>Ga0233431_1006349_pt1 | contig 10708 bp, 9 predicted proteins | sample SI_118_April2016_FD_179867 | JGI IMG/M metagenome (GOLD analysis project Ga0233431, IMG submission 179867) | Seawater microbial communities from Saanich Inlet, British Columbia, Canada - SI_118_April2016_200_MG | ecosystem: Environmental > Aquatic > Marine > Inlet | place: Canada: British...
AACTTAAAATTATTTCTGGTTTCTGCTTCTTGATAGTGATGCCTCCTTTGTTGAGGTGAGATGTCTGTTTTTAATTTTGGAAAGCATTTCCTTATTATTTCGGAATATACCCATTCATTATAATCAGTACTTCCTATGCCATTTAGAATAAAATCGATTGTTTTTTCAAATGGTTGAAGGCTTGTATTTGTGCATTCAAATATGAAACTTTCTCCTTGATTGTTGAGAAATTTTAAAAGTCTATAGTAATTTGAAACAACATTTTGTACAAAAATAGAAAGCCAGGGCATGATCATTACCCTCCAAAATTCAGGCAATTTTTTTTGATCGTTCTCTTGATTTAAATAATTGCACAATTTTGGAAATAGAAAATCGATAACAATCTCAACATTATCCTGAGCTAGTTGGAAATCCTTCTTCGTTGAGAATGCATCCTTTGGAAATTTGTGTTTTTCCCAATCAATCTGATCTTCCTGACCGATGAAACACCAAGGGCCAAATGGGATATGTGTCTTTAGACTAAAATCTTGATGAATTTTGTTGAACAACACTCGCTTCATTGTTTAAGTGGTATGCCAGAGTTAAAAGAAAATAAAAGAGCAAGTAATAGAACGGATTTAATCCAAAGCTCCAAATAAAAACAGAGAGCAGTAGAATAATATCCTTTCGTGTTAGAAAAACAATAAAACCTGTTACGACAGAACAGACAATGAGTCCTTTAGTTAAACAAACTTCAAAGAGACCACTCACAAAACCAAATTCCATATATTTTAAGTGAATATTGGTTCCATTACCAAAAAGAAAAGTCCAAAAAGTGCTGTCATCAAATGCTTTCAGGGCTGATCCCATACGAAAAAGACGATTACTTCCAGACCCAGTAGAAATAAAAAAGTCTAGATTTGCTAAATAAATTAGAAAGATAAAAGCTATCCAAGCAAATCCAAATATTCGCCAATATTTACTGAAACGTTTGCTATCCCTGATTACAAAAACTGGTGTCAAGAGTATCGCAACAGCATAAAAAAATAATGAAAAGGATAAAAGGCCGACAACAAAACTCATTGAAGTATATAAAATTTGCGATTTTCTCTGGTTAAATAGCACATTTCCCAATAAGACGTTTAGCCATGCAAAATAACCAAGATGTATTGGCTCAAAAAAAACACCAACAATTCTACCAATTGATATTTTTTCAAAAAACGTTCGTGGGATTATTAATTGATACCAATCTGAAATATAATAAGTGTATGGGGCATGAACATCAATTTTTCCAAAGTCAACGACATGGAAAAGTTCTGGAAAAAAGGCATAGGTACAAAATGCAATTATACTCCAGATTGAAACCATTATCCAAATAATAATCCAGCCTAATCGATAGAATTGAATGTGATGTTGATTTTCCTTGAGATAATTGTAAAAAAGTATTCCGAATGAAACTTTATTAAAAAAACCAATGTATCGAATCAAATCTTCTTGGTTTAAAAAATAACTTATACCAAGTGAGATCACTAAAATAATAAGTGATAGACTAGTAACTTTGTTCTTTAATTTGTAAGCATAAATTGATATTAATATGATTAATATAAGCCCCTCCAAAGCAAGCCTGGGAAGCCTTGGTGCAAATGAGATTGTTAAAAATGGTTGATTAATTGCCATTGATAATAAAATAAAAGCACCCATAAGGTATAAAAACTGAGTTTTATATTTTATAGTAATTTTTGAAAAAAAACTTGAAGTTAATGTTGATTCTAACATAATATTAAGAGATTGAAACATAACACTTTTTAATAAGTGATTTATTTTGAAAGATTTTTTAAAAAAAACAGTGAATTATTACAAGTTAATGTTTAAGCAAACTTTTGTTGCTCCTCCAAAACCTTTTTTAAATTTGGAGATACCCATTTCTTTGCTACTTATTGTCGAATTTTCAGCATTTGTTATGAGCTGCATGCCCGCGTCAAAATACCTGCATCCAATATTTTTTGAATGAAGGATTGCTTGCCACATTAGATAGTGAAAAAGCGGTTTTTCAAACAACTCGCGTTTGGATGCACTTACACCGTAATAACAAGTGTTTGAATTATACATAAATAGACCAGCTGACACGAGGTTGTTTTCAAGTTTTCCAAATAGAATAAAAGCCTCATGGCTCCGAACCATTTCTAATTGAATATCCCATGTATCTTTTGACCTTGTCTCTCTTTCAGCCACTTCAATATGCAATTGACGGAATGCATCAATATGACCTTGTGTAATATTATCGGCCTGTAACAACTGTAATTTTAGATTTTTATTTCCCCAATTAATTAAACTCTTATAACTTTTCCTAATTCCTTTTCTAAGTTGATCTTCGTTTAATGACAAATCGATTACTTGTGTATAAAACGGCGTTCCAACTGCTCCTTTTTCCAGGAAATATTTTCCTAAATAAGAGATAGTGTTATTCCAAAGATAGTCGCGATAAGATATTAAACTTATTTTGTGATCGGAAAAAATATTTTCTAACTCTTCCTTTACTTTCTTTTGAAGTATACTAATCTCGATCACTCGGGGAGCCAGCTCAATATAACAAATTGGGTTTCCGAATCCTGATAGCTTTATTAAATTATCTGCATAAGTTTCTAAAGAAAGGATGACGGCGACAATGGGTTGACCCTGTTCATGAACAATGAAAGATAGATCTTTTACATCTGTTTCTGATAGGTATTTTTTCTGATATTCAATATTTAAAAGTGAATAGAGGACAGTTTCCTTTCGGTTTTTATAAATATTGTCCCACTTATTTTTAAAATCGGGATGATCACTTCTTATTATTTCCATTTTGTTACATTAATTTTATAGGACTGCGTTATATCATAATATACTAAACTTACGTTCTTCTATACAAAGAACTAATATTATTATCTTACAAATGATTCGTTGAATTCTAACAATTTTCAAGAAGATAATCTTGTAATTTAGTTTGTAATTTTTTTGCAGTACTACTCTCACCTTCTGCAAGTTCAACAATTGGCCACATTTTGTTTGGCAGTCGAACGTATAGCTCAAAGGTTTTAAGTAGACCCTCTACTTCTTTACGAGATATTTTTGACAATTCAAAACTTGAAGCTTTGGAAACAGGAATCAATTTTCCTTTTTGATCATAAAGGTTTATATTATATTTCAAACTCAAAGGAGTTCCTGGATAAGGATAAACAATATATACGTTATTTGCTTCTACATGGAGTTCCTTATTTAATTTTATTGTTTCAAATATATTATTTCTTGTTTCTCCAGGTAAACCTATCATATTAAAAGTCGATACTCTTATATCATGCTTATTTAATAACTCAATTGCATTTTTTATCAAATCGTTTGATCCTTTTCGACCAAGAATGTCTCGACGAATAGTCTCATTTCCTGACTCAATGCCAACTGAAGCAGCTACCATCCCCATTCGTTTTAATAGTTTTATTTTCTCTTCTTTCACTGTTTCAGGGCGAATGGAACATCCAAATTTAATATCAAGCGGTTCCAGACCATCTGCAAGTTCCTCAAGATGCGCTAATCGGTTAATCATAAGTGAATCATCTGCAAATTTGAACCATGTTGCTCCATGTTTTTCTTTAAGGGTACTCAGGTGCAATATAGTTGTTGCAGGAGATTGCACTCTATAATACTGTCCACATTTTTTTTGAGCAGCTCTTAATGAACTGTTAACACAATATGTGCACTTTGCCGGACAACCACGTGATTGTACAATAAAACTTCCTTTGTAAATATTCCCTAAATATGGTCTGAATAAGTGCCGCTCATCAAATAAAGACCAATCAGGGGCAGGTAATTGATTCATATCGATAAATGGTCGTTGAGAATTTATTATACAATATTCATTTTTTTTATAACCCAGATTTCGAATTTTCGAATAATCTTTATTATTTTTCAGTGCCTCAGCAAGTTCAATTAAAAGCTCTTCACCTTCTCCTACACAGATAAAATCAACTTCATCTTTAGCTAAGGTTTTATTTGGTGATATAGTAGGATGAACACCACCCAGAATAACCTGGCAATTTGGAGGAACGGCTTTCAGTAAATCAATCACTTGATCAAAAAAACCAGTCATAACTGAAACAGCTATGAGGTCAGGATTAAAAATTTTGAGCTTTTCTTTAAATTCATCTTCTATATTCGTCACGGGATCATTTTCAACTAAATCCTCTAAGGTATAGTCAGTTGGTTTGAAAGTACTGGGACCAGTGTTACTAGCTTTTGAGGTTTGCTTTGTTTTGATAAATGTACTATCAAATAATTCTATTTCATGTCCTTCCTGTTTAAGAATTGCAGACAGACAGGCAATTCCTGTCGGAATTCCAATGTGAAGATATTCATTATAGTGGATAAATAGTATTTTCATTTATATTGGCAATCAAAAAAGTTGATTAAATTAAAAAAAATATTTCTATTTATTAACCAATGAAATGCTCTTAATACATGACATCGGTTCCTTACAACAGTCGAGATATTTACGTTAAGCTACTAATTATGCAATATGTCAAAACTAGTTGGGGTTCCATATTGAACATCCCTATTAACATGTTTACCAACAACTTGATTAAAAAATTTAGGAGCAAGACCGTAACCAGGGCGAATACTTTTGACATGATCAGCTGTAATTATTTGATCCTTTTTGATATCTTTTACGAAATATAGTGAACGTCTGAATTTTATATTATCTTTTTCACTATCTTTTTTGGTATAATCAATTTTTCCAAGGGCTTTCCAGGCAGTTTTTATACTTGAGCAGAGATTTGACAATTCTTCCGGTTCCAAAGAAAAACTATCATCCGGACCACCACCATTTCGATCTAAAGTAACATGTTTTTCGATAATAGAACTACCAAGTGCAATACTTGTAATGGCTGTAGTGTTATCAATGGTATGGTCAGACAACCCCGTAACAAGACCAAAACGGTTGATTATATCCGGGATCGTTTTTAAATTATAGTCAGCTGCCGGCGCTGGATATCCACTGACACAGTGCAGAAGGGCAATTTCTTTACATCCGCCTTCTCTGGCTGCTTCAATGGCTTCCTGGATTTCCTCAATATTTGCCATACCGGTTGAAATGATCATCGGTTTTCCAGCGGCTGCAACATATTTTATCAGTGGAAGGTCGATGGCTTCAAAAGAAGCGATTTTATAAGCCGGTGCATTTAAGTTTTCCAGTAAATCTACCGCTGTACGGTCAAAAGGTGAGCTGAATATCGTAATTCCAATTTTTTGGGCATGTTCAAACAATGGTAAATGCCATTTCCATGGCATATAAGCATTCTCATATAATTGATAAAGGGTTTGCCCCCCCCAGAGACCGCCTTCAATTTTAAAGTCTGCACTATTATGGTCTATGGTAATTGTATTGGGTCTATAGGTCTGCAATTTAACCGCATCGGCACCAGCTGCCTTGGCGGCATCGATAATTTTAAAAGCGTTATCAATGTTCCCATTATGATTGGCAGAAAGCTCCGCTATAACATATGGCGGATAATTTTCTGAGATTTCTCTGTTATTGATGCTTAGGTAGCTCATTTCTTTTCTTTATCCATTCATGATGCATTAAACCAAAACAATAGACTGAGGAATAACCATTTTCATCATAATGATGGTCTCGTAAAACACCTTCTTGAATAAAACCTATTTTTAAATGAAACTTGATCGATCCAGTATTATAATCAAGTACTTCTCCAAAAACTTTATGTGCCTTTAATTGTTCAAATGCAAAATCTAAAGCCAATGTAGCCATTTTGGTGCCTGTCCCTTTAGGAGCAAGGGGTGCAGTGTAAAACCCCCAGTCAGCAAATGAATTTTTACTTTTATTTGAGGAAAACTGTACGAATCCCATGGGCTGGTTGCGATGGGTGTAGATTAAAAGTGTTTTTAACTTACTTTGGGTAGTTCTTTCGAACCATTTTTGGTGCTCTTCAGGTAAAATTTCATTTTTGGAAAACATATACTTTCTGATTTCCGGATGATTTCTCCAGTGACGCACTTTATCCAGATCTTTTTGTTCCATCGGTCGAATATTGTGGTCCATTTCAGTTACTAAAGTGATAATAGTTCGTGAGTTGTGCAATAGACACCTTGTCCATTCACTATTTTAGCTGCAGAATCAGATAATTTATTTAATCTTGATTTGTCCAATTGTACTAATAGATTTTCAATATGTACCAATTCGCTTTTTGTTACTAAGAGTGCCGCTCCAGCTTTACTTAATGTTTCAGCGACCAATTGTTGATTTTTGGCTAAATCAATCATTATAGAGGGTAACCCCAAACAGCATCTTTCCCAGGCTGTTGATCCTGCTCCACCAATCGCCAAGTCACTGTTTGCCATCAACTCAGCCATATTTTTTTCATCTACCTTAACTTCAACTTTGAATGATAGTTGCTTTACCATTTGTTTTATGTGTTTCAAATAGGGGGCTCCTCTTCCCATTACCACCACAAATTTAATGAATCTAGGTAAATCACTGTTTTGTATAACATTCAGTACTGCACCTGTTACATTAAAAGCATCTACGCCTCCCATTGTGATTAAAATTTGTTTTAATTCTGGTTCAGTACGTCTTGAAAGGCTGTAGTTTCTCCATTTTGAAAATTCTTGTCTTAATAAAGCAAATGCCGATCCCATCAGTAATTTGGTTTGTGTACTTACAAAACCATGATAATCCCCTTTTTTTCTTCCATAGGTCTGATCTAATAACATATCACAATCATGTTTCCTATCTGCAAGGTCATCAATGACCATGATTTTTTTTACCCAAGGGCGCATCGCTTTTTCCCACTGTTCACCCAGGGCGTAGTGATCTACAATCAGAACGTCGATGATCTGGGAGTTGGATTGAATCGCCGCAATGCAGTCTTTGGCATCTTTACTTTGCTCACATCCCAACCATTCAAGGTATGGTTTACGATTTTCTTGAAATGTTTGATTTGAATGCAGAGGAAGTTCAATGACATCAAATTTTTTTTCTTTAATTAAATGATTCAGATTTCCTGCATGTTTACGGGCAAGAAAAGTAATAAAACAACCTTTCTTTCTTAGCTGTTCGGCTAATGTTAAACACCGCATCACATGACCGAATCCAATTTGAGTAGAGGCGTCAGCCCGAATTAATATTCTTTTCAATCTTAAGTTAGACGTTTGAATCCAGAAACAGCGGGTTTACCTAAAAGTGCTTTGGATAGTGTCCCCTGTTCTTTTAATATCGAAATCTTAGCAAATATCTTTTCGCAGGATTTTAGATATGAATCCACATGGGTATTCTGATGGGTAAGCATTGAATAAAAGGAGCTTGAGGCTAAAAATCCCTCGTGTAACATTTCTTGGATAAAAAAGGCTTTTATGGTTGCCGAACTTTCTTCTTCAAATGAAAAATGACTTAGGGGTGGAATCCCACCAACCTGAACCTTTAAATCATGCTTTTTTGCACATTCCCGCCAACCTTTTTGTATCTTTGAACCGATTTTCATGAGATGGTCGCCTGTATTCAGAGACTTATGCTTTCGTAAGGTTGCTAAAGCTGCCACAAATCCTACACGTTCTGTCCAGTAGGTGCTACTGATAAAACTCTTTTGGGCAGTCTCCATTATTTCTGCTTTACCGATAATTGCAGCAATAGGATGACCATTTCCTAATGCTTTAGAAAAGACAGCAATATCCGGTTGAATTCCCAATAGTAAATGGGAACCGCCCGTATTCATCCTTAAGCCAGCAGAAATCTCATCAATGATCAAAATAGCTCCCGATTCGTTCGCTAAATGACGCACACCCTCAATAAATTCTGAGGTGGGTTTTGCATCACGGATGGGTTCCATAACAATGGCTGCTAAACCTTTTCCGTGTTTTGAAATGATAGCCTTTAATTCCTCTAAGTTATTATAGCGGAAAGGGAAAGCAGTATCGGCTAGTCCTTTAGGGACGCCTGCTGGGCTTAACCCCGGAAGCAAATGTTCCCCCAATGCATTTTCAGTCCCTAAATTTGCTGCCAGATACCAATCCTGCCAACCATGGTATCCACAAAAAGCAATTTTATCTTTACCTGTCGCAGCTCTGGCGATGCGTACCGCAATGGCCATCGATTCTCCTCCGGTACGTCCAAATCGAACTTTTTCCGCCCAGGGATGTAATTCACACATTAAATCAGCTAATTCTACTTCTTCTGGTGAATTCAGTGAAGAACTACAACCATTTTGAATAGCATCTATAACAGCCTCATTGACATCGGGATCTGCATAACCCAACACATTGGCACCGATACCACCAATGCTCATATCGATATACTTGTTACCATCCAAATCCCAAATATAAACACCTTTGGCTTTTTTAAAATAACCAGGCCAGACTCCGTAGCTGAACATATCTGGCCGTTTTGATAGCAGCTGAGAGAGCCCAGGTATTCTTTGCTTGGCATGTTCCTGTAAAGCAAAGCTTTTTTGAATATTAACCATAACTTAAAGTATGTATTGTTTATCAATATTTAAAGATTTTTGAAGCCCTTCATTTCTTTTGAACCGATTATTGATCAATAATAAATCAGGATTTCTATCGAGCAAATTTAAAATATCCTCTATTTTGAAATCAGGTGTTTTTGGATATAGTGCTCTATAAATTTCCGTAACAAATTGAAAATCTTCTGGCTCATCTACTGTCCAACGCAAATGTGAAAGGTTGGAAGAATGTTTATAAATTCCTACTTTAAATCTTTCAGTTTGGCGGTTGATAAATGGAGTGACATGCTCAAGCTGAGATGGCAGTTTGGCTTCTTCATAAGCTTCTTTTAATGAGCGAAAACTAAAAATTTCAATATCAAGCCCATCCGGGAAAGTTGCTTCCAGACTATTTGAAACATAATCGAAATTCCCTTTTAAATAAAAAGAGATTGTTTGATCAATGACCTCAGGATCTGTTAATGGGCAATCACCCGTTAACCGTACGATATGGGTTGGATGATATGAAATAGCGGCTTTATAAAAACGATCCAAAACATTATCAAGGTTTCCACGGTAGCAGTCTATATCTATTTCTTTTGCCAGTAATTCCAAAGGATCGTCATCTTTATTGATGCTGGTAGCTATGATTAGTTTATCAATTTTTTTACTTTTGAAAATCCGCTCGATCTGATGCAATATCATCGGTTTGCCGATAATTTTTTTCAAGACCTTGCCTGGTAGTCGGCTGGATGATGTACGAGCCTGTAAAACTCCCAAAATCATATTTGTTCCCAATTAGCGGGGTTAAGCAATAACTCATCATTTGAGAAGATGCTATCCGGTATTATACTTGTATCAGAATCACAGGCCATCCTCAAAATTTCTTTAAGATGCAGTACATTATCAACTCCAATAACAACCCTATTGATTTCCTGGTGAGATAGTACAAAATTCAAGGCAGCCTGAACAGCAGAAATATCTTGTGATTTTAGCCAGGTATACCATTTTGACCAAAGGTTTTCCCATTTTTGAAATTTGGTAGGACGCGAGTCTTTATCCATCAAGAGCAATCCTTGCAAAAAAATAGATCGAGTATGAACTTCAGTACCCGCTTGATGCATTTTATGCAACCAGCCTGTCGCTAACAATCGTCGATCAAAAACACTGAAAGGTGCTTGTACGATATCAGGGTGAAAAGAATCCCAAAGTACATCTAAATCTGTTGGGGAGTAAATCGAATAACCAATTTTTTCTACCAATCCTTCTTGTCTGAGTTCTTTTAATACCTGATAGATTTTATCATAACCTGGCTCCAGTAGTTGTAGTGGTCTGTGCAATAACAGCCCAGCTACCTTATCCACTTTTAATCGTTTGAATGATGCTTTAAGTAACTGCTTAATATGGCTTTTTATATGCTTTGTCTGGGAAATTTCCGGTAGTTTGGTGATGACTTTTAAGTTAGTGATACCAATATTCCCAAGAACATCCTCGCTTTTTCCATATAAGATTGCAGTGTCAAGAGTATCAATTCCAGATTTTTTGGCAGCATTTATGATCTCCTGGCCCTTTTTAATTGAAATTTGTCCTGTTTGATTTGCGATTCCGTAATTCAGGCCAAATTGAGCTGTACCCAAAGCAAGTCGGTTCATTATTACATTAAAATATGGTTTGATGGTGTAGTGGTTTTGTAACAGTATCAACAATCATTTTTATTTGTTCTTCAGTCAATCCGGGATAAATAGGCAAGCTGATTGCTTCAGAATAATATTTTTCTGCCTCAGGGAAATCATTTTGCTTATATCCGAATTTTTGGTAATAGGGGTGATGGTAAACAGGAATATAGTGAAGATTGACTAAAATACCACTAGCCCTTAACCGTTCAAAGACCATTTTGCGGTCCATTGTTTCGCTTTGGGGAATACGAATCACGTATAAATGAAAGGCTGAATAATAGTTTTGATTCTGATCAGGGAGAATTATAGGGAAATCCGCAAAGAGTTTTTGGTAAGACTTTACAATCGTGTGGCGCTCTTTTACGAATTCATCAAGCCGATTCATCTGACTAAGTCCTAATGCTGCAAGTACATCTGTCATACGGTAATTAAAACCCAGCTCTAACTGCTGATAATACCATGGGCCATCAGGGACATGGGTCATTTCTTCCGGGTCTCTGGTAATACCATGGCTACGTAATCTTTGAGTTTTACTTGAATAGTCGGAATTATTTGTTGTTAACATGC
>Ga0233431_1006350_pt1 | contig 10707 bp, 8 predicted proteins | sample SI_118_April2016_FD_179867 | JGI IMG/M metagenome (GOLD analysis project Ga0233431, IMG submission 179867) | Seawater microbial communities from Saanich Inlet, British Columbia, Canada - SI_118_April2016_200_MG | ecosystem: Environmental > Aquatic > Marine > Inlet | place: Canada: British...
GGACCTTCAACTCCGGCATATAACACCGACTCAATCAGGACCGCTCCGGGATAGTCGGCGCCGAAACCCTCGTCCGGCGCGGGAACTCTGCGCCCTTCGATTACCGCAAACACTTTTTGATATGGCTCGAGATCGGATGTAAGATCTTTGCACAAATCCCAAATAAGACCGCCGGGATTAATTGCCCACAGAACATCATCCTGCCCGCATGGACGGAATTCCCGAACTTCGTGCCCGAAAACGGCATATCCCCGGTAGACCGCGGACACCGGAGTTTTTTCCGAATAATTGTCGATCATTTCATCATGCTTCTCCTCTTGTTCGGAACCGCAGGAGAAGGTGACTAATACAGTGAAAATAATACATGCGATCAATCGGATCATACTTGTTGAATTCCCATTATGCCGAAAACCTGTTCGGCTAACGATTAATTGATATCTGGTCCAAATGCCGGCCCATATCCCGGTTATTGAGCGTTGAGCGGGCAGATGGTGATAATCTTTCAGACTTTAGCCCGGGTGCAACCCCCTTTAGCCGGGTCGCAGACCCTGCAACCCCTTACTTGTTTTCATTACCCCATAGTGTTGCGCCGTTCCCCATGCTCTTTCTCCATGCGTCGCGCCAGCGGTGCATATCGGTTGTGCCGATGACAGGTTTGGGTGTGCGGTCCTCGCGTGAGATCATCTCCGGGAAGGGTTTGTGCGGTTCGGACTGATACCAGTATGCGACCGAGGACATCTCCTGTGTCATGTAATTGTTGTGCCCGTGCTCGATTGTCGCCCTGAGAGATTCGGTGAAACGTACGGGATCCTGAATATGGAAACGGTAACAATGCGTCCGCCCCATCCAGCCGGTTTCTTTGTTGACTCGCGCGAGGCCGAAATACGGGTGATCGTACAATTCCTTCGGGCACCAGCTCATGTTGAAATAATCCTCGGTCCCTGTGCCGTGCAGGTTCGTTGGCCACGATTCGCCGTCGATGAAGAACATGTCGTCGCCCTCGCCATACCACATCGGTGACGGACAGTTGACATAGTAGTTCACTCCGATGAATTGTCCCGCACCGGTCGTATCCATAAAGAGATAGTTGCCGTCGCCGGTATCGTTCTCGCCGACCTCGCCGAGCGTGCCCCATTCGTTTTCACCCTCGGGCGGAGCTTCGGTTATTTCGTGATTGAACCACGCATGGAACCGGCCAATGTCTTTTTTTATCGAGCGGTGCTCCTCGTAATCGACATAGTAATAGAATGCGTCGATCTTTTCCTCCGAATCGTTCTCGATGGTTATCCGTGCGCCGTCTCCGAACGGCATCTGGAAATAGCTTGTCATTGCTCTGCCGCCGCCACCGGGCGCTACCGCAAGCGGAAGAGAGGCAAAATTATAGAATTCTCCCCAGCCATTGCCGAAAAAATCTCCGATCGGGCTTTCAACGCTCGGTTCGGTCTCGCCGTCCCAATACATTCTTACGATGATGTTTCTGCGCGAAAAACGGGGGTTGTGTGCAATGGTGACCCAGATATGAGTGATAATACCGGAACCGTCCACATTGAAAATCTCCTTGACCTCGCCCGGCTGGATATTTTCGATGCGGTCGTTGTTGCCGCCAGTGATATCATAACTCGATACACGTTTGCTTTTTACGTCCTTTTTAATTACTGCGAGATCTTTCAGGTCGCCGAAATTTTGCGCTGATGAGGCAACTGACATGATCATGATGATAACCGGTAGAAAAAAAGTGATTTTGAGGAGTTTCATGAGTGCTCCTTTAAAAATGTTTATTTATTGTGATTTGCAGAATTCTTTTCGGGAGTTATGAGATTATACTGCCTGTGATATCGTTTTACAAGTTTTTTTGTCTGAACGATGACGGAAAGGTTGAAAAGTCTTCGCAGGGAAGTAAGAGAAAGCAGGAGCAGATTGCCCGAACGGCGGAAAGCCTTTACATCGTTTGCTGCTGTCAAAAAGTATTTTTGAAAATGCTTGATATGACTATGATAAAAATGCAGAAAGAACGTGCTGAATGAAGTATTGGAAAGATAAAAGAGTCGATTCATCTTCCCAATACTCCGCTATCATTTTACAGCTTGAAATTGATAACAAAATGAATTCGTGTATAATCTTTTCCGTTGTCTATGCCGTTCCGGTTTAAGAACATTACCAAACCCGCTTTTGTTTTTGCCGCAACCTGATAGCTCAGATCGATCCGGTGCCCCTGACCGTTCGAGCCGCCGCCCATGAAATCGGAATCGGTGAACGCGCCGATGACAGCGTCCTTTTCGACATAACGGTAGCTGTATCGCATGTCCATCGATCCGGGATCTTTCACTTTGCCGACGGTAAATCCGGCAAGCCAGCTTATGTTGTCCTCGGCATCCGCGGCAATATTTGAGACATAATCAAGAAATACGGTGCATTTATTGAAAACTCCGGCCGGCGAAATTTCCGCGAAAATCTCGAGATCGTCATAGTCGTACAGATAGTTTCCGGTGCTGTCCGCCGAGTTTCCCGCGCTGTCTGTCGCTTTGTAGAACGTGGGATAATTTTTCGTGTTCTGATAATCGAAATATCCGGCGCCTATAATTAATCCTCCGGCCGGTGAGGTGTAATCGATCCCTGCCTGACCGCCGAGAAGTACCGCGTCACCCTGCTCGCTCCGCTCCTCAACCCAGAAATACGAGGTGTTCACAAACATTTCCATACTTCCGCGGGATTTTGAATACTGAAACGCAAGTCCCTCGGGCCGGAGATCGCTGTCCCACATAAGCTGCGTTTTTGCGGGAGAATAAAACGGATTTTTCACTTTGCCGCCTGTCACCGATACGCCGGAATATTTTACGGGAGCCCACTCGAAATACGCGAGATCGATTTTCGCATCTTTGGTGGAAAAACCATTGTCGAAGGTCTGATTTGTGGAAACCGGATTATCGGTTCCGGTGGCGATCTGCATGCCTATATTGAAATCATCATTCACTTTCGAGGTCATATTAAACCGTGCGCGCACTCTCTGACGGTTCCGCTGCTCTTTACCCTCTGCGTCGATGAGCTCGTGACGGACCCTGAGATCTGCGCCGAATTTGATTGTGTCGTTTGCGATCTGTGCGAATGAAGTTGAGGCGCCGCCGGAGAATAAGAATGTACATATAAGCGAGAGAGGCAAAATTCTTGTTTTTTGCATACGTTTTCCCTTTCGAGGATAAAGGTTTTTAAATACGAAAGTTGAAACATTTTCTGATGCCGTTTTCGGATTATGTTTTTACGTATTCCTCAATATAATTGATTTATTTTGTATTGAAAGAGCAATAAAGCTGCCCGGCTGTTTTTGCATGTATCTCATTACGGTTCGGTAACGGCTGTCCCGGAAATATCTTTTCAATGCCTTGTGAGAAGGCATTCACATGATCTTTTCTACATAAGGCCGTTTCCTCGAAAGTTCTTGAGATATGCAGTGAAATTTATTATATTATGTCAGATAAATTTTTTTCCTGCGGTCAGGGGTAACCTGAGGCCATGGGGATTGACAGACGCGTTTATCCTGAAATAATCGGGGGATCCCGGTTTCAAAGGATAAGCATTTTTTGTTTTTTCCCCGGGAGATATTCTTTCCGGGTTTTTTTATGAGGAGTCGATAAATGGGAACAACCGAAAAAAACATCGCAACACTTAGTATCATGGTGCAAGACAAGGCTTCTGCAGCCAGTGTCAACGAGCTGCTCGGCAAACATAGTGAGGTTATTATCGGCAGGCTCGGAATCCCATACCGCACCAAAGGTGTTTCTATCATCGTTGTCGTGGTTGACTCGGAAGTTTCGAGTATCGGCAGCTTATGCGGTTCGGTCGGAAATATACCCGGCGTTTCAATCCGATCGACAATGCTATAACAATTCAATTACAATAACAATATTTGAAAGAATATGAGGGATACATTTCGTGAAAAACATTTCCAGAATTATAGTGTTCGTGCTGTTTGCTCTTATCGCGGCCCGAAACGGGGCGGAGTCTACCGCTGCAGAATTATCCGGTATCGTACGAGACAATGAAACCAATCAAACCTTACACGGCGCCTCCGTGCACGTTACGGAACTGAATACCGTTGCCTTTACCGATGAAAACGGCACCTTTTCTTTTGAGGAGATTCCCGAGGGAAGCTATACGGTCAGAATATCATACGCCGGATATGCCGCCGAGATGAAAGCACTTCGGATCCCGTCCGAAAAGCTCATCTTTGAACTTATTCCGGCACCGTTTACGGTTGACGAAGTTGTTTCGACCGCACGGGGACGTAAAACAAGTATCAAAGACATTCCCGGATCAGTTGAAATCTTAACCTCGGCTGATTTCCACGAGACCAATCCGGTGAGTATTCCCGATGCGTTGTCGCGGAAACCGGGACTCGCGGTCAGCTCGGAAATGCCCTGGAGCTCACGTGTTGTTATTCGCGGTATGACTAAAGACAAGATTATATTGCTTGTTGACGGTTCCAGAGTGGTGACCGCCACAGCGACTGCCGCACAATTCGGAACGATTTCCAACGGTGATATTGAGCGTATTGAGCTTTTAAAAGGTCCCATTTCGGTGTTATACGGGTCCGGATCAACCGGGGGAGTGGTGAATGTCATAACCCGGACAGGCCGGTTTACACCTGAACCGCGTTTGAACGTTTCATTAAATCCGGCATATGAAAGCGGGGCAAACGGGCTTTCGATGTATGAACGGATCGGGTGGTCGAATTCGCGGATATATATCACTCTTTCTCAATCGAACCGCCGATATACCGATTATTACGCGGCAGATAGCGAACGTATTCCGAACTCACAGTTTCAGGACCGTCAGTCGCAGGTGAATGTCGGGCTTAAGGTCACGCCTCATCATACGCTCGAAGGCAGATATCAGCACTTTTCAGTCATAGACGCAGGACTTCCCGGCGGCGAGACTTTTCCTCCGAATGCAACTGCAAGCTATCCGTCAACATCGCGGTCGCTTGTGAATATCGGATGGACATGGACCCCCGGAAACGCATGGCTTAAACAGTCGAAAATATCCCTTTATTCCCAGCCGGTTTCACGGGAAGTAAAGCTGCTGCCGAATGCGCCCTCGATTGTGAAACCTCATCCCGCGGACGACACGAAATCGGTCAGAGTGACCGCGATGAGTATCTATCCCGAGGCAGATCATCTTGTGCATGGCGGACGATGGCAAAATGAGTTGACGCTGCAGCGTCATAAGATTGTCGCCGGAATCGAGGGATGGCAGAAGAAGATGGAATCCGACCGTGTGAGATATATCCGAAGTGAGATCATCGAAAAAGATACCGGGATTCCGATATCCGATCCGGCAACCATTATCATTCGCGATACGCCCGTACCGACAAGTATTCAGCGGCCGATCGGGATTTTCGCCGAAGACACATTTCCCGTCGGACAGCGGCTGGATGTGACCGTCGGCGCCCGGATCGACCGGATTCACACGGAAAACGAATCCGCGAATGTTACCTATCAACCCGTAAGCGAGGAACTTCTTTGGGACTCCTATGATGATGACGATACGAGCTGGAGTTTTGTTGCCGGAGGTGTATTCAATGTGACGAAATCGGTTGATTTGAATCTGACGTTCGCCAGGTCGTTCAGATCTCCCACGCTCGAGGAGAGGTATCTCTATGCCGATCTCGGAGGCGTTTTAAGTGTCGGAGATCCGGAGATCGATTCGGAAAACGGAAGATTTGTCGAGGCCGGCGTTTCAGCGGAGCTCGGGTCGGCGAAACTGAACGGGCAGATGTTTATAAATTCCATTGACGACATGGTCATCCTCAAACCGGGCGGCACACTAAAAGGGAAAACCGTCGATTACCAGTATGCCAATGCGGGGGAAGCGCGTCTCTGGGGATTTGAAACCGGTATCGACTGGATAGCCTCATCCACGCTGCTAATATCTGCGGATGTGTCGTATATTCGCGGAACAGACGAGGTCGGGAATGTTAATTTGCCGTCCATGCCTCCGGCGAAACTCGGTATTTCAGCGCGGTACCGTTTCGGGGAATTGTTCTGGATCGAGCCGTTTATTTCACTGCTCGGCGAACAGAATAAGGTCGCGCCGGGAGAACAGAGAACGCCCGGGTACGGTATAATTGATTTTGCGATGGGAAAATCCTTGACAACAACAGGAAAACTTGACCATAATGTTGTGGTAGGTATAAAGAATCTCGGCGATAAACAGTACCATGACCACCTTACCATATCACGCGGATATAAAATGTATGGAATGGGCCGGAGTCTTTATATTTCCTGGCAGACGAGTTTGAATTAACATAAATCTTTGATCAAAAAGGACGGAGTAATGAATAACGTGGTTGAAAGGCTTTTAAATTCGGAGACTGACCGGACAGTTATGCACCGCGATCTCGTATCGCTTTTACAGATGGATCCCGGCGAATTCGGGCGCGAGGTGTCCCCGTTGGCCCGTGAGATAACACGCCGAGAGTTCGGCAAGACTATTACTGTCAGCGGCCTTCTGGCGTTCAGCAGCTATTGTTATCATGATTGCACGTATTGCGGGCTGAGAACATCCAATAAAATCCTCCCCCGATACCGGCTTTCCACCGATGAGATCAAACAGGTTATCGACCATTTCTGTGAAAGCGGGCTGGAACGGATATTTCTGGTGTCCGGTGAAGACAAGGCATACCCTGCCCGGGATATTTGTTCGGTAGTCTCTTATGCGAAAGAGAACGGGCTGCATGTAAATCTTGCTCTCGGCGAATATCCTTCTGAAACATTGAACGCGTTTAAGGATGCGGGTGCCGACGGATATACGCTCAAATTCGAGACCTCAAACACAGAATCATTTGCAAAAATTAAGCCGATTACAACGTATGAGAAGCGTCTGAATTGTATCCGCTCAATTAGACCGGCAGGTTTGGAGTTGGGGTCGGGAAATATTGTCGGCCTTGAAAATCAGACGATGGAAGATATTGCCTCCGACATTCTGCTTATGCGTGAGCTCGATATAAACTGGGCGCCGGTCGTTCCATATCTTCCTGCGCCGGGCACACCGATGGCCGAACATACCCCTATGGGAGATGTTGCCCTCACACTTCGTGTGCTTTCAATCGTGCGGATATTGATGCCGAACGTGCTTATTACAGCGTCTCAACCGTCACAGGGATCAAAGCTCGGGTTTTCCGATCCGGAGGGAAACAAAAACGCGCTTGACGCCGGATCAAACGTTATTTTTGTTGATATGACGCCTCAGGCGGTGAGAAAAGAATTCAAGGTTACACCGGGCAGAATCCTTCCCGGCCTTGTGCAGGTCGATGCTATGCTTGAAAGCATGGATCTCGAAAGAATGAAGAGCTGTTCTTAGCACGGAACAGGACTCTTTTTTTTGGATTCGTTCATGGTGTGTGCGGGAAAGAGCTGTTCTGAGAAGGCAGAAATTATAATGCGTGCCGTACGTCCCTTATAGTGAAGAGGGAATACGGCACGCATTTTTTGTAAGCTCAAGCAAATAGGAGGTTTGCCTGTTTGAAACAATGAAAAACTATGAAGCATGTACTGTGATCTATATAAATTATTCTTGTCCGATCTGTTGTTTCCGGATCAATGTGACCTTAAACGTGCTTCCCGCATCAGGTGCGCTTGAAACAGAAACATCCCCGCCATAAAGAAGGGCAAGCTTTTTGACTGTGGAAAGTCCGAGCCCGCTTCCAAGAATATTTCGTGTTTTTTGATTTTTTATTCTGACAAACTCATTAAACAGTTTGCCGGCTTCCTCTTCCGATAGTCCGATACCGGTATCGGACACCGTGATGTCAAACCGGTTTTCCGATTGTGAGATCGTAATATCCACTTTCCCGTTATCTTTATTGTATTTGACAGCGTTTGTGACGAGATTATTAAGGATAATCTCGATTTCCCCTTTGTCCGCGGTCATTGTGACCGGAGCGCTGTTATGAAGAGTAATCCCGATCGAACGCGCGTCGGCTTCCGGCTGAGCGGTTTCGATGGAATTCTGTGCGATTTCAACAATGTCCACCTCGGAAAATTCTCTCTTTTTCTCGCCGGATTCGATATGTGTCATTTCGAGAATGTCCGCGATGAGTTTCCTCATTCCGCCGAGACGTATCGAGCTTCGCTCAATAATCTCGTCATAGGTCTTCACATCATCGCCCAGCATATGATTCTGCATGATCTGAAGGAAACCCTCAACCGCAGCCAACGGCGCCTTGAGCTCATGCACAAGCACCGAGGTGAACTGGAAACGGATTTTTTTCTTTTCCTCGGCAAGAAGCCGTGCCTGACGCATAAGCATGAGCCTGCCCGCCGCTTTTTTTATCACGCTCTTGAGTTCATCGGGTGTAAACGGTTTCGGCAGAAAATCATATGCGCCGCTTTTCGTGGCTTTCACCGCGGTTTTAATCGAGGCATACGCGGTTATCATGATAATAAGCATGTCCGACGATACCGAATCGATTTTATCCAGCACATCAAGGCCGCTTATGCCGGGAAGTTTGAAATCGAGGAGGATTATATTCGGTGTTGTCTCATTAATAATAGTTATCGCTTCCTCGCCGGTTCCCGCTTCGGACACTTCGAACGATACTTCTCCGTTTATTTCGGGCAGCCCGGCAGTGAAATGCCTGAGTGCGCGCCTAACTGCCATGCGCATTCCCTGCTCGTCATCAACAATCAGTACTCGTAATGGTTCCATAATTGATAATCCTAACGGTTAATCTTTCAAAAGACGGTCAATTTCTCTCATGAGCTGCTCGAAACGAATGGGTTTCGTTAGAATTGTATCCGCCTTTATCCACATACGGTCTTCTTTGCTTGTAATGTCAAAATCTATACCGGTTTCGCCGGATACGCCTGTTACAATAATGATCGGAATGCTTTCATCAAATTTTTTGATTCGGTGACTGAGTTTGAATCCGCCGTCCATTGATGACATCATAAGGTCGGTAACAACAAGGTCCGGCCGTTCTGCGGTAAGCATGTCATATCCATCCGTTTCATTTTCGGCCGTAACCACTGTGTATCCTGTAGACTCAAGATGAATCTTAACCTGTAAAAGCAAATCGATATCGTCATCAATTACCAGAATCTTTTTGCCCGATTTGTCAGTTGCCATTTCTTCTACCTTTCAAAAATCAATTTTGTTCTGAAGATAATGAGAATTATACCTATGATATATTTATATATGATGCCCTTATTTCATTGTGCCGATAACGTTCTATCAGCGCCTTTATACGGCAGTTTTATTGTAAATGTTGTCCCGGTGATCCCGTGCGAGGGATCGGTATTCGAGACAACGGTGATGTTGCCGTAATGCATTTTTATTATTCCATACGAGACCGAAAGTCCGAGACCGGTTCCTTTTCCCGGTAATTTCGTTGTGAAAAACGGCTCGAATATTTTTCCGACAATCTCTTTCGGTATACCGAATCCGGTATCGGAGATGGTAATAAAAACATTCTTATCATCGGAAGATGTGGAAATTGTGCATATCCCGCCGGCCGGCATAGCGGCATAGGCATTGCTGATAAGATTCGTCAACACCTGAATAATCTGATCGCCGTCGACATCGATCGAAAGATCCTCCGGACATTTTTCGGCACGCAGCTCAATATTCTTCGGCTGAATCACCGTGGATATGCCCCGTTCGATCAAATCGCACACATATACCCGTTTACAAACCACTTTATTCTGGCGCGCAAAACCGAGAAGTCCGGCGACGATCTTTTTGCACCGGTCAGCCTGTTCCGCGATCATAGAAAGGTCTTCGCACATGGACTCATTTTCGTTATGCTCATCAAGCATAAGATGCGAATACATTAATACGACACCGAGCGGATTGTTGATCTCATGCGCGATTCCGGATGCGATTTCTCCCATGCTTGCCATCCGTTCGGACTGCATAAGCGCTTCCTGCGTCCGCGAAAGCTGTTCATGGGAATCTTCGAGCTCAATATTCGTTTTGCTCAGCTGGTCGATGGTATACGGCAGACACATTTCACTTTCGGCAAGCCCTTTAAAAATTGCGATCGAATGATCTCTGCACGAATCATACCCGCATGCGCCGCAATTCAGCTCATCTTCCTTTGTGAATTTACCCATTTTTGCCAGTATTTCTTTGATTTCCTCTTTATTCGGAATTCTGATGCGCTGGTCTTTCATTTCAAACGTCCGGGAAAGATCGATATCGGCAAATTTGTCGATATTGGCAAGCCACGCATCTTTGTCACGGACCATAATATGTTCGCGCACATATTTGCTGATCTGTGAACGGCGGCTGTACCGCGGAGAGTCGGAACTTATGCCAGGACCCATTATGCAGCCGTTACAGCAGAGGACCTCAAGAAGTTCGGCGTCAAGATCGCCGGTGCCGAATTCTTCGATTGCGTCGACAAAGCTGCTTCTTCCCTCGGCGGAAACAATAACGCCGTCAATCAGATCCTCGGCCATATCCGCAGACTGCAAAAGACCTCGGCTTATGGGAAACAACGCTCCGGATCCGGCATGCGGAGGATCGAAGTCCGTGGGTTCCGCCTCGTCCGGCTCGAGATTGGCCTCCTCGAACATTTGCCGCAGTTCGATAAACGTAATCGCAACATCAACGTCACCCTCAAGCTTATTGCTGACCGATTCCTGCTTTTTGGCGATACACGGTCCGATAAATACGATTTTCAGCTCATCCGCATGAATCTTCCGCAGC
>Ga0233431_1006353_pt1 | contig 10701 bp, 6 predicted proteins | sample SI_118_April2016_FD_179867 | JGI IMG/M metagenome (GOLD analysis project Ga0233431, IMG submission 179867) | Seawater microbial communities from Saanich Inlet, British Columbia, Canada - SI_118_April2016_200_MG | ecosystem: Environmental > Aquatic > Marine > Inlet | place: Canada: British...
CTTGCGCCGATGATGAATCCGACGATGAATCACCCGAGCATGATAAAAATGAAAATGCAATCATCAAAGTTGCCGCAGCCAGGGTCAATTTGTTGTTTTTCATGTCTTGCTCCTTGTATTTTTTTGTTGAATTTCGAAAGACGACCGTATTCAACCGAGCATACTGTTACCCTGAATACTGAAACGATTCTGTTGGCTGTTTGATGGTCAAGATACCCTTCCGGGTTTTCCAATGCCCTCGGTTATCCTTCTGAGTCCCCATTCCAGAGTGAATTTGCCGCCGCGACCCTCCCAGACCTTGAGGCACATCAGAAACAGAGCCACAACCGCCAGCCCCAGGAGAAAAGCGGGAAAGGCCCCCATTACGTCCTGCCCCAAGAATCTGCCCGTGACAAAATAGATGATCCACAGGGGCCAGCAAATCACCAGCCAGTGAAAAAAATAGACCGTGAGAGAATAGCGACTCAACCGTTTGAACCAGACGACAAGCACTCCGGTACTGGGGGCAGCGTCTTCTCTTCCATCATAGTAATAATAAAGTGAAGCAAACAATACCAGGCCTACCCCCGTCTGGAGGTAAAACAGGGTTATGGAATTGGGATACAGGCAAAGGGGAGCAATATAATCGCTTATGGGGGACGATAGGGGTCTGAAAATGCCGGCATAGGAGACGGTCGTCCCGAGAAGAATCAGGGCTAGGCCCATGAGATGCAAGAAAGGGAGGTCTTGTTTAATCTGTCCGCTGACCATACGCCGTCCGATCACAAAACCGATCAACGGAAAAGCGAGCCAGGGAAAAATCGGAAACGTTCCGGATACAAAATAGCCTTTCAGGATCTCATCAAGACTCCAGATCACTTTGTAAACGCTGACGGGCTCAAAGAGAATTCCCGGCAGATAACCGGAAAAGAACGTTGACTGGACCAGTTCACCACCCCAGGAGATCGTAAAATCAACATGGCTGCGCAGCCAGGGTGCCATAAATGCCAGAGCCGCGCTGACGACAAGGATCAGCCAGGAAGGTAAGAATCGGCAGAAATAAAGGGCAACGGTGGCCGAACCGATCAGGGGCAGGATGTCCCAATCCCACATTTCCGAAGGGCCAAAGGCCAGGGCCGACTGCAGGAGACCTGCCGCAAACAAATAAGCGCCACGGAGAAGGGCTGTCTTCATGAGGTTCCATTCACCGGCACCCTTTTTCCGGCCGGCGGACAACACCTGACTCATCCCCACCATTAAGAGAAACCAGGTGGCGCCAAGGTTGCCGATAACATGGTCGAAAAAAAAGTGGAGAGCACTTTCGGTGGCCTTTTCATTACCATAAGCGATCATGCAGTGGATAATAATCATCAGCGCCAGGGACGCACCTCTCAGAACATCGATGGACACAATCCGCTTCATTTGCTTTCCTTTGTAAATCTCTTTTGCCGAGGCCCTTAGCCCGCATTGGCTTTTGGATCCGCCATAAGGTCGGTCAGCTTCTTCAACCCCCATTCCAGGCTGTATTTGTTGCCGTGACGCTCCCAGGCTTTGAGGCAACGCAGAAACAGCGCCACAGCCGCAAGCCCCAGGAAAAAAGCAGGAATAGCACCCATCAAATCAAATTCCGGATACCGGCCCGTGAAAAGATACACGATCCACAGGGGCAGAACAATAAGCGGGTAATGGATAAAATAGACGGTCAATGAATGTCTGCTCATGCGCTTAAACCAGGTGGAAAACACCCCGGGTCGGGGAGTCGTGCCCCTTCCATCGTAGTAGTAATACATCAGGGCAAACAGGACCAGGGCTTGCCCCACCTGAAGGTAAACCATGGTGTTGGAATCGGGAAATAGACTGAAAGGTGCGATATAGTCCGTTATGTGAGACGATTCGGGCCGTAAAAGGCTTGCATAGGCGGCGGTAAACGCGAGAAACATCAAAACAGAACCGATCATCAGCAGAAAAGGCAGATCGCGTTTCATCTGTTGGGCCACGATACGCCGTCCTATCACAAAACCGATCAGCGGAAAGACAAGCCAGGGAAAAATGGGGAAGAATCCCGACAAAAAGAACCCCCTTATCATTTCAGGGAGCCGCCAGCTGGGCTCATATTCGCCAACGGGATCCACCAGGATGCCCGGCAGGTAATCGGAAATGACAGGTGTTTGAATGAATTTCCCGCCCCAGTCGGCCGCAAAATCCACGGTACCGCGAAGCCACGGCGTCATAAAGGCAATGGCCGCAGCCATGAGGAGAATAGTCCAGGAGGGTAAAAACCGGCAGAAGTAAAGGACAATGTACGCTGAACCGATCAGTGTCAGGATATCCCAGTTCCACATGTTCTTGGGGCCCCAAGCCAGGGCGGCCATCAAGAGTCCTGCCGTAAACACATAGGCGCCGCGGAGAAAGGCCTTTTTCATCAGGTTGATTTCGTCCACGCCCTTTTTCCGATCGCCGGAAACCACCTGGCTCACCCCCACCAGCAGCAGAAACCAGACCGCACCGAAATCGCCAAGGGCGTGGTCCATAATGAAATAGAGAAGACTTTCCGGCGCGTGGGCATCCCCATATTCAAGCATGAAATGACAGACAACCATTCCCGTTAAGGAAAAACCCCTCAGAACATCAATGGATACGATACGCTGCATAAGATTACCTCTTTCTGAAAATCAATCGGTAGGCAGAGAATAAGAAAGGAAAAAGCCAGGGTCAAGGGGAAAAAAATTCAATCAAGGCGTGCACAATGACACATATATGAGAACGAGGATGAATATATGGGTCATCTCAACAAGACAAGAACTCAGAAATGATTTGAGATATGGGATTTTCTCCACATTGAAAGTCAAAGATAATTATCCTATCTATAAACGCTGAACTCTATAAAAAACTCAAGCAACATAATAATACGCGCGACATAACTGCTATGTATCAAAGCCTTCAGAATGATAAAACACGATGTAATATCAATTAGATATTCCAGAAGTAATTCCTTGCCAGAATGAAGGCTTTGTTAACCTCCACCCCGGCTTGATTGGTTTAAGCATGCAGGTTTCTATCCATCTCATTCGTGTTTTAATTTTACCGCATTAATGTGTTTCTTTCCCCGTAGATGCGTCAGCCACCTTTTTGTAGCAGGCTAGGGCGCGAACTATTGACTGCACCCCGTAATAAGTGCGAGAATCCAGCCTGGTCTCTATTGGCGGCCGAGGCTTATTCGCTCAATAAAGGCAAAGTAGCACTCTTAACGGAGAAAAGACAAGTATGACGGCGACACAAGGCGGTTTTCGGGCATGGGTCATTTGGTTTTTAGCGGCGTGCTTCTACCTCTATGAGTTTTTCGTTCGCGTCGCACCCGGCGTCATGGAGCACGAACTCCGGACAACTTTTCACACCACCGGCGCCATGCTCGGAGCCGCTTTGGGAGCCTATTACTATATCTATGCGCCAATGCAACTGGCCGTGGGCATAATTTTTGACCATCTGAGCGTGCGCAAGGCGCTGATACCTGCCGTGTTCTTCGTGGCAGCCGGATCTCTGATCTGTCATAGCTCTGATAGCCTGACGCTCTTTACCGTGGGCAGGGTTCTACAGGGGTTCGGGTCGGCTTTTGCCTTTGTCGGTGCCATATTTCTGGCAAAAATCTGGTTCCCGGTCCAGCGGCTGGCATTGCTCGCCGGACTCACCACGGCCATGGGCATGATAGGAGCGATAGTGGGCAACGCCGGCATTGCCAGCGCCGTCCACAAGCTGGGTTGGCGGTCCACCTGGGCCGACGCAGGCATTTTCGGCCTGTTTCTGGCCGTGGTTCTGCTCCTGTTGATTCCGAGACTCCCTCCGTGGGAAAAGGAAAGACGCGCCAGGGAGAAAGAAGCCTTGGGCATGGGATTGGATGCCCTGGTCCACCGGCTTCGGGTGGTCTTTCTCAATGTACAGGTTTGGATTACAGGTTTCATTTCCTGCACGCTCTATCTGCCTTTGGCCGTTTTCGGTGCCCTGTGGGGTGACGATTGCGTGGTTGCCATGACTGGCTGCTCCACCAACCAGGCAAGCACGGCGGTTTCCATGTTGTACGTTGGCTGGCTCGTGGGCGGGCCTATTGCCGGGCACCTTTCAGACCATCACCGCACCCGAAAGCAGCCGCTTGTCCTGTCATGTATTTTTACGACCCTGTTTCTCTGCCTGCTTCTGTTTCTGCCGATTAAAGCGCTCTGGCCGTTGTATGTACTGATCCTCCTGGTGGGTTTGGCTTCGAGCATCCAGGTTGTCTGCTTTGTGGTTGGCCTGGAAGTGGCCCCGGAGCATGCCGGCGGCACGGCCCTTGCCGGCATCAACATGATTACCATGCTGCTGGGTGGTCTTTGCCAACCCGCGGCAGGTTACATTCTCGACTGGAGCAGAGGGGGAGGCAGTGTTTCGGGCTACTCCGTGGCTGACTTCCGCCTTGCCATGCTCATGCTGCCTGTCATGACTCTCCTCGGATTACTTGCGTGTTTTTTCCTGAAAGAGTCCCATGTGGAAAAAGTTGTGGAGGAGGTCAAAAAGTAAAAGAAGGGGTCAAATGTCGAGTAGACTGGTTTCTTCAGCAGCCTTATGGTGATGCATCTCAGACTACGCTCCCGCCGCACGCGGCTACTACGTATCATAAGATTGAATCAGCCTATTCGGTTAACGCAGAAAGGTCGAATTCACAGGGGAATGAGAGGCCCGGTCCGTACTTGGCCGAGGCATTCGAACATCTTCAATCCGGCAGTATATCCTCCAGATGCCCGTCGCAAGCTTTTCTCAGTAAAAATTGCTGTAGCTCCAATATTCTCTGAGGTGTTTGGCATGCGCGGGTATGTGGCTCACCTACCCACCCTTCAGCACCTGTGATAGCAAAAACATTCACAAGTTCGCTTTTGGGAAAAAAATCATAACACCGGCATAGCTCACGATGGAATTTTTTGACCGCCCGATTTAATGGTATTACAAAATTTGCTTGAGTTGCCATAAATAGCTACTGAGACTCAACGGAAAAAACGATCAACAATCTCTATGGCTGAAGGGTTCGAATAAAGCATCCGGAACTATCTGAATCGGTGGCGGGAGCAGGAATCAGGATCCAGCCGTCGCCTCCGGTGGTCCAGTCGTGGCCCCAGGACGCGGGGTCCGGTGAACCGAGCGCATTGCCGCCGGGCACATGTTCGCCGATTCCCCATTTTGCATCTCCCGGACGTCCATAATCGCTCATGAACAACGGTCCGCCGCCCCCGTCGGGAAGCCACAGAATCCACTCGCCTTGGCCCACTTCATTGTCTGAAAGCGAACGCCGGTATTTCAGGGAAATGATATATTCAACACCGGGGACCAGCCATAAATTCTGGTTGGACGGGTCTTCCGCTTCCAGAAAAAGGGACCGTTTGTCCGGGTCGATTCGCCAGTTCCAGCCTTCGAGGGAATCCGGAAGGGTTATCTCATAATTATCGGGCCAGACGTCTTTCAGCCCCTTGATTTCCACCTGCGTGATGCCATAATCGGCTGCCGGGTAGATGTGCCCTTCGGGCGCGATAATCCGGCCATTGGGAATGAGCAGGTACTCAATGGTGTGCCGATCTTCCTTGAGCCGGCTGGTCATGATGGCGCTGCTGCGGCCGTGTGCGATAACAAAAACTGCCAGCGTGTTCTGCGGACCCAGTTCAGCGGCTGCCGATTTCATGGCGTTTAAGAGGTTTTCCTTGCTGCCCGCCCCTGAAAGGGACCACGAGATAGGACGATCCGGTGGCGGTTTACCGTCCGAAAATAGGGTGATGATTGCTTCAGCTGGCCATCCGTAGTCGTTCATGAGCATGCTGCGCCCGCCGGCGATGGTATAATCAAACGATGTGACGTAGTATTCATTTCCCGCCCACATGCCGCTGAACAAAATAGCTCGGTTTCCGGGCTTATAGGCCAGGGTTCCCTTCGCGCCTTGGCCGCTGTTGCCTAGCTGTGGAAATTCGATGCCCCCCCAGTACCAGATGTACCCGTCGGTCTCGCGGATGGTATCCTTGGCACTCAGGTAAGCCGCTTCGAAGGTGGGCGGCCCCTGGCTTATATCTCGAAATGCATTCAAATACTCGTCATGAAATCCCCAGGTGTCGGTCTGGCCCGGCAGGAAATCATACATTGACATGCCGAGACCGTGCCAGTTGTTGGCGGTTATCACTGCGGCGTGGTTCAGCTTCGTGAGATCATCAACAAACCCGCCTGAAAAGCAGCTTCCGGTGGAAAACATCAACTGTCCTTTCAACCCCCACAGGGCCTCAAGAATTTCGCTGTCCCAGATCATTGTCTGTTGATAATCCCTGAAAGCGCTTGGCTTATTGAGGCTGTAATCGTTGTATTTTGCATGGACGGGAATGGTGAAAAAAAATAGTATAGTTGAGAATAGAATTAGAAACGAAGATAATAAACGAAGGGCATACATCATTATATCCTCCATAAGCTCATGGTGGTTTATGTATATTTTAAAATGGAACCTTTCTGAATAGGGAGAATCGGTATTGCATTATATGCGCGAGCCTGTTTTTGAGCGTGAAGCGTATGCCATTTAGAAAAATTCTTTATCAAAACCCAACAAATTACACAACGCCTTTGAAGCATTTTTGAAACCAAACATCATGTGAAAATCGTCATATCTTGTGCTAACCCATTTATCATTAAATCCTGCGCAATTTAGCACAGCACAACTTTCGATGTAAACAGAAAGCAAAGAATTTCAGATAAGGAATATTTCAGGAAGCATGAGAGACCAGTTTTAGGCCTGATGTTCAATAGTGTCATACCACATAACTACTATATATTTCAAACCGAAAAAATGTGTGATATCATAAACCGTTAGGCGTTCAGAGGGTTGAGATATCTCCAACATATATCAGGCGGCTACCAGGTTGACATAAGAACCACATTCAAACACCCAGCATGATTAAGAACGCCTTTCCTAGTTCCATCAGAGGGTACTACTTATTGTGGCCGCTTTATCTGTAGACTGTCGTTACGTGACGGAAGTTTGCCTATATTATACTTCCGTCAAGGAATTTCCATCCAACAGAACAATACCTCTGGCAGCCTTCACCTGCTGAACATCTGAAAAGCCCTTCCGCATTCTGTTTTTGCCCTGCCGACTATCCCCCATCCGATCTCCAGATGCTGATCTCTTGTTGGATATTTGATCTTGATCCCCAATCCCTTTTAGCCTATCCTTAATTTCCCGAAGGCAATTTTTCCTCAGCGGGTAATTGGCGACACTCAGAAAGAAAATAATGATGCGTAAACCAATAGCAATATCAGCCTTGTTTTGCCTTTGTCTGGTCGCAAATGTTTTTGTGGAGAATGGCTTGCGTGCTGAGGAAACTGTTTTTCATACCCCAAATAGCGCTGCGTTTCTTGTGAGCGAACCTGTAATCCCAGGAATAAGCCGGGAGGTAGGGCAGCTGCGTGTTCAAGAACCTAGGATTAAAAGCGATCCCGTTCGCGAATTTCCGAGAAAGCCCGGGAAATACACAACAGGTATAATGGAAACACATCCGAGAATGATTGATCCGTTGGTCAAGGAAACCAATAGAAAAGGTTCTGCCAGAACCCCTTCCCCCGACCTCAGTTTTGAAGGAATGAGTTTGCAGAGCGGGGGATCCGGATGGCCGCCTGACACGATCGGTGATGTTGGTCCAAACCACTACGTGCAAATGGTCAATACCTCTTTTGCCATCTTTGACAAAACCGGCAACAAACTGTCCGGACCTACCGCTATCAATCAGCTGTGGCAGGGCGAAGGGAACGTGTGCGAAAGGTGTAACGATGGAGACCCGGTTGTTCTGTACGACCCTCTGGCGGGTCGTTGGCTGCTGAGCCAGTTTGCGGTGTGTGAAACACCTTACCACGAATGTATCGCCATCTCCCAGACTGCCGATCCAACTGGAGCATACTATCTTTATGCTTTTGAGATTAACGATTACTTTCCCGACTATCCCAAATTCGCGGTCTGGTCTGACGCCTACTACATGTCTGCCAACGAATCAGATGTCGGTGCCTACGCCTTCGACCGTGCAAGGATGCTTCAGGGTCAATCCGCGACCTATCAGAAATTTGAGAAGACAGGAAACTTTATGCTACCCAGCGACCTCGATGGTTCCACCTCACCCCCATCCGGAGCCCCCAATTACTTCTATACTATGAAGACCGGCAATATTCTGGAGATTTGGGAGTTTCATGTTGATTTCACGACCCCAGCAAACTCAACATTCACCCTTGCTCAAACCCTGACCACATCCCCTTTCAATTATGGCGTCTGCGGGTTTTCCTGGGACTGCATACCGCAACAGGGAACCTCACAAAAGCTGGACGTTATTTCGGAGTGGCCAATGTGGCGGCTCCAATATCGTAATTTCGGCACCCATGAGACCCTGGTTGGCAACTTCACGGTGGACGTAGCTGATTTCTCAAACCATGCCGGTATCCGATGGTTCGAGCTCCGCAAAACCGGTGGAGGTTCCTGGTCAATTTACCAAGAGGGAACCTACTCTCCCGATGCCCACCACCGTTGGATGGGAAGTATCGCCATGGACGGTAATGGGAATATCGCGCTTGGGTATAGCGTATCGAGCGGGACCTTGTATCCCTCCATACGCTATACTACACGGTTGGCTTCCGATGCCACGGGCACTCTTCAAAGCGAGGCCACCTTAATCGCTGGAACTGCTTCCCAAACAAATGCCAATCGATGGGGTGATTATAGTTCTATGAGCGTGGATCCCTTGGACGACGCGACTTTCTGGTATACAAACGAGTATCTTTCCAATTCGGCGCAAGGGTGGCGAACCCGTATAGGAAAATTTACAGTTCAAATCCCGGTCACAGACACATATGTAAGCAAAGATGGGACATGTGGCGGCAAAACCCCATGTTACACTTCAATTCAAGCCGCGATCAACGCAACAAGCACAGGGACTGTAATAAGGATAGCCCAGGGAACTTACTCAGAATCGATTGCTCTTAACGCATCAAAACTGCTAACACTCAACGGCGGTTGGAACTCCACATTCACATCTCAAGCTCCGAACACAACCATCATCAAGGCCCCAAAGGCGCCGAATGGATCGCTAACACTGCAAATGCTAACCATAAAACCCTGACGAAATTATTCAAAATAGACAAAAATATGAGGAGGGACGATTACGGATTACACGGTCCTTTTGATGGCAGGGTTGGCCTGTCGCCAATTAAGTGATTTATAGAGCAGATGGAATTTGGGGGATATCATTCCGTCCCTGAGTCTGGTAGTATATCCTCGAATGATAGGTATTTCAAATGACCGGTATTAACAAAATTACAGTATCCCCGGGAGCATGTCTGCTCGCCGTGTTCCTTCTGTCTATCCCTTTCTGTGAGGAGGTCGCAGCTCTCGACGTCAACGCCGACATCGCCGTCGACACCGTCTGGACCCCCGCCGACAGCCCCGTGGTAATCAACAAAGCCGATTTCACCGTACCGGTAGGGGTCACGCTCACCATCCAGCCCGGCATCACGGTCCAGGTGAAATCATACATATATGTTTACGGCGTCCTCTCCGCTGTCGGCACGTCGGGCGGCCATATCAGCTTTACAAAACATGCCGGCGACTCCAACTGGGCTGGCATATACTTCAAGTATACGGTCGGTGTTTTGAACGAGAATGAGATAAAGTATGCTGATCTAAGCGACACAGGCGGCATAAATGGCTCCATCAACTCCGACAGACAGAGCGTTGTGATAGACAATTGCACCGTTATTGTCAGCGGTAATTATTCGAAGGCTGTTTACGGTTACGGCGGAATAGACAAACCGGAAGGGCTTGCTATGTCGCTTACGAACAGCACGGTAACCCTCTCTTCGACCTTTGACGGGGGATTTAACGGCAAGGTAAAGGCGGTTTACCTGGACGGGTTCGACGCGACAGTTTCCGGTAATACCATATCCTAAGTTCAAGAAAATGATTTTGTTCTCATGCTTTAGCATGGGAACGAGATTAAAATGTTTTGCATCTATGCGTCTATTAATGCTAATTTTAGAGCAATAAATTTTCAAAATTTATGACATTGAGTTAACGGTAAACACTGGCACTTGCCGCTCCAACAAAAGTAACGTCGAATGGATCAGACGCGAAGTCATTGATAAGGGATTCACACCTATCTCGTGGCAATCGATGTATGGTCGGGATAAAAACCCCATCCCAGCCACCACCCCCCGTCACATTTGAATTTCGTCGTATACAGCAATCTTCAAACTAAGGCTATCGTCGAAAATACACACCTGTACAGAAGTCATGATTGGCATGCAGACAGTGCGAAAGCATCCCCCTCTAGGACCGGAGGCCTCGCCGTCAAAGAAGAACAGGAAAAATCAATCAGCCAGCTCTGGTTCTCAGCGCGCAACATAACGGCTATCTATTGCAGCCCTCTAAACGATCTAAATCGTTGCAATATCAATTGTATATAGCAAAAACATTTTGCCGCAATATGTTTTGAATCTGTCAAGATCACACAAATTTTCTGAACTTTGTAGCACCTGCCTGCCTACTAAATCCCGTGCCTGTTTGGATCTTGGAAATCGCCATTTCCGTGGTGGATCTTTCACATTCCCCCCCTGCAAAACACCCAACAATTTGAGAAATTGAGACGAAGGCTTCACCTTGAAGGCTGGAATATGTATCCTTGCGCTGAGCCT
>Ga0233431_1006355_pt1 | contig 10700 bp, 11 predicted proteins | sample SI_118_April2016_FD_179867 | JGI IMG/M metagenome (GOLD analysis project Ga0233431, IMG submission 179867) | Seawater microbial communities from Saanich Inlet, British Columbia, Canada - SI_118_April2016_200_MG | ecosystem: Environmental > Aquatic > Marine > Inlet | place: Canada: British...
CAGCATCATGAATTTCAGCATATTTATAAACCGCGTGCAATCCTTCTTCCGGCGTGAGATACGGAGTCATAAAATGCCTTTTGAGTCGCCCCCCTTCAAGATACTTGTCAATTACCATAATCAACCAGCCCACATAAGAACCGGTAACCAGCATGGGGGCTATCTTGGAACTCACGACATTATGAAAACTTCCTGCCATGGTTTCGTCAGGCTCGGTCCCGCACTCTTTGTCATGGTAAATATATTGGGTAATGTTTTGAAATTCGTCTAAGATAACCAGAATCCTCTGGTCATAAAAAGATGCAAAACGTTCCGGAGCAGTATACGCGGTATCCCACATAAGCCCGTATCTTTCCTTTGCTTCGTCGTTTGCAAGGGAATCAACATCCGAGACCAGAATATCCAAAGATTTTTTCAATCCGTATTCCCTTATCTTTTCAAGGGAAAGATGATCTTTCACAATTCTTTTATCTCTTTCCAAAAAGGATATGTACTGGGATGCAAAAGCTCTGTAATATTTGAGTGCAAAATCAGGGTACCATATTTTGTTTTCACCAATGCTGAAATAAAAAGGTATGATAATTCCTTTTTCAGTCCAAAGCCGATTGAATATCCGCTGCACAATTGCGGTCTTGCCGCTTTTTTTCCTGGCAAGGATCACCCTTGATTTCCCGAGCCTTTTAGGGATTCTTGCCAGCCACTGTTCTAAAAGTCCAAAGTCCTTTTTCCTGCCGGTAAGCAGGTCAGGATTGCCTATGTCTTCAGTTAAAGGGTACTGCATTATTACCTCCGTAGATTTTTAAAATTGGAGCTAATTTATGAGGTCTGTTGTTGCAAAATCTGAATAGCTTTTGCTGAAAAATATAGCGAATATAATAAAAACATATCCTGCAACCGCAAGAACAGCAAAAGTACCATAAAAAACCCCGAGCGGAGCCAGAGCCACCGCTGTCATCCAGTGGACAAAAATAAGAGATCGGGAATTAATTTTTATTGGGAAGTCATTAAATCTACAGATAACTGCAAGTCCGCAAAGATTCCATCCATAAAGAGATGCGAAAACATGCAAATGCAAAATCCATTTAACTTTTACAGGATCATATCCGCGGGACATCTCCATAAATATATATATCATTCCGGTGATTGAGGCGGCTGCCAAAAATCCTATGCCTGATGAAAGAAATTGTTTTTGCTGTATATTTTCAGCATGTTTTTTATGCAGAAAAAAAACAGTTAAAACCGCCATAAAGAGCGCTATTGTTATAAAAATCTGCGGTATGAGTTTTTCAAATAAAATAAATCCAAAAAAGATAATCACTCCAAGGTTAAGCGTCCAAAAACAGATTTCTTTTATTATTCCGGTTAAGGCTTGATCAATATTGTTCAGCATTAAAAAAATAACGGAAAGTGAAATAAGAGACAAAGGAAAAGAAAAACCGAGAAAAAATGTGTTGAGCTTTAATTTTTCAATATTTACCAGGTTAAGGTATTCATTGTTGAGTATTACCGCGGAACCCATGATTACAGCTATTGAGAGGCATAATAAAGAGGCCTGATGAAATTTTTCAGACACAGGAGTCTGTTTTTTAAAAAAGTTCCATGGGAAAAAAGAAAATTTTTTGATTCTGACTTTTTCCGCTATGCCGAACAAAAAGAATGAAGCGATTATGGTCACGGGATATAGCTCGAAAAATGCAGACAGAGTATATATTAATGAGCTTGTAAAAAATACCCGCACGGTTATGCTCATTTTTTTATTTTCTTCTGTATAATACAGAATGATTGTTCCGCCCGTGCAAAGGTTAAAAAGAAAAATATGAAGTCTTTCAAAACTATAATTTTTTAAGGGGAAATAGATATCCGCGAATCCAAATGCCAGGGCTGAGATCATGAGAAGTGTAAAAATTATTTTTAATTTATCGGTCATAATATTTTATTTGCCACGGGTTCAGCTTTAGGGAATTCGCAAGAAATAATATACCTGTATTACGTAGAATTTTTGTTCGTATTCAAGGCGCGGCAATGGGTGCATATTGTAATATTCGTGCATTGTCGCAACGCAGAATACGGACAAAAAGACAAGTAATATGGGGGTGTTTGTTTTTGCGACTTCCCTTAGGCCGTTATCTTCCCAGCAGATGCTTTAAAGCCTGTAAAAGCGTTGTATGCCGAAACTTGTATCCTGTTTTTAAAAGTTTTCCCGGACAGACCCGCGCGCTTGCAAGAGTAGTTTCCTCGCCCATTTGTCCCCAGATCATTTTTACCGCAAATTCCGGTATAACAAAGAAAGCGGGTCTTTTAAAAATCCTGCCCAATTCTTTTGTAAATTCAGCATTCGTCACAGGATTGGGAGCGCAAACATTTACCGGGCCTTGAATGGAATCATCAAATAAAATATGATTAATTGCTCCGGTAACATCATCTATGCTGATCCAGCTCATGTACTGTTTCCCATGGGATATTCTTGCTCCAAGCCCTAATTTAAAAGGCAGAGCCATTTTTTTTAAGGCTCCGCCCGCGGGAGTCAGCACAATGCCTATTCTTATCTGAACGGTTCTTATTCCTGCATTCCGTGCGTTTAAAGAAGCTTTCTCCCATGATTTGCAAACCCGGGAAATAAAATTGTTTCCAGCGTCTGAATCTTCGCTTAGCTCTTTTTCGCCACCCTGTCCGTAAAAGCCTATTGCTGAAGAAGAAATAAAAACCCGCGGTTTTTTATCCAGACTTCCGATTTTTTCAGCAAGTAAAGAAGTTGGCAGAGTTCTGCTGTTGCTTATCTTCTGTTTTTGTTTTTCAGTCCACCTGGATCCAAGAATATCAATTCCGTTTAAATTTATAACCGCGTCTATATCGCGGATATCATCAAGTATAAGTTCGCTGTTATAAGGGTCCCAGAACACTTCATCATTTGATGACACAGGTTTTTTTCTGACAAGTTTTATCACCCTGTGCCCCCGGGTTTGTAAAAACGGAACAATGACCGATCCCAGGGTTCCGCTTGCGCCTGATATAAGAATTGTTAATTTTTTTTGAGGTTCCGGCTGATTTTCAAGATCATTTTTAAGTATCCTGTGTCTGTATGCAAAAACTCTTTCCAGATTTTTTTGTATTAAAGAAAGGAAGATTTTTCCTGAAATGCCAAAAGGAAGTCTGAATTCAACTTTATCTTCCATTACAGACTGATTTTTTTTATGGGATTCAAATAAATGGGAATGCATCCAGATGGCAAAGGGCCCCTTAACCTGCATGTCCTTAAAGAATTTATTCTTTTGATATTCAATATGTTCTGCTTTCCAGACAAAACTGATTTTAAAGAATTTCAGAATAAACTTTACCTTTGCGCGTACATTAATGCCTCCGGTATGATGTATAAGCCTGATATCAATCCAGGGCGGAGTGAGTCTTGAAACAGCGCCTTTTCTTTCATGCCATTGAAAGAGTCTCTGAACCGGGACATTTATTATAGTTGTTTTTTTAAAAATATGATTTAGCATTTATCTTTGATCTTCTATGGGGGATTACAGATTAAAAAGAGATCTTATTCCTGTATGTTTTGAGGAAGAAAATTATTTTTAAGCAACAATGCTGATACAGCATAAAAACAGGAATAATAAAGACGATTTACACAAGCATTCCAGCGTTTCCCGTCAGCTAATAATTCGGCATCCTGAAGAGTTTCTTTTGCTCTGCTCATTCGGTAGATTATTAAATCATCGCTATACTTTTCTGTCATATAAAGATTCCTTCTTTAGCTACATTCTTATAAAAAGGCATAGCTTTGTATTGTTCACTGTTCCAATCTGATTTTGCTCTGACAATACTGCAAAGAACCTGACCGGTTTCCCATTCGACGTCATAAATACGGCGCCTGATCTTATCAACTCTCTGCGGATCAACCTCGCCATCAACACATATCAAAAAATCCCAATCCGATTCCTCAGAATTGTCTTCACGCGCGCGTGAACCGTAAAGTATAACATCAGCATTCGGTTCTATTTGCAAAATGCTGTTTTTCACAATCTCCGGGAATTTTTTTTTATCCATCATGATTTTGTAATACCTTTTGTTTCCAATTTCTTGCGAATTCCCTTAGCGCCCTTTGGGGCGGACTTTAATATCTGTTTGATATTACAGCCTAAAAATCGGATTTCTTATACACTTGAATTACAGCTCTTTCAGTATATAGGCTCTGATGGTATAAAGAAATTCATCCTGATTCAGCGCCACGGCAATATCAACTCTTTTCAGGTTATCGGCATAAGGTCCAAGTTCCTCTGATTCAACTTCCTGAACAGACATTTTCCAGGTGTATCCCGGAAAGTTCTTTCCAAAGTCGCCAGAATTTTCCGTAATGTCATCCCATGGGGCGCTTTCTGATTCCGCCATCTTACTTTGTGCCAGAAGCACGGCCTGAGTATAAAAGCCAACTTCGCTGTTCATGGAGATAGTCTGCAAATGCATTTTAAACAGAGCAACAAGAACAACAGCAAGTATCGAAATGGCTGCAAGAACTTCTATAAGTGTAAAGCCCGCGCTGTTTTTATCTGTTTTGGGGTAGCACATCATGAATCTTCAAACTCCACATATGTTTCATATCGTTTTACCCTGGTCAAAAAAGACTCAATAAGAAAAGAGAATATATTGTTGTCATCGTCCTGAATATGAATAAACACTTTATCGGAGTAGCCCTTTTTGTAAAAAAAAATAGTTGCCTGGCCAGAAGTAATTTTCAGGTTACCGGGATATTCAACATCAATAATTTCTAAAGAACCAGGCAGATTGTATTCTTTTTTTTCAAGTGTCCCGGATTCTTCTTCCTGTGTGTCAAAATCCTGTTGTTCTGCCTGGTCCACGAATACCAGTATGTTGTTTTCATCAAGATCAATATGCATGGCATAGTCTTTCTGTTCGCGGACAGATTTTTCCTTTAATGCTCTTACGTTGCCTGAAATCCAGTTATAAACTTCCCGGTTGTTGTCTGAAAAAATATTATTGCCAAACTTGGGAACAGCAAAAAAAAACATCAGGCTGATAATAAAAACAACAACCGTAAGTTCAATTAGTGTAAATCCTTGATTATCACATCTATGTTCATGCATTATCTAAAAATCCATCTCAACATTCAGGCCGATCTGAAGCTCTTCCGGTATATCCGTATCATCGTATGTAACAAAGTTCTGTGTAAAGGAAAGACCAAAGTCGAGTCGTAAAAGCCAGACGTTTAAGCCAACACCCGCGGAATAACTGATTCCTGATCCCTGTTTTGCGGAAAGATTTTTTACAATCCCCCCTCTTAAAGCCAGAAGTCTTGTATCAAATTCCGCTCCAACAGATATATTTTGTGTTTCATAACCTTCGTAAGATTCATTTTCTGTTAAATCAATGTCTGCTTCAATTGTAAGATTCTGGAAAGGGATAAATGCGGCGCCGATACAGACCTGTGGTTTTAATTCAATATCCCCGCTGTTTATTTTGTCAAATTGAGGAGTATTTAAATTGCGTGCCATAAACCCGAAATTAAACTTTTCCATTCTTCCCATTACACCAACGTCAATTCCAAAGGTTGTGGATTGTTTTGACTCTTCTTCTGTTCTGTCAGTCCCTTCTTCAAATATCAATCTGTCTTCACGTTCTTCACCCACCATGATTTTGAAATTTCCACCAACAGAAAGATATTTATTAAAAGCATAACCATAGCTTACAGGAAATTCGGCAACCCAGAAAGTATTGGCTGTTATTGTGCCTTCCACTATTTCATTGGCATCTTCTGTACCGGAAGCGCCAGTATCTTCTGTCAACTCAATAAGCTGCTCAACCAGTCCATTTACATCTCCTGCTTCAACATTACCTTCCCTGATTTGATCACCTATAAGATAGTCAATTTCTCCTACCTCATCGTCGCTAAAATTATAATCTGTTCCCGTTAGCGTGTTTTTTTGAGCATCAGATAAGTATTGGATTGTATAGGATGAATCAACATTATCAACACTACCAAGAGAATCCTTTGCTTCCTGATTAAAAGAATAGGCGCTTGTATCAATATCAAAATTTTCAAGTTTAAAAGCAGTGCATGCTGAAAAATCAAGTCCCACCGCAAAATTTCCGGTTCTGAAATTTCCAGCGTTTACAGATATATCTGTTGATAATATCTGTTTGTCGTTTAAATTCTGTGCTCTGTTTACAAAGTCTGTCAGTCTGATTATACTTTTGATTTCAGTTGCTCCTTCGATATCTTCCTTATCAAAAACATCTTCAAAATCCTGCAATATATCAACAAATTCCTCCTCAAGTATTCTTGCTCTGAGACCAAAATCAAGGATCCCCATTCCCCAGTCTTTTCTTCCGAGATTGTTGTTATCAACATCGAATCTCACAAATTCTTCAGTATCCGAATCTTTTTTCTGATATTTTGAAGCATTGATACTTGCTCTGTTTTTTTCCATTAAACCCATAAATCCAAAAGCGGCAGGGTTATAATATTGCGCTCTTGTGCTATCCGTGGAAGCCACTCTTGCTCCTCCCATTCCCATAGCTTTTGTTCCTTTGAAATAATCCAGGGCGAACGCACTTTCAGCAAAAAGAGAAAAACAACATATTAACAGAAAACTTATGATCTTTTTTGACATGGTAAAAAAATCCTCCTGAAATAAAATGGTTCATGTTGATAGCGCAGGGCCGTTAAAGACAGATATGGCCCCTGCCACTATCTGATATCATCGTTGTTACGTTAACAATCAGCAAGAATTGTGCCAGGAAAAACCAAAATCAGTAGGGGCAACCCCCCGTGGTTGCCCAATCCCCCGTGGATTGCCCATTGACAGGGCAGGCACAGGGGCCTGCCCCTACGTACGATGGCGGGTGTATTGGGTTTGGTTTTCTTAAGTGTAATTTTCATAAGTTCTGAATCAGAGTCTTTACATATTCATAGTCGATAGTTTCCTCATTTTCTATTTCTTCCATAGCCTTTGTAAGTCCTTCATCAAGAAGTAATCCTTCGATCTTTTTATAGATGTCATAATCAGGAATCAGACTCGTAATGTCTCCTCTTTCGTCAGTAATGTATGATTTTATGCTCATTAATAACTCTCTTTTTTAAAAAGCGGTAAATAAGTGGTAATTGATAATGGATAGATGCTCGCTTTCATGGTTCGTTGTGACCCGCGGCAATTCAACTTACCATCTAACAATAATTTTTGTGAAACCGGGCTTCTTCAACATCAGATTGAGCTTGACCTGCTCTTTTCTATTTTTTAAAGAAAGCAGGTCGAATCAATCCTTACAGGTTTGGCAGTCATCAGTTACGCGGGCCGGGACGCGTGACAAATTATTTTGGATTCCGCTTTTTGAGAGCATTCTGGTTTCTCAAATATTCCGAAAGATATGCAAGCCCGACAAGAATAATCCCGAGTCCAGCCACATAAGCGATGTTTGCATCAGGGTAAAAAAATCTGGATAAAATAACGGCAAAGAATGCGCCAAATATAATTCTTATAAAAAAAACATGGAAATTTTTCACAGCAATATCCTTATGTTAGGGAATTAGCAAAGAACAATATACCCTTATTGCGCAGAATTTTTGTTCGTATGAATATTCGTGCATTGCGATTTCTTTCTAACGCCGCTGTTTCTAACGCCTGGGGGTATCCGAATGAAGACAAATTAAACTTTTGTCAAACTGAAAAATTATTAAAAATCACTTGTCAGGCGGTTATATATTGTTGCGGCAAGCCTTTTTGAAATCTTTTCAATAGCGTCACGCCTGTTATTTTCTGTATCTGATTTATCTGACTCAACTTTATATGCCTGACTCTCTGAAACATCCTTTAAGAATTGAACCCGTGTTATGGTTTTGTTTTCAAATTTTAAATCAAGGTTTATTGTAACCCGTCTTTCAAGCGAGGATTGCTCCGGATCATGGGTGATGCCCTGAATGCGCATTGACTTAACTGTCCCGGATAAGATTGCATCCGCATCTTCTCCGCCTGTTATTTTAACATTGCCGCTATTCATAAATTCATAAATAACATCGTTTGTAAACAAAACCTCAATTCCACTTTCTCCGGTGTTGTTTGCAAAAACCTGAATGCAAATACTTTTTACGCCTTCAGGCAGCCGGCCACGGGAAAATCTGTATCCGCAGGAATTTAAAGAAAAGCATAATACTAATAATATGATTGAAAAATATTTAATTATGATTTTCCGGTTTTTCATGTGAATCCTTTTATTAAATTTTTAAGGCCCCGGATTTTAGCCGACACTTGATGGCTAACCGCGGATACCTTTTTAAATTCAGCCCGATGAATTTCAACATTTTGTTTTTATTATTTGAAAAATGAGATTTGCTATATTATGGACTTAGGGAATTCGGGCGGACTTTAATATCCATTTTGATATCACAATCAAAAAAATGGGATTTCCTATACTACCAAGTGACGAATAGCTCAAACAGTCATGTCAAATCAACTCTTTTTCTGCCTGGCGGTATATCTTTCCGGTCTTGTGGCAGTGCGACAAATTTATTCTGAAATGCGCGCCAGAGATATTTAAAGTTGTAACGGATCAGACTATTCTGATAAGAAGATATGCTTTAACTTTTTTTAAAGGCTTTGAATCTAAAGTCAGGGTGTTAGGGAATTCGCATATAGTAAATCAATATGGCCGGAGATAAATGGCCGGCCTTTATTTGCAGGTTTACATTTTAGTTCATTTTTGTTGTTTACGGATAATGCAAAAGGATGGACGCGAAGCATTGGGGCTGTATTTCCCTGGTCTGCATGGGAGGGAACAGGCAACTTTAAGGATATTGAAAATGCCTGAAACAACAGCCTTGTTTGTTGCAACCGGATAAATCAATAATTTAAGGAGGGAATTATGACGCAGGAAGTGAGCAAAGCAACTCAGTCAAAGTATTGGTTATTTTCATGTATAGCATGTCTGATAGCTGTTGTGGTAATCGGATATGAATGGAGCCAGGTCGAATCAGTATATCAAACAAAAGATATAGTAAGAAATCAACAGGATGTTGAGAAGGCTCTGGAAAAAAGAGATGCAATACAATTTCAACAAAAAGAAGAACCGTATATGATACCCACAGGTTATTTTATTCAAAATATAGCATTTATAACGCCGAGTGATGTAAACGTAAACGGTTATATATGGCAGACCTATCCTAAAAATTTTCCAAAAAAAATCGAAAAAGGGATCGTTTTTCCAGAGGAGGTAAATTCCGCGAATACAATATTAAGGGAAGTTTACAGATATGAACGTAAACAAAACAACACAGAGCATGAACTTATAGGCTGGTATTTTGATGTCACCGTACGCCAGTCATTCGATTATTCCAATTATCCCCTGGATATCCTGACTGCCTGGTTAAAAATCTGGCCAAAAGACATGAACTATGACGAAAGATTATTACTTGTTCCTGATTTTGATGCGTATGCGGAAATCACCAAGAAAAAATATGGGATTGACGAATATATTGTACAGGGTGAATGGGATATTGATGAAACTTTTTTCAGTTACAAAAATTCCAATTATAATACAAATTTTGGTTACTTAAGTAAAGGAACTCAATTTAGTTACAAGAATTTTTTTATCAACGTTGTTTTCAAACGGAAATTCATAAACGCATTTGTCATTAATCTTGTTCCTCTCTTTGTGGTTGCAATTCTCCTGTTAGCACAGATGTTAATGAACTCAAATAATGAAAGCAAAGCGTCAAAATTCGGATTCAGCACATCAGGCTCACTGGGAGCATGTTCAGCGTTATTTTTTGTAGTAATGTTATCACATGTTCAGGTCAGATCACTGTTTGCAGGATCTCCGCTGGTGTATATTGAGTATTTTTATCTGATCATGTATGGAGCAATTTTGTTGTCTGCTTTGAATGTCTATTTGTTCTCGCTGGAAAAAAGCAGGTTCAACAGCTTAGTACATTATGCCGACAATCTGTTACCCAAAGTGCTGTTCATGCCGGTATTGCTCTGGAGCCTTGTTATTATTACATCGATCAAGCTTTAATTTCTGTAAGGGAATTCGCAGGAAATAATATACCTGTATTACGTAGAATTTTTGTTCGTATGCTTTGTTCGTATTCAAAGGCGCGACAATGGGCGCATATTGTAATATTCGCGCATTGTCGCAACGCAAAATACGGACAGATGGGGGTGTTTGTTTTTGCGATTTCCCTGAGGTTTCGTGTATAATTCAGAATGGCCAGCGTCCGTCCTTTTGCACTATCCGTGAATAAAACAACTGTAAACTTTAAACTGATTTTTTAATATTGTTCGGTAATTAAAAAAAGATGATGAATTTAACTTCCGTAAATAACAGGGCATTGGGGCGCTGGTCAGGCAGGGAAACCGATTTTCAGTTTGGCGACATGGCCATTGCCCGTGCAATCCGCAACGTGGGATATCCTGTATTTTTGATCAATGTAAATAACAGGCTGGCAGTGGTGCAGGCGGGAAGAGCGGTTATGCATGATGACTCGGAAACAACCGGTTATCCTGTTGTCGGCTATGCCCCGCCATTAGGACCCGGGGATTTGGGAGATCCTGTTTTTAAAAAGCGATATGATCTTAAATATGCTTATGTTGCAGGAGCAATGGCTAATGGGATTACTTCCACTGAAATGGTTGAAAAAGCAGGGCGCGCGGGAATGGTAGGTTTTTTCGGCGCCGCGGGCCTTTGTCTTG
>Ga0233431_1006356_pt1 | contig 10699 bp, 7 predicted proteins | sample SI_118_April2016_FD_179867 | JGI IMG/M metagenome (GOLD analysis project Ga0233431, IMG submission 179867) | Seawater microbial communities from Saanich Inlet, British Columbia, Canada - SI_118_April2016_200_MG | ecosystem: Environmental > Aquatic > Marine > Inlet | place: Canada: British...
AGGTGACTGGCGCTTTGAGGGTCAGGCCTTCCATTTCCCAGGTAGCGGTGCCAGACCGATAGTGCGGCGCCCACCGCCCCGCCGGCATCCCCCGCGGCCGGTTGTATCCAAACCTCCTTGAAATCGCTTTCGCGCAATATGCGCCCGTTTGCCACGCAGTTTAGGGCCACGCCCCCCGCCAGACAGAGTTTTTTAAGCCCGGTCTCTTTGTGAACCTGTCTGACCATTTTAAGAATGATTTCTTCGCACACGGCCTGAATGCTCGCTGCCAGATCCATTTCTCTTTCGGTAATGTCAGCCTCGGGTTTTCGGGGGGGACCGCCGAACAGTTTTGCGAATCGTCGGTTGGTCATACGGAGCCCCCCCAGAAAATCAAAATACGCCAGATTCAGAGCGATGGAGCCATCGTCTTTCAGGTCTACAATCTCGGAGAGGATAAGGTCTTTGTAACGGGGGCGGCCATAGGGGGCCAGCCCCATTAGCTTGTATTCTCCTGAATTTACCCTGAAGCCGGTAAAATAGGTAAACGCAGAATAGAGCAACCCCACTGAATTGGGGAAATGAAGTTCTCTAAGGAGCGAAATCTGATTGTTCCGACCGATTCCATAGCTGGCAGTGGCCCACTCGCCCACACCATCAACGGTAAGAATGGCGGCCTCCTCAAAAGGAGAGGGATAAAATGCGGAGGCCGCGTGGGATTCGTGATGCTCGGTGAATAGAACTTCTTTTTCGTAGCCGATTTCCTTGCGGATCACTTTGGGTACGTGGAGTTTCTTCCCCAGCCACAGGGGAATCGCTTCCAGCCAGGATCTGAGTCCTTTCGGTGCCACGGAAATATAGCTCATGAGAAGACGGTCAAACGTCAGGATTGGCTTATCGTAGAAAACAACGTAGTCAAGATCCTGAACAGAAATGCCCCCTTCCTTCAGGCAGTATTTGATGGCCCTTGCGGGGAACCTTGGATCATGTTTCTTCCTGGAGAAGCGCTCCTCCTGAGCCGCCCCAACAATCAGACCATCCCGCAGAAGACACGAAGCGCTGTCATGGTAGAAGCAGGAAATACCGAGGATATTCAATTTGTAAAACCTTCCTGGTCCATAGGCTACCCAAAGATGTTGTCAGGTTTGTAGGGGTGAGTCCCTTCTATGACTTCCACTCCGGCCTTGGCCTTGATTTTTTTTAACAGGGGCTTCACATGAGGACAATGATCCACGATGCAGGGTCCCAAATGAATCTTGGTGACCGTTTCATCCATGGGTTTGTTCCAGAGGCTTACTTGGGCCAATCGGGTGACGATGGTCGCCCCGGGGCAGTCTCCGCAATTCAAAAGCCCCATCACTTCCGCGTCCCCTTTCTCATAGGGGCTGAAATCCCCCTCCCTTCGATTAAAGGCCACAAGGCATCTGGAACATCCGATGCAAATATCATCCATGGCCTTTTTACATCCAATAATTAAAATCTTCTCCATAAATCAAATCTCCTCAAGCAGAATCATATAAAAAAATATCAATGCAACATTGCTATTGTGGTAATCTAGTATAAAACCATATTCCTGGGAACAAAATTATTTGGGATTTATGGATACTTCGGAGTAACCTCAATGGTAAAGGATGGCCAAAAGAGCAAGGGCCGAATTATGGAGGGCCCGGGGAAAACAGGTTTTCCCATACGGCTCCCCAAGCGCAAAGTCGTAGTCTTTTCCGCCATTGTCATCTGTTGCAGCATCCTGACGGCTCTGGCATTGTGTGAATGGGTCCTCCGTTACAGGGACCGGTCCGGACAGGGGTCCGATCTTCTTGATCCGGGGTTGATCAGATACGACAAAACCCTGGGCTGGAAACTGACGCCCCGCTGGCAGGGCAATCATCGACACCGCGACTTTCTAGCCAGCTACCAAACCAATCGGTATGGCTTTCGTGGAGAATTCCCGCGGCTCGGTGACCATGATGGGCGCCGGGTCGCCTTTTTAGGCGACAGCTTCACCTTCGGGTTTGGTGTGAACGACCATGAAACTTTCGTACACAGGCTGAATGAGAAGGCGACGGGAGATCAGTATCTAAATTTCGCTGTTCCCGGTTACAGTACCGACCAGCAATATCTCCTTCTGCGTCGGCGGGTAATCAACTTCAGGCCGGATGTTGTGGCCCTGGTCACCTATTTGGGAAACGATCTCTTTGACAATCTGCTTCCTTTTCCGCTCCAGGCAAGCCATGGAAAACCGTATTTTGAGTTTTCCGGAAACCGGTTGCTTCTTAAAAACTCCCCTGTTTCCACGGCCGTCAAATCGAAAGAACAGGCCTCCCTGGACCTTCACCATGTGGTCACAGGGGAGTCCCTCCAGCGTCCAGGGGGATTTTTTGGCCTGTTTCAAAAGATGAAGCTTTTTCAAATGGCAAAGCGTATCTTCCATTCGGATCATAAAGATCTGTTTCCTCTCTTTGATGCACGATTTCAACCGGCGCTAAAAATGTACGGGGCTTTGTTGGATCAGATGGTGTCCCTGTGCCAACGAAACCATTCGGAATTGATCGTCATCCTGATGCCCGGCAGGTCCCTGGTGGAAAGACCGGGGTCCCGATCCGCCCAGTTCCAAGAGTATCTTCGGGAAAAAATTATCGAACAATGCAAACGGCGGCATATCCGCCTCATGGATCTGGCCCTTCATCTAAAAACAGTTCACATGGAAACGGGGAAAAAACTCTATTTTCCCAATGATGGCCACATGAATGCTTTGGGACATGGGGTGACTGCGGATTACATTCGAGATCGGTTTAAAATGTTTGGAAAATCACCCATGAAAATTGTTAAATAATGAGAAGACTATCCTCCCCCCTGTTAGGCCCTTTTTCGCTGGCCATGATCAACGTGGCCGCCATTGCCAGTCTGCGGGATTTGCCCCAGATGGCCAAGTACGGGACCGGCTGTATCTTTTTTTACCTTTTGGCTGGTCTGGTCTTTTTCTTTCCCGTTTCCCTGGTGGCGGCGGAACTGGCCACCGGATGGCCGGAGAGAGGCGGCGTTTATGTGTGGGTCCGGGAGGCGTTTGGAAAACAGCACGGTTTCGCGGCTGTTTTTATGCAGTGGTTTCAGAATCTTTGCTGGTATCCCGTTGTACTCACCTTCGCTGCAGCGTCCCTTGCCTTTGCCGTGGATCCTCAACAGGGCGCGGCCCGGTTGGCTGAAAACAAGCTTTATATCTGCACGGTCATTCTGATCACATACTGGGGCACGACCCTCTGGAATTTTCGCGGTTTGAAGGCTTCGGCAAAGCTCAGCATGGTCGGGGCTTTCTCGGGCGTGATTGTACCGGGAGCGGCGCTGATTGTTCTGGCGGTGCTTTATGTGGCCTTCGGTAACGCGAGCCATCTTCATCCGACCGTGGACGGCTTTCTGCCGGACATGGCCAGCCCGGGCAACATCACCTTTGCCGCCAGCGTACTGCTCGCTTTCGCCGGTATGGAAATGACAGCGGTACATGTCCGCGAGACCCGGAATCCCAACCGGGCTTACCCGCTGGCCATCGGGATTTCGGCCGGTGTGATTCTCCTGGCGTTTATTTTGGGGGCACTTGCCATCGCTGTGGCCCTGGACCCGGACCAATATACTCTCCAGACCGGTGTCACCAAAGCCCTGGACAGCATGCTGTCCAGCTTTTCCATTCCCTATCTGGGGCGGATCTTTGCGGCCATGATGGCCCTGGGAGTTGTGGGGAGTGTCAATTCCTGGGTTATCGGGCCCAGCAAAGGGTTGCTGGCGGCTGCCCGGGACGGCATGCTTCCCAAATGGTTCCAGAAGGCCAATGATCAGGGCGTTCCCACTCGGGTGCTGTTGATTCAGGCTTCAATCGTCTCTCTGCTGTGTCTCACCTTCACCCTCCAGCCAACGGTAGCGGATGCCTATTTCATGTTGAGTGATCTCACCATTCAGCTTTATCTCATCATGTACATGGCCATGTTCACAGCAGCCATACGCCTTCGATACAAACGGCCCCTCACGCCACGGCCCTTTCGCATCCCTTTTGGCAATACAGGCATGTGGGCGGTGGCCGGTTTGGGGATTCTGGGGGCACTGGCTTGTATTACCGTGGGATTTTTCCCGCCCACCCAGTTGGCGAGTCAAGGTATCCGTCCCCATGTGTTCGTGGGTTTTCTCACGGGGGGAATCCTTACGGTGACAGCAATTCCTTATGGCATTCAGCACTTGTTGCGACACAAGAAATATCTTCTTCCAGATAACGAGGAACCAGTTGCAGCGCGGCGCAAATAGAGGGTTTTCATGCTGCCAGAATCTTTTGTACCACCCGATCACCAAATTCGGAAGTTGACAGAACATTTTTCTCCCTGTGCCACGGGGTCACGAGGTCGCTTGTGATGAACCCCGCTTCAAAAACCTCGAAAATGCCATTCCAGATATCCGCCGCCTCTTCCGGAAGCGCCAGGCATTCTTCAAACAGCATGGCGATGCTTCCGATCATGGAATAGGGATTGGCCATATTCTTTCCGGCGATATCCGGAGCGGAACCGTGGGCCGGTTCCACATACGCTTTTTCCGGTCCGATACAGGCAGATGGCATGAGTCCCAGGGATCCGATAATTCCGCCGGCCTGGTCGGTTAGAATGTCCCCCTGCATGTTTTCCAGCAGCATCACCCCGTTAAACTGGGTGGGATTGACCACCAGCTGAAAAGCGGCATTGTCCACCAGGACCGACTGATGGGGCACCTCGGGGTAGTCTTCGGCAACTTCCTCCACAATCTCCCGCCAGAAACGGGATGTGGCAAGAACATTGGCTTTATGGATATTGGTCAATTTCGTGCCTCGTTTTCTGGCTTCTTCGAATGCCACAATGGCCACGCGCCGCACGTCTCCTGCCTTGTAAATGCAGTCATCCCGGGCAAATTTCATTTCGGTGGCGGTTCCTTCAACTTTATCGCCAAAGTAGATACCCCCCACCAACTCACGAATCATGAGGATATCAATCCCTTCACCGATGATCTCGTCTTTGAGGGGAGAGAAGGATTTGAGGGCTGCCGGAAGCCTTACGGGCCGCAAATTGGCAAATGTGTCATACCGCTGTCGAAGGGGCAGGAGTGCGGCATGTTCCGGGCGATGCTCTTGGGGGATTTTGTGCATCTCGGTAACGGCCAGTCCAACAGGCCCCTTCACAATGAAATCGACCTGGTCACAGATGTGTTTGGTTTTTTCCGGAAATGGCGAGCCATCGGTGAAATAGGCTGAGGCGCCGAAAGGTGTGTAGATCAGTTCAAAGGAATGGCCGTATTTATTTTCAATGGTTTTCAAGATTTTGATGGCTTCCCGCATGATTTCGGGCCCGATACCGTCGCCTTCCAGGACTGCAATGGATCTTTTCATGGTTGCTCCTTGCGCTTTAACAATTGAAGATGGGCCACGGGGACGGATTCTTGAGAAATTTGTCGTCGGTGGTCCAAGCCGCTAAATGGTTCAGAGTGGAGGATCATACAGATAACAGAAGAAAAAAGCACTCCAAAATTTACGAATTCTTGGCCTTGACCTGTAAGGCGCCGTTTCCTATACTCACGGACAGTCCCTTTGCGGCTGTGGGAAACCCTCACTGAAAGGAAATCAACCATGTTGAGCATTCGGAAAATAGGCGTTGTGGGTCGCACATACCGGCACCTGAACCGGTACCGGGACATCTTGAGGGTTTTGTTCAAATATGGGTTTGGCGATATCATAGAAACCCTCAGGATCGAACAATATATTGAAATCGGCCTCCAGATGGTTTCCAGAAAACGGCGCGAGCAGATCGACAAACTCTCCCGGGCTGAAAGGGTTCGGATGGCAGTGGAAGAGCTGGGGCCCACCTTTATCAAACTGGGACAGATCCTTTCAACGCGGCCGGATCTGGTCCCGCTGGAATATTCACAGGAATTGAGCAAGCTCCAGGATCATGTGCCGTCCTTTCCCTACGAGGAGGTCAGGGCCATCATTACCGAAGAGCTCGGGGGGGCGCCGGAGGAACTGTTTGACCATTTTGAAACCGAGCCCCTGGCTGCCGCTTCCATCGGGCAGGTGCACCGGGCGCGGCTGGCAGATGGCGATGAGGTGGTGGTCAAGGTCCAGAGGCCCGGTATCCGGAAGATCGTGGAAGTGGATCTGGAAATCCTGCTTCATCTGGCATCTCTCATGGAACGTCATGTGGCGGAAATGGAGGTTCAGCGCCCCACGCGCATTGTGGAAGAATTTGCCCGAAGCCTGGAGAAGGAAATTGATTATACCATAGAGGCCTATCAAACGGAGCGTTTTTCACGCCAGTTTCTGGGGGAGCACACCATCTATGTCCCCAGACTTTACAGAGAATTCAACTCATCCCGCGTGCTGACCATCGAATATATTGAAGGTATCAAGGTTACGGATTTCGATGCGTTGGAAAAGAACGGGTTCAATCGTCATACCCTGGCGGTAAACGGTGCCGACCTGGTGATGAAACAGATTTTTGTCCATGGGTTTTTCCATGCGGATCCCCATCCGGGAAATATTTTTATCCTTTCAAACAATATCATCTGTTTCCTCGATTTCGGCATGATGGGTCGCATCCGGCGGGACGAGCGGGAGGACTTTACGGATTTCGTCACCAGTCTCGCCGGCAAGAACGAGCGGAAAATTACCGAGTCCGTCTTGAGGCTGTCGGTTTATGACCGGGAACCGGATCGGGAGCGACTGGAACGGGATCTCACGGATCTTCTGGAGGAACAGGTTTACGGGCGCCGGGGCAAACTGGAGATGGGAAGACTCTTCCAGAAGCTGATCGAAACGGTTTCCACCCATGGTCTCACCATCAAACCCGATCTTTACCTGATGATGAAAGCCCTGGGAACCATCGAGGGCATTGCCAAAATGCTGGATCCGACCTTTGATATCCTGAAACAGGCGGAGCCTTTTGTGCGACACATACAGGAAGAACGGATGAATCCCAAACGGATCGCCGGGGATATGCTGGAGATTGGCACAGAAATGATCCAGTTGGGGCGGGAAATTCCGGGAGAGGTGAGATCAATCCTGAAGCAGGCCAGAGAAGGCAAAATGAAAATCGAATTCGGTCATTCCGGCCTCGAACCCCTGATCAATACCCATAATCGCGGTACCAACAGACTGGTTTTCGCCATTGTTCTGGCGGCATTGATTATCGGATCGTCACTGGTGGTCCTGTCGGGGATTCCCCCCAGATGGCATGATGTACCCCTGATCGGGTTGGTGGGGTTCGTACTGGCGGGGGTCATTGGGTTTACTTTGCTGATTTCCATCCTCAGGCGCAGGAAGATGTAAGGACCTCTAAGACCGCTTGGTGTAGCATACGAGACCCAGAATGATCATGACCACGCCCAGGAACATGGGCCACATGGGAACTGGATCTGCGTAGGGCGTCTGATCTTCCAAGGTAAAGAAAAGGAAGGTGCCAGTGGATAGAAGGACCCCCAGTCCCGTGATAATGACGCACAATGCTTTCATTTCCGTTTCCTCAATCCGCCAAATGAGCCTAAATGATCGGGTTATTGAAAATTGTATCCTGAGCCCTTAAGTCAGCAGTAGAAACGTTAAACTAATTGAAATTAAAACACATACGGTCAGCAAAGTCAAGTGAAATCAGGCAAATTGGCCATTTGTGGATGGACACTAGATCCCTCTTTTATATTGGGCGCTGGTTGAAGGATGAATAACGTGTTTGAGTTCCTTTTTTGAATTGGGATATCCTTTTAGAAGGTTTTCAAAAAGCCTTATTATCCGGGATTTATCCACGGCTATTTGAGTTTTGGTTTCTATATCCCGTAAGTCGATGAAAAAACTAGAAAATACATCCGGTAAATCAGTGACGATATCAGTATTCAAGTAATTGATATCATTATAGATGCGATGATAATTCCCTTTTGATTTTTCAACGAAAAGGGGAACATCTTTCAAATTTGTAATAGATGAAGATTTATTGCAATTTGGAATACAGTCCTCACTAATTCTGTTTTTTTCACATCCAATAATCTGATGAAATAAACACTGTCTGCTGACTAAAAGTAAAATGGGATGGTAAATGCTATAGTATATCTTGAGATTCTCAGGGAAAATAATACTTTTGATCTGATTTTTATTAATTTCATTGGAAATAAATGATCCATAACAATGAAATTTGTTTTTTAAACATAAAAGACTGAATGAATTAACAATGTTGAGATAGGGCCCGGCAATCCAGGGGATTCCGTTCTTATGGGCTTCAAACGCTATTCCGGTATTGTTTGTTACAATAAGCCCGGGTTGTGACTCCAGAAGAAATTTAACCGCCGCAGTATAGTCGTCTCCAATTAAAATGGGTGGGAACCAGGGAATTAAGGTTTTGTTGCTTAAAAACAGATCTATGAATTCAGCGTATTCATTTTTAAAACAATTGGGAAGTTGAAAAAATATCTGTGCAGCGGTATTTTTGAAAAAAGATAAATCTTTTTGGGAGGAGATCAATACCGCAAGGCCGGGCTTTATTTTTACTTTACGCTGTTTTTTTATGAAGGGAACTTCCATTGGCTCGAAAATTTCTTTTGAATCATTCAGGATGTATAAAATCCTTTTTTTTATTGAAGTGAGCTCTGTGAAGGGTATAAAGAGACCCGGTTGAAGATCCGCCAATTCTAAACGTTTGATGTAATATTCCGAATTGTTTAATGCCTTAAACCTTTTAAATATAATTTTGTAATCCAAGCCCTGACCGGTTCTTTTGGTATTATTTGGATCAGCATTTTTGTTGTCTGCTGGTATTGTTTTCGATCCGTCCCTTTGGTTCCCACTGTCGTGATTTTGGGTGTATGTGCCGGCGTTTTCAAGGTCAGTTTCTGAAATCAGACCAAATGAGGCGCCTGGAGTTGTTAAGGACACCTTTAATGGTGTGCCTTTTTTTCCTGAAATGCTGATGGTTAAAGGAATTTTTGACGTGGAGAGGTGCCTGATTTTATTTTCGACGCTGGTTAAAATTGCCTCTTTTTCTTCATAAAGATTCTTTTGAGCCGCTAGCAATTCGTTGTTTGAGGAATAATTGTTAATTTTTGAAAGATGTTTAATGGTGTTATCCTTGGGATTGTCAATAAACATATCCTTATCAATATTCCCATTCAGATAGGCATTTGAAAAATCCCTGTTGAATACCTTATAGAGGTCGCTATTATCATCATTGAGGGTTTCTTGGTCATATAACCGCCTGATTTGTTCTTTAAAGCAAGTGACAACCGTATATACGTAATCAAGATTTTTAATTCTTCCCTCAATCTTTAATGCCGCAACCCCTGCATCCGATATTTCCTTTAAATCAAAATATGCCGAATTATCTTTGAGGTTAAGGGGGAAATTTTTTCCTTCAGAGGTGGTTAAATATTGATCCCTGCATGGTTGACTGCATCTGCCGCGGTTTCCCGATTTCCCTCTGAGAACAGAGCTCATATAACAAATGCCTGAAAAGGAAATACAGTAGGAACCGTGGACAAATACTTCGGTTAAGATATTATTTTTGTGCCCAATCGAAGTCAAAAATTCTATCTCATGAATATTCAATTCTCTTGACAGGTTAATTCGGGTGGCGTTCAGTTTGCTTAAAAAATTAATCTGTCCTTCGTTATGGGTCGTAATCTGAGTGGATGCATGTATTTCAAGGCTATTAAAATATTCCGACAATAGAAAAAACAGTCCGATATCCTGAACAATGATGCCATCGATACTCGTATTGACGAGCTTATTCAGCAAGTCAATGAGGGCCGGGATTTCATTTTGCACGATAATGATATTAAGGGTCAGAAAAATCTTGCAATTATTTCTATGGGCAAGATTTAAAACCCCGGGTAAATCTTCAAAATTCAAATTTGTCGCCCGGTTCCTGGCATTAAATTTATTAAGACCACAGTAAACGGCATCCGCACCTGCTGCAATTGCCGCTTTTATGGAATTTATATCTCCGCCCGGTGCCAGTAATTCAATTTGTCTTTTCATAGTGTTAAGTAGAATATAATGGGGCAAGAGCAGATCCGGTCCCATCGTGGTTTGATGCCAGCTTCCTTCATAGTCCCTGATTTTCTTGATTATGACAACAGGATTTTGATTACGCCTGGGGTTTGTTAATTCTTGAGGTGACGGGGGATGGTATTCAAAAGAAAAAGATAAGAATCATTTTCCGCAGCTTGACAAAAAACATGGCTTTGATTATAGGCCCGAAAGGGACAATAGGCTGCGTTGCCATAAACTGGGCTGACCATAAAGCCGGGTACCACCGGGAGTTTCGAGAACAATGGTTTATGAAAAAAATGCAAAATTGGGGCTTTTTTTTCTTTTGACATTCCTGGGGATACTCTTGCAGGGAAGCAATGGATTCGGTTATGCGATCAACGAACAATTATCCATCGACGGGGTGGTTGCCGGTATATATCAGTATGAGAGCATAGCGGATGCTCCCGGGTTCGAAAGCGAGGGCAGGGGATTCTTGATATTTGAACCGGAAATCGCCTATAACCCAACCGACAGTGACGAGCTATTTGCCAAGTTCGGGATCGGTGCCGGAGATGGTCTGCAGGCAAACGGCAGATCCCCATTTGTGATAGCCCCCTGGGGCGGCAATGTGGAGGACAGCTACAAAAACATCAACGGCAGAAACCGCGACTATCTGCTCACGGCCTGGTATAAACACACCTTTACCTT
>Ga0233431_1006357_pt1 | contig 10699 bp, 9 predicted proteins | sample SI_118_April2016_FD_179867 | JGI IMG/M metagenome (GOLD analysis project Ga0233431, IMG submission 179867) | Seawater microbial communities from Saanich Inlet, British Columbia, Canada - SI_118_April2016_200_MG | ecosystem: Environmental > Aquatic > Marine > Inlet | place: Canada: British...
CAGTAGGCTCTTCGGTTTCGTCATCATCACAAGCGACAAGCAACGGCAAACCCAGCAGCATTAAGGCAATCAAGATTAGACCTAGTTTTGCATAAAACTTCATGTCTCTACTCCTTTCTCTTTAGTTTGTTTGACTAATCTGAAGTACTTTGAACTCAAATCGGTTTTCACATAGCTTTCCCCCTTTATTATTCAATGGCAAATCTTTTTGGGCATATACCAACTGTCATTCCCGTATCACGCCAATGGGTTGCAGAGATTATGGCATTCTCCCCTCATAGAGTTCTTTGACCTGATTTAATACGATACCAACAAATCAGTCCCGATTAATTGCGTCAAATTATGTTTTATCGAGGGCACGAAACTCAGCGGTAGCCCTATTCTATCGACAGACATCAAGGGTATTATCAACGCTTTCCCCTGGTCTATTTGAGATGTACGGTAGGTACTCCTTTGAGACGCTTTACCCTGGTCATAGCAGTTCATTCCTTTGGAGTTGCCAAGATTTTCAGGCCGTTTCAGCGGGTGGCCAGCCTGGTACCAGACCTTTCTTACGGGCAAGGTTCTGTGCATGCACGGTCTTACCCAAAAACTCGTTTGCATCAGGTTTTGTTGCCAGCCATCGAATGACGGCTGCTGGAACTTCCGGAGGCGCACTTCCATAGGCAGTAGCCATTTCACTGTTCTCTCCCAGAGTTGCCATGAGCGCCTCAGTGGTCACCATACCTGGTTGCAGGCCAAATGCTCGGATACCTTTTTCACCAAGTTCTACATTCAGGATACCGGCCAGACGATGGAATCCAGCCTCGGCCATAGCCACCGAAATAGCCCGTCCAATCCAATCCAAGTCTAGCATTTTACATGGATCAGTTTGTTGGGGGCAGGTCAAAATAGTTTTCATGGTAATGACCGGCATTTGCATATAGTAAAATGTTTTACCAGCACCATATGCCCAGTAATTTGTACTACTCAATACGAGAATGACCGTCCAACCTCTGTAACAGTCGTGGAACGAACCACTTAGTTAGAGTTACAAGTGTTAAAACAGGCGGCTTCGAAGGTGCCCCCGGCAAAGAGCTGATATCACAGACAAAACAGTTTTTGATGTCCGTCTCCAGATTGTTATCAACGACCACACCAATCGGACAGGAGCCACCAGGATGCCCGAAAGCCAATCCCCCCTTAACGTGGCTATATCCTCCGTGTTTGATAGTTCTAGGGTCGCAGCCCGTAGCCTTCAGTATCTTTTCGTTAACGTATCGACAGTAGTTCATCTTGTCTTCATCTGCTGGTGTGATCGTCTTGGAGACGCGACCCGTGTAGGTGATTCTTCCTACGCCGTCATCGTGTATCTTGTTCATGATGCTTACCATGCGAGGGAATTTCCGATAAACTTCCCAAGCTCCGCGTATTCCGTGCCCCATTAGCTGATAACTAGACCAGAATAACCTGGGCCAAGTTACCTGAGTGGAAAACATACAGCCATTCTCAACATCCATATACGATATGGATGTACCATGCTCGTAAAAATGGCTCTTTAAGCCACCTTTAGGCAGAAGACCCGTAGACGAGAGACTCGGGTCCCCAAACAGTCTTTGTCCTGCGCCCCTTATCCCTGACCTGGTAAGAATACCGGGAGAGCCGATGCCTCCAGCGCTCACTACCACTGTTGTACCGCGAATTTCATAGAGCTGGCCATCTTTGATGCCCCTGGCATTAACGCCAACAGCCACGCCATTTTCTACAATGATATCTCTGACGTCCGTGTAGATCTGCAATTTGGCGCCATACTCCGTGGCTTCATTGGCAGCATAATAACCCATCCATTTGGCACCCTTTGCACACCCAAAGGCCGCTGTTTTGCAACCATATATACATTTCTCGAAGTTGATATGTCTATAAGTTGGTTCGAAAGGAAGACCTATTGCGTTGGTCACCTCCAGCATGTGTTTGGTCGTGGGGCCAATGAATTCATCAGGCGTTTTAGAAACCCAGGTCTCCTTTTTGGCATCCTCCAGATAAGGTCTGAGATCTATTCCGACTTCGTCAAATATCCCGAGTTCCGGAATGCCTGCAATCCCTGCATAGAGGTATGAACCTCCGCCGATACCTGTACCAAGAACTACACTATGCCCCTCTAAGGTTGTCTGCCATATATTCGGGAATTTGGCCCTCTCCATATGCTCTCCGTTGAGCATTCCCCTCATCGTGCCAATACCTTTCAGGTTATTACCGCCTTTTTCTATCAGAATTACTTTCTTTCCTGCCTTGGATAAATCCTTGGCCATGACACAGCCGGATGGGCCACCGCCCACTATTACGACATCAAATCCTTCTAATCTTTTTGTTGCCACAAGCTACCTCCATTTCTCAAATTGGCCAACGGTCTCTCATCAAACCGGTTGGTGTCTCATAGTAAACCAGCTACTCAATCAGAATCGATTTTGTTTGCAGCTACTCGGGATAAGCTTATAATAGATTCGAGTTGACTTGAACAGACCTTTTCCAGCCGACCCATTTCCCTTTTATCGCTCAAGGACAAAACCTGATGCTTTCAGGTCCCAGGTATCAGATGTAACGCCCCGCTCGCGCAGCTTGTACTTCTGCACACGCCCAGTGGGAGTCTGGGGTAATTCATCCACAAATTCGATATAACGCGGAACGAAGAAATAAGGTGCGTTATCATTGACGAACCGAGCCAGTTCCTCGTGAGTTACTTGATGTCCGTCATTAAGAACGGCTGCAACTTTCAGTTCAGCCTCCATCTCAAGCTCTACCGAGGTCACCCCATGGGCGGCACATTGTTTGATAGAGGGGTGTTTGCTCACTGCCGCCTCCACGGCAAAGGACGAGATATTGCGTCCCCCATAGCGGATAAAGTCTGCTTTACGATCAACAAAATAGTAACTCCCGTCCTCATCCCGTCGTCCCAGATCTCCGGTGTGATACCAGAGATTGCGAAATGCCTCAACTGTGGCCTCCGGATTCCTGAAGTACCCATTGAATAGGACATACGGTTGTGTGGGACGGATGCAGAATTCGCCAACTTCGCCAACGGGGACCTCGATATCTTCATCGTCGAGCAGCTTTATTTCGACGCCCTCCACAATATCCCCCAGCGACCCTGCCTTATAAGTATGCGAACTGAGTCGTGAGAACATGCCCATTAATTCGCTCTGGCCGTAACCATAATCGATGCTTTCGAGGCCGAATCGCTGTTTCATCGGTTCGATAAGATCCTCCGGGATCGGGACCATGGAGGCAGCATGGACAGGGTTATCCGCATCGTCCGGACGTTCGGGGGCGTTCCACAGGAACATGTGCATCGCGCCGAGTGTAAAAATTATAGTTGCTCCATAATACCGGCAACGCTCCCAGAATTTGTTAGCGGAGAATTTGGCATCCATCCCCATCGGGATTCCGGTAATCAAAGAACGGTAAATACCGGTAACCCATGCGCCAGAATTATACAAAGGAAGACAGGAGTACATGACATCGTCATCTCTCACCCCTGTTTCCCGCGCACCAAGGAGTGTAGATCGGATCCATGCGTTATGGCTTTGCATTACACCCTTTGCCCGGCCGGTCGTTCCCGAAGTCCAGAGCACGGCTGCCGTATCTCCATAGGTCAGATCACTCTGATCAGGCTCTTTAGCAGGCATGGTTGAAAATTCTTCGATAGCGATCAAATCAATTCCGGGATCTATGCCGCCTGGATCGCCTCGGACAATGATTTTTTCAAACTGCAAGCCCTCTACAATATCAGCTACGCGGTGCAGCAGTGCAGAATCTACGAACAGCACCCTGGCATCGCTGCCTTCAAATGCCTCCCGCAGCCATTGCCCCTTATAATCGACGTTCGTGGGAACCCAGATGGCTCCCAGCTTATTCGCGCCAAATGCGATGAAGGCAAATTCCGGGCAGCTTTCCATGAAGATGGCTACCGTATCCCCCCGGCCAATCCCCAGTTCACTCAAACCGGCGGCATAGGAATTCGCCAGGTCATTGACTTGCGCAAAGGAATACCTGTCTTCACCAGCCATGATGAATATTTTGTCACCGTTATCCTCGGCCTGGCGCTGTAGAATCTTGCCAAGCACTCTATCGCTTCTGTTTTCAAGGTTAACCCAACTCATATTCACTCCCTAATATAGATTTCAATTAATTGAATTTACCGCAATATATGATCCACAGTGCCTTCTTGTTTGCACATATGACTTCCCGATCTTAATTTGCCAATTACCACTTGGAATCAGAGGGCACCTCCGCCCACAAAAGTCGGCGGATTCTCATCTGTCTGCATGTTGTTTTCTCCTTCCGGTAGACCTTCACGACTTTGTCCATGAGACACATGACACTCTTGACTCCCAAGACGATTTTCGTGCAATATTGGACCTTCTAAGATGATATTCTGTGCTTCACTGCCTTTTCGTAGAGCCCTCTTATGATCACGGTATTGTCATCAGGAGTTTTTTCAGAGGTTCCTAATAGCCGCAACCCGCAGCTATTGGCTAGTCTTTGACCATCCTTAAGCGCATCATTGTTTCGTATTTCAAGAGGCCAGGAATCTGGCCCAACCGTTCCCGGACAAAAGCGGAAAGTTCCTGATCATCCTTGAAACCAACCCAGACAATCAGATCGAACTGCCCGGTATTGATCAGAACATGATGAACGCATCGGAGAGCAGCCAGCTCACTGGCAATTGCACCAACTCTCCCCGGTTCAATATTGATCCCGATCATAGCCTGTGTCTGAAATCCGAGGGCAAGTGGATCGGGCACTGCCACGATGCGGATCATGTTTTCGTCCATCAGGTGCTGCAACCTTCGTCCTACGGTTGATATATTGACTCCCAGCGTGCGTGCAAGTTGGTGTTGGGTCTGGAGCGCATCACGGCGCACTTCTTCGATCAGTCTCAAGTCCAATTGATCGAGCGGCTGTCTGGGCGGGTTCATATCCCAGAAGTAGTTTTGATCCGATAGAAAAGCATACGAAACCTTCACCAATTCGAGATTGATCATTGTCTCCACTCGAGTAATGCCATCGATCATTGCCAGATCGCGCTGGATAAACCCGGAGAGATTCTCGGGTTTATCCAGAATCGCCGCCGCTACCACATCGTATCGGCCTGTGAAGATGCCGACAAGCTGAACCGAACGATGGGAGGCTATAGAGTTGGCAACCGAATCTATCTTGCCAGGTTGGGTATTTATACCCATATATATTCGCATCCTGTATCCACGATGCATTATGTGCGGGATGGCGACGATGCGGATGATGTTGCTATCCAAAAGCTGTTCGAACTTTTCCCGCAGTGTATTTCTGTTTGTGCGAAGCTTGTATGCGAGTTCGGTGATTGTCTGTCGAGCGTTTCCCTCCAACTCTGCTATCAGTAGGAGGTGAAGTTCGTCTAGAGGTTGGCGGGTTTTAAGATTAGAGTTAGAAGATGTCACCATTTGATTAGCAACCTAAAATGACTACTGTTGCGATATCATTATTTGCAAATTGCTACTAATATACGCAATATGTGCTTACATATGAAACCATATATGCATACATTGAGATGAATTATAACATTATATGGTGCTAGCGTCAATTATACATATTGCGTTATAATAAAGGTTACAGAAGATAAGGGTGTTGCCTCAAAATAGGAGTTACCGAAAAAACGGAGGAGAGGATGACCGGAGGCAGCATCAGAGAGTATGCAGCAGCAGTTAGGAAGAGATATTGGCACGTGGATCTAAAGGGGAAAGGACGAGCCACGCAGTATATGATACAAAGTACCATTTAGTGTGGACGCCAAAGTATAGGAAGTGGATATTGCGAGGGGATATTCGAGGAAGGGTTAGGGAACTGCTTGAGGATATAGCAAAGAATCATGAATTTGAGATAGATGAGATGGAAGTGGTAGATGATCATGTGCATATATTTCTATCGTTCCCGCCAAGGTATAGCATAGCGAGAGTGGTTGGAATGATGAAAAGCATCAGTGCCAGATGCAGTCATTCTAGATGCCCCGCCTTGTAGGCGGGGAGATGCACGTCACTGGCCTCAATGTTTAAAACTAACAATTGTAGGCATCTCACATGTATAGAACTGCATTGGAGCTACATTATTCACTACAACGATGATATGATGTGCCATAATCCCCATTCATATGGATGCGAATTAGATGATGCAACCCGATAGAAAAGCAACTCTAAATCTGGAGTGTAGCGAAGCTAACGAAAGGCAAATTCGTAGAGTTACATGGATGGGCCTTATCATAAATCTGTTGCTTGCAGCCTTCAAGTTCGTGGCTGGCATCATCGGCTCAAGTCAAGTCATTGTAGCTGATGCAGTACATAGCTTGACTGACTGTACAACTGACGTTGCTGTTTTAGTTGGATCCCGGTATTGGTCAAGGCCCCCAGACGAAGGCCACCCGCACGGACATCGACGGATTGAAACTCTGGTCACCATATTCATTGGTACCGCACTTTTCATTGCCGCGATTGAAATTGGGTGGGAATCCATCAACACTCTGCATGAGAAACATAGCCATCCACCGGGGTGGATCGCATTCGCCGCTGCTGGCGTTTCAATCGTGATCAAAGAAGCTCTCTATCGATGGACAGCTTTGGTTGGAAAGCGTGTCAAGTCCCCTGCTCTCGTAGCAAATGCATGGCACCATCGTCTTGATGCGATCAGTTCGGTTCCGGCGCTTCTTGCGGTTGGTGGAGCCATTCTATTTTCTACATGGGCATTCCTTGATCATGTCGGTGCTATTGTGGTTTCAATACTCATCATGCAAGCTGCTATCAAGATAATTTGGCCAGGAATCAGAGAGTTTACCGATGCAGGAGCACCAAAACACATCTGTGAACAGATTAAGAACATTGCGCGAAAGGAAGCTGCGGTTAAGCAAGTTCATGCGATAAGAACCCGGTACATAGGCACAAACCTTCAAGTAGACTTGCATATTGTTGTTGATGGATCGATGACTGTACTTGAAGGACATAATGTAGCGGGAGCGGTCAAGAACCGGATCCTTTCTGAAGGGCCAGATGTCATCGACGTTTTGGTCCACATCGAGCCAAGCGAAACGGCTATATCTGAGGAAGAATGTCTTTAACAATGAGTTGCAATCTATTATAGGATGATGGTTGGCCCTCTGACGAGACTGTTGCAAAAGAGATGTTTGGGGAGAAAAACAAGGTTAATGACCAATTTTTAAGAGCTACTATTCTGTGATAGTGGAGACTAGTCTTTATAGTGCTGAGGCCTACCGATTCAGGTCACATATTTTCCTCATTTAGCCGCATAGCCATACCCCTGCCCTATTAGCTTTTCAATATTGTGTACTATGCAATAGAGCAGCCATTGGATATTCACCTTGCCTTTTCCTCTTAACGTGAAACGATCCATCCGTTTCTATGTGGATTTAGTGTGCAGACTAATAAATTAAAGAGATTGTCTGATACAATTAGAGCAGTAATGGAATAACCCTGTGTGGTTGGCCTATCCTTTATTTTGTCTGTACCTTGTAAATCACTACCGTAAATTGAAGATGTTTCTCCCAACGACGCGAAAAGAACTTGACCAACTGGGATGGGATCAATTGGACGTCATCCTCGTTACCGGAGATAGCTATATCGATAGCCCGTTTATCGGGATAGCGGTAATCGGGAAGGTGCTCAGCCATGCCGGTTATCGAGTTGGCGTGATCGCCCAGCCCGATATTAACTCTGATGAAGATATCTGTCGGTTGGGAGAGCCAAGATTGTTTTGGGGTGTATCGGGTGGTAGTATCGATTCGATGGTAGCCAACTATACAGCACTGAAAAAAAAGCGGAAAAGCGATGATTACACTCCCGGCGGGAAAAACGATCGGCGACCTGATCGGGCGACTATCGTTTATGCAAACTTGATTCGGCGTTTCTCTAAGAATACCCGGCCAATAGTGCTGGGGGGAATTGAAGCCAGCTTGCGGCGTATCGCCCATTATGACTTCTGGTCAGACCGGATTCGCTCGTCTATCCTGTTTGATGCCAAGGCAAATTACCTCCTGTACGGTATGGCTGAGAAATCAATCGTAGAGCTTGCTGATGGGCTAAAGGTTGGCGATGATGTGCGGAATATTCGGGGCTTGTGCTACATATCAAACAAGAAAGATTTCGAAACAATACCCGACGATTATATGGAATTACCCGCCTGCGAAACTGTCAAAATGGACAAATATTCCCTGATCGATATGTTCCATATCTTTTATCAGAACAGTGATCCACTCACCGCGAAAGGTCTCTACCAGAAACATGGAACACGTTACCTGGTTCAGAACCCGCCAAGTCCATGCCTGACCCAGAACGAGCTAGATGAGGTATATGCGCTTGATTTCGAGCGGGCTCAACACCCCTATTATGAAAGTCAGGGAAAAGTGAAGGCTTTACAGACAATCAGATTTTCTATCCCCACCCATCGCGGTTGCTACGGAGAATGCAATTTCTGTTCCATCGCTGTTCATCAGGGACGAACTGTTCAGTGGCGCAGTTCGAAATCGATTTTGACCGAAGTTCGGGAACTAACTCAATCCCCGGATTTCAAGGGCTATATTATGGACCTTGGCGGCCCCACAGCTAACATGTACGGTATTGAATGCCGGAAGAAAATAACCCGGGGGCACTGTCAAAAGAAGCGCTGCCTCTATCCAGTAGTGTGCCCCTTGTTAAAAGCTGATCATCGCAAACAGTTGGATCTGTTGAAACAGATTCGGCAAATTGCAGGAGTTAAAAAAGTCTTCGTAGCCTCCGGTATCCGCTATGATTTGTTACTCAGCGATGAATCACACGGAAAGCAATATCTACAAGAAATAGTCAATCATCATGTTTCCGGCCAGATGAAGATAGCGCCGGAACATACGGAAGAAAAGGTTCTAAACAAGATGGGAAAACCGGGAACAGATTCGTTGATTAAATTTAAAGAATTGTTCGATCAGATGTCTCGGGCGGCTGGAAAGAAGCAATTCCTGACTTACTACTTTATTGCTGCGCATCCGGGATGCACAGAGAAGGATATGCAGAACATGAAGCGATTTATCAGTCAGAAATTAAAAATGTATCCGGAACAAGTCCAGATATTTACTCCTTTGCCTTCCACTTATTCTGCTTTGATGTACGCTACTGAAATGGATCCTTTCACCAGAGAACCGATCTTCGTTGAAAAAGAACTCCGTAAAAAAGCGTGGCAAAAAGCCATTATTGTGCAGAAGAGTAGTGATTAGTTGGCCGCAGAGATCGGAATAATAAAAGGATATTTGTTGTTAGATATATGGAGAAAATATTTGTCACTTCTGAATTGGGACTGGAAGAATGCACCGCGAATGAATTGCGGGGATTGGGTTTATTGACATCATCCCGGGCCACAAAAACGAAACGGTCTCAAGATAACCAGACTGATGATGAGAGAGGCGGTGTGGAATTTAAGGGAGATTTAAAGGCAATCTATAGCGCGAATCTGTCGCTTCGCACCGCGAACCGGGTTCTGGTGAGGGTGGGCGATTTTCATGCAGCTGCATTTTCAGAGCTCCGCAAGAAGGCTTCTCGCTTGCCTTGGGAACAATATCTGGCTCCTGGACAATCCGTGGCGTTGAAAGTAACATGTCACAAATCTCGATTGTATCATGTCAATGCGGTAGCAGAGCGGGTTATCGGGGCGATTGGCGATCATCTGGGAAAACTACCACTACTGAATAGTTTCGATGATACCGTCGAAGAAAAGCCGCCTCAGCTGTTTATAGTACGTATGATGCAAGACCATTGCACTATCAGCGCAGATTCGTCCGGGGAACTGCTTCACAGACGTGGATATCGATTGGCGACTGCGAAAGCCCCCATTCGGGAGACACTGGCAGCAGGGGTGATATTGGCCTCTGGCTGGGATATGGAGTCTCCGCTCATCGATCCATTTTGCGGTTCGGGTACCATTCCGATCGAAGCGGCACAGATGGCATGCGGGATCGCCCCGGGCAATGCCCGGCGTTTTGCTTTTATGGACTGGCCAGATTTTGATCTTGCTTTATGGGAAGCTGTATTGGCAGACAATAAACGAAGGTTCGTCTCCCGGATTCCTAAAATAATGGCTTCCGACCGTGATGCAGGGGCGATCGAGATGGCTTACGCAAACGCCGAACGGGCCGGTGTGGCAGACTATATCGAGTTTTCCTGCCAGGCTGTCTCGGCAATTGAGCCAACTGGTACAGGCTGGGTAGTGACCAATCCTCCGTACGGCCATCGAGTTAGTGCCCGTAAAGACTTGCGCAACCTGTACGCTCAATTCGGTAATGTTTTACGCGAAAAATGCCCGGATTGGCACGTCGCTATTCTCTGTAGCGAGTTACGGCTTTTAGGCAACACCGGAATGAAGCTGGATACTGGCCTGTCCCTGGTTAACGGTGGAGTCGCAGTGAAACTGGCGCGTGGAATTGTGAAAGCTTGATTTGATTACTGTATCAATTTTGCTTGTGAATACAATACTGTCTTCACAAGCAATTCCCCACAGCGAACACACATTGCCCAGTCTTCCTCGACGGTGCTGACCTGCCCCCAGTTATTGTACCACCCCCAATGTTAGAGATGGGAGGAAAGCTGGCTGGATTGTCTCAGGGGCAGGAGGCCGATATCCAAGCGAACTATGAGGTCTCACCTGATTGTATTCCTTC
>Ga0233431_1006362_pt1 | contig 10691 bp, 4 predicted proteins | sample SI_118_April2016_FD_179867 | JGI IMG/M metagenome (GOLD analysis project Ga0233431, IMG submission 179867) | Seawater microbial communities from Saanich Inlet, British Columbia, Canada - SI_118_April2016_200_MG | ecosystem: Environmental > Aquatic > Marine > Inlet | place: Canada: British...
AACGGACCGGGCGACCTTTAGGCGTTGATTCTTTTATTGGAACAATGGAACTCCTTTTGGGCCGAAAGCTCAAACCTCAAAAACCTGGACCTAAAAAGAAAGATAAGTAAGGTGTCCCCGGAATACATTTCCCAATGAGTTGATTTCGATCAGGCCGAATATCCCCATTATCATCTGCACCGGCTTCAGCGAGCGGTTGAACAAACAGGCCCTCAAAGAATTGGGTGTCCGAGGTTTTTTGAAGAAACCGATTCCAAAATACGAAATGGCCCGAATGGTGAGAAATGTTCTGGATGAGGCTGAACGTCAAGCTTGAGGAACTCCAGTGGGGTTGTTTTGTGAAGCGCGACCCAAATTTCCGTTCGCTGCCGCTGAGTAGTTCAGCCATCGAGTACACGCCTGATTTCGGCGGCCAGCTTTTCCTTGACCACCGGTTTGTACAGAAATCCCCTGATCCCGATCTCCTCTGCGCGTTTCGCCCCTATTTTTTCGCTGAAGCCCGTGCAGATAATGATAGGCAAATTCCTCCGGATTTCTAAAAGTTTCTTGGAAAGCGCCGTACCGGTCATCGTCGGCATGGTCATGTCCGTTATGACCAGGTCGTATCGATCCGGATGTGCTTTGAAAGTTTCCAGTGCCCCTGTTCCAGTTGTCCTGCAAGTAACACGGTAGCCGCGTCGTTCCAGCAGGATTTTTGCCGTATCCAGAATCAGGGGGTCATCGTCCACCAGCAGGATATGTTCACTGCCGCCGGCAATGGGTTCTGCCGTCACGGGCAGCGACGTTTCGTTTTCGTCCATCATCGCGGGCAGCAGAATTGTAAAGGTTGTGCCGCGGCCCCTGGTACTTTCCACGCGAATGTTTCCCCCGTAACCCTGAACAATGCCACTCACAACGGAAAGGCCCAATCCCGTTCCCTTTCCCTTGTCTTTGGTCGTGAAGTAAGGCTCGAATATGCGGGTTACCAAGTCGGGTTCGATGCCCTTGCCCGTGTCCGAGATGGACAACCGCACATAGGAACCGGGCTGCAGAGCCGTTTCGGCATCTTCTTCGGTCAGAAGTTGTCTGTTCAGCAAGAGGATCAAAGTCCCACCCTCGTCTTCCATGGCGTGTAAGGCGTTGGTGAGGAGGTTCATGATCACCTGGTGAAGCTGGACCGGGTCGGCCAATATGGGTGGGCAGGTGAGATCCATATCCTGCGAGATGCGGATGGTGGCGGGAAAAGTGGCCTTGATGAGTTTGAGCACTTCTTTTGTGATGGACTGCACCCGGACAGCCTTTTTCTCCTGCTCGTTGCTGCGGCTGAAAGCAAGAATTTGAGAAACGAGATCCGCGGCACGATTGGCGGCTTTCAGGATTTGAGCGACATAATTCTGCAGCGGGCTGTCCGGGGGAAGGTCTTCCTGCAGTATTTCCGCATAGCCGGTCATGGGATACAGGATGTTGTTGAAATCGTGGGCGATACCCCCTGCCAGGGATCCGATGGCCTCCATTTTCTGGGACTGCCTGAAACGTTCTTCCAGTTTCAAATCCTCGGTGATGTCACGAAGCACGAAAACAAAACCTCTGGTCACATCCCCCTCCCCCGAAACCGGTGAGGCGCTCCCGTCGGCCATAAATGTTGTGCCGCCTTTTCTAAGACATGTAATTCGGCCTTTCCAGGTCCTTCCGGAAACGATCTCCTTCAAGATATTTTCGTAAAAGTCACCTTCTTGTGCGCCTTTAACCAGGATTTTCAGGTTCCGGCCAAGGATATCATCTGAAAGGTATCCCGTAATGGTTTCAAAGGCCGGGTTGATGTAAAAAACGTTCCCGGTCCCATCGGTAATAACGACGGCCTCAACGGCCTGGTTGATGGCCGCTGCCAGCTGGCGAAGCTCGGTTTCCTGATGCTTTCGCTCGGAAATATCGTGTATGAAACCCTCCAGAACCCGTCTTTTTGAACCGACGGATTCGATGAGCTGCCCCCGCTCCCAAACCCAGCGCGTATGCCCATCCCTGTTCACAATCCGGTACTCGATTTCATAGGGCTCGTGAGCATCCAGTGCCGCCTGAACGACTTCCCAGACCCACCCGCGGTCATCGGGATGGATGATGTCGGCATAGGCGATGGATTGGTTGTCAACAAAATCTTCCGGCCCGTATCCGGTGAGGGGCCGACAGCCGTCGCTGATGTATGCCATGGTCCAGCCGGGGTCATCGGTGCAGCGAAAGGCGATGCCGGGCAGGTTGTCAACGAGGGTTTCAAGTTTTCGCTGAGATTCCCGCAGCGCATCTTCCGCCCGTTTCCGAATGACCATATCCCAGGCCATATCCGCAAGTTCCCTTATGATGGCGATGTCCTGTTCCGTGTATGGGAAGGGTTTATTGCCCACACCCAGAATCGCCACGATCCGTCTTGAGCGAAAAATGGGTAAAACCGCTTCACGGACAATGGGCGCATGGCCGGTGGGAAGGCCTTTTCGCCGGGGCAGGCTCGCATAATCGTTGTGAATCACCGGCCGCCGTTGTCGAAGGCAGTCCGCCCAGATGCCGGCCTTTTCCACGGGGTAGTGCCTTACAAAGTCTTGCACATTGCAATGGGACCGCATGGTGTTGGTGGACCACATCTGAAGATCGACAGCGGTTTGATCCTCGCTGACAAAATGCAGGAACCCGATCCGGCTGTCCGTCAGCTGCTCGGAAAGATCCAATGTTTCCCGAAGCAGGGCTTCCAGGGAATGGGTCATCGCGAACTCGCTCAACTGCAGGCGGGCTTTCAGCAGGGATTCCATCCGTTTTTCTTCGGTGGCGTTTTCCCGCAGGAGCAGACCACCGGACACGTTGCCGTCTTTAAAAAACGGGATGGCTTTGATTCTCTGATATCCGGAATGGCCGCCTGAAAATTCCGGGAAATGGACATTGGCCATGGTGAGGGGTTTCCCGCCAAGCACCATCCGAATCTGTTCCGCAATACCTGCCTTGACAATACCGGGCAGTTCATGGATTTTCCTGCCTAAAAAGAATTCACTGCCATGTCTGCCCGCGGCAAATGTCTGCAGATGATAGTCGTTGACATAGGTTACGCGTCCGGACGCGTCGAATCCCATGATGGAGACCGGCGCCTGTTCCACCAGAAGTCGGAATTTTTCTTCGTTGCTTTTGAGATCCTGGAACAATAAAGCGTACGGCCGGGACAGCCCGGATCGGATCAGGGCCATGTACACCAGGAAAAAGGACAGGATCTTAAAAAAGTGTCCCACCAGATTGGAAAACCCGTAAACACTCACATAAAATGTGAAGGAGAGTTCACCCGCCATCGTCAGTAAAACCGCACATGCCAAAAATCGAAACACATCCCGGTCGAAGCGATGCCGTTTGCGCCATAAAAGAACAAGGGCTCCCGCCAGAATCAGGCAGATGACATATTCGCTGACCTTCTTAAAGGGTGTCAGGCCCACGCCCTCCACATAACACGAGGGAAAAACCGGCCAGGCGAAAATGGTTGCGAGAAGTGTCGCCGTGGCCAGGCCGTAGGCCAGGAAAACCGGCAAAGGCCGGACGGACCGGTTTGTCAGGAGGGAGAAGAGCAGCAGGCTGATGCTTTCCATGTAGCGGGCCGCGATCCACAACTGAGTGGCGCAGTCAGCACCGGGAAGGCCCGGAAAAACGTTCATCCCCTTGTAGGCAAGCATGTGAAGCATGTCGAGCAGCCCGATGAACAGATAGGCGATTCCCAGCATCAGCAGGGCCTTGTCGGCGATGAACCGCTTTGAATTCCACACCAGCATAAAGACGGCCCAGGCCACCGCGATTGAGAAAAGCTCGGACAAGCCGTGGAACAGCAGATAATTGTACCGGCTGACCCCATAGAGTGCGGCAAGCAGGCCGATGCCGACCATGAACTTCAGGGAGTTTTTACTCGGCTGGTCTATGGGATCCCGGGACCCATTGCCTTTTTCCGGTAGGGGGGGCATACGCTTTGACCTGATGAATACGATAGAATTGAATCTGCTCGAAAAGTACGATGAGCATTCCACGGCTTACCGATGGTGTCAAGGAAAGTTTCCAAGCCACCGCTGGTTCAACCGCCTGACAAAAAAATGAGCACGGATCGAAGAAAAATTTATCTTGCCCAAAAAGCTTCGAATATAATATTATGAATATGAAAAATTAGCGAGGAAAAAAAATGGGTGAAGCAAGACAAACGGTCCTTGCGGTAGATGATTCTCCGCTTAATATCGACACCCTGCTCGATACTTTGGGCCTCGATTACCACGTGCGCGTCGCCACCAGCGGACCCGCCGCCCTTAAAAGCGTGAAAAGGGCGGTTCCCGATCTGATCCTGCTGGATGTGATGATGCCGGGCATGGATGGGTTTGAAGTCTGCCGCCGCCTCAAAGATGACGCCCTTTTCCGCAACATCCCCATCATTTTCATAACGGCCCTCAACGGGGGGGTTAACGAAGCGAACGGTCTGGGTTTGGGAGCCGTGGATTACATCACCAAACCGTTCAATCCGGCCATTGTCAAGGCGCGCGTCGCCAACCATCTGGAGTTGAAAAGACATCGGGATCATCTCTCTTTGCTGGTGGCGGAAAAGACCCGGCAGCTGGAGACGGCCCAGAAGGAACTGGTAAAAAAAGCCTTGGAGGCCGGTTGTAATCAGGCCCTTGAAATCATACTTCACAATATCGGAAATGCCGTGACGCCGGTTCTTCTCTACACGGACTTGCTGGCCATGGACGACGGAAAACAGGTTGTGGCATATCTGAAAGCCTGCTACCGGGATCTATTTGACCGCAAAGGAAATCTGGATGCTTATCTGGCCCGGGACCCACGGGGAATGAACATGTTTTCCTACATGGGAAAACTTATAGAGACCCTCCAGAAACAAGAGAAAGATACAAAGGCAGCCGTCAGCACCATTCGGAAGGCCGTGGATCACATCGCCGAAATCCTCAATGCCCAGCGCTCATCCTCGGCCGTCTGTGGCGGGGGGAAATCCCTGAATGTGGACGAGGTGGTCGAAAAAGCAGTTCTGATCCAGAGCCCGGCCTTTGAAAAGAGGGGAATCCAGGTGCAGTCACAGCTGGACTCCGGGGCTGCATTGGCGGCCGATGGGAACGCTTTTCTGCAGGTCATTCTGAATCTCTTCAAAAACGCCTGCGAAGCCATTGACACACTCGAGGGAAACGGACGGATAAAGCAAATTATCGTCCGTACGTTCCGGAAGGAAAGACGGGTGTTTGTGGAGATCAGCGACAGCGGCATCGGGATAGCGCCTGAAAAAATAGATGAAATCCAGGAACCGGGCGTCTCGGGGAAAGGATCTTCCGGTTTCGGCCTTTTCTTTTGCAAAAACTGGGTCGAGGAAAACGGGGGGACCTTTGCCATTAAAAGCGATGGAACGGAAAAAGGGGCCACGGTGCGGATGACCTTTGAAATGGGTATGGCCTCCTGAGCCCATAACCCTATTTCGGAAGACAACCCATGGGAAAAGGCAACGGGAAGGAGAAATTTGCGGCCTTTCGCTGGAGACGGCGGGGCGGATCTTCCCAGGGTCCCATCTGGATGGCCGTTGGACTTCTGGTTCTGCTGATTGCGGCCTTTCCGGCCCTTTTAAGGCCGGCTGTGGGTGGTGGCCCCACGGAGATTCTCACCCCGGAAGAAAGATCCTGGCTTCTGAGCCAGCCGCACATTCGTCTGGCGCCGGAATACGGCTACGCCCCCTTTTCCTACCGGGATGGGGACGGAAAGTTGAAGGGCATCTCCCTGGATTGTCTGCGGTTGTTGGAACAGAAACTGGGGGTGACATTTCAAACGGGTGAAGGCGGCACTCTCAGGTCGATTCTTGAGCGGGTCCGGGAAGGTAGGGCCGATGTGCTCACCTCCCTCATGAAAACCCCTGAACGTGCTCAATACCTTCTCTTTACAACCCCTTACATCACCGTTCCCACGGTCATGATTTCGCGAAAAGATGTTCCGGGACCGGACCGCCTTGAGGAGATGGGGAGCCGGACCATTGCCGTCGGCGATGGTTACGCCGTCGCTTCCTACCTGAAAAATGCCTATCCGGGTCTGCGTCTGATCCCCGCCAAGGACGACACCGTCTGTCTCCGGATGCTCTCTTTCGGTGAGGTGGACGCGGCGGTGATGGATATGGCCAGCGCGTCCCACATTATCGACCATTTAAAAATCACCAACCTTCGAATCGCGGGGGATGCCGGTTTTCTCTACAAACTCTGCTTCGCCTCCCGCAAAGACCTTCCCATGCTCAACCGCATCCTGGAAAAAGGGGTTTCCGCCATCAGCCCGTCCGAGAGGGAGGCGGTTTACAACCGATGGGTGACACACGGGTATCACGCGCCCTTTTTCAGTAAAAAATGGTGGATCATCATCAATTCGGCCCTTGCCTTTTTTGTGCTGGCGACGACCGGGGTCATTTTGTGGAACAAGACCCTTCGGGCGACCGTCCACCGGAAAACCTTCCGATTGCGGGAAGAACTGGCCCACCGGAAAGAGATGGAAGAGGCCCTGCAAAAAGCCCATGACCTCCTGGAGATACGGGTGAAAGAGCGGACCGCGCAACTGCGCGGGGAGGTCGAGGACCGCAGAAAGTCCCAAAGGGAACTGGCGGAGAGCGAAGAAAAGTACCGGCTGCTTTTTGAAAACGCCAATGACGCCATTTATATCCACGATGAGCAGGGGCGCATTCTGGAAGTGAACAAGGTGGCGTGCGACCTGCTGGGCCACACCCGGGAGGCCTTTTTATCCATGAGCGTCGGCCAGGTGGACGCGGTAGATGAAGCTGCGCAGGTGGAGAAGCGGATTCGCGACATTCTGGAGACGGGGCGTTTGATTTTTCAAACGGTTCATCAGACCAAAGACGGGCAGCCCATTCCCGTTGAGGTCAGTTCGCGGCAAATCACCTGGAACGGGCAGCCGGCCATGCTGAGCATCTGCCGCGACATTACCGAGCACAGGCGGGCCCTCGAGGGAGCAGAAGCGGCCAACCGCGCCAAGAGTGCCTTTTTGGCCAATATGGGCCACGAGATCCGGACCCCCATGACCGGGATTCTGGGCATGGCGGGTCTGCTGCTGGAAACCGCCCTGACGGACCGGCAACGCGGCTTCGCGGAGAAGATTCTGGCGAGCGGCGAATCGCTGCTGGCCATCCTCAACGATATTCTGGATTTTTCCAAAATCGAGTCGGGAAAGCTGACCCTGAAACGGATTCCCTTCTCCTTGGAAGAGGTTGTGGAAAACGCATTGGCCGTTTCCCGGCAAAAAACCGCGGAAAAGGGGCTTCGGTTCAGGATTCACATAGACCCGGGGATTCCCACCCCCCTTCTGGGAGACCCCCTGCGTCTGACCCAGGTAATCGGCAATCTCACGGACAACGCCGTCAAATTCACCCAGGCGGGGGAAATCGGGCTTTTGGTGACCCTGCTGGAAGAGACGGCCGGGGATTTTAAACTGAAGATTTCGGTGCAAGATACAGGCATCGGCATCCATGCGGAAGCACTTTCCGGTTTGTTCAGCCCCTTTAGTCAGGCAGACGAATCCGCCGCCCGGCATTACGGGGGAACCGGCCTGGGGCTGGCCATCACCCATAACCTGGTGGTGCTCATGGGAGGAACCCTTGAGGTGGAGAGCGCCCCGGGTGCGGGGAGTGCTTTTTCCGTTGTCCTTCCCTTCCGCCGGGCTGAAGTAAATTTGGGAAACACCACCCCCAATCCGGAATTGGGGGGAGAGGGCGCCCGTGCCGGTGCGGTGCCGCATCCCTCCGAACCGGCAAAAGAGACCGAATTTCTCCCCGAAGGGTTCGTCAATGTAAGGGCCCTGGTGGCGGAGGATGATGACATCAACCGGGAACTCATGGTGGAGACGCTGGCGCGCCTGGGGATCGCATCGGATGAGGCCGCCAACGGTCTGGAGGCCGTGGAAATGGTTCGCGGCGGGACCTACGACATCGTGTTGATGGATGTGGAGATGCCCCATCTGGATGGCCTTGCCGCCGCTGAGCGGATTCGAGGATCGGAGGGGAAAAGGGGCGATCAGACGGTCATCCTGGCCATGACGGCCCACGCCTCGCCCGAAGACCGGGAGAAAAGCCTCGTCGCCGGAATGAATGACCACCTGAACAAACCGGTACGCCGAAGTGACCTGATTACCGTTCTGGCCCGGTGGATTCCCCGGGAAAAACAGGTTGAAACCTCCCGCGCGCCGGACCGTCCCGCCCCTGGGGATCCGGTACGCTCAACCCGGGGAGATCCGGCGGAAATGGAAGGGGCGCTGGAACGGCTGCGAAAGGCCCTGGCGTCTGAGGAGCCCCTTCCCTGCAAGGCCATACTGGAAGATCTGGCGCGGCAAAAATGGCCCGAAGCGCAGGAGACCTTCTTGGCCCGCCTGACCCATCTGATCCACCAGTACCGGATGGAAGAAGCCCTGGATCTGGTCAATGGGCCGTTTAGAACACTCTCGGTGGTTCGTCCGGGAAATGGCAAAACCGGGGTATGAGAAGGGCCGGTTACGGGGTCGTGACGGGGGAGGACGGCGAGGGGGCATTGGGGATTTACCCAAAAAAAGGAGATGCCCGGATCTGGAGGTGTTCGGAACGGGTCTAATGAAGCCCTTCAGTCCATACGGAAGGTGAACCTCGGGGCCAAAATCCTCAGATTTGGTTTTAAAACGCGGACGGCAAGCTGTTTTTTGAAACCTCCTGAAAATTGAGAATGTCCATGTAGTCCCATTCCCGATAAGCCAGAAGGTAGATGTTTCGTTTTGTGGCAAGCGGAATAAAATCCGCTTCAAAGCGGATGGCGCCGAAAATGAGGGTCAGGGGCATGTCCGCGTATTCCGGAAAGAGCTTTCGAAATTTTTCGGCGTTTTCCAGGAAATCATCCAGATACTGTTCCCTGGGGGTGCTTTTGACCTCGATGAGAAACACCCGATGCTCTCCCACGGCCACCATGTCAAATTCCCCTTTCAGGCCAAGGGTTTTGGTTTGCTTTCTTACATTTACGGCGGTATAGACCGCGTCTTCCTCAAAATATTTCAAAACAGCGGGGCGGACGGCCGGCGCAATGATGTCTTCCACGATGGTGCCCATCTTTCGCGCCAGGTTCCCCCAGTCCTGGTTCATTTTCCTGTGCATCCGCTCGTTTTCATCCCTGGATTCCTTCATCTCATCCTTGAATTCCTTCATCTCATCCTTGAATTCTTTCATTTCACGGCTCAGTTGATTGAGGGACACCCGTGTGTGTACGATGAATTCTCCCAGCAGCGCTTCAAGGCTGTCCACGCGTGTATCAAGGGCTGTTTGATGCTGCATCGGTCTGACCTCCCGCGATGAAATGTTTCCAGCAACCGTCATGCCGGGTAACGGAATTGTTTTTCGCGGCATGAATCTATAATTCGATTCCCGACCATTCCCATCATGACATTCAAGTATTGAGAAATCAAGAAATTAATACGGAGTACACGGGAACATCCTTATGTTGACGATGCCGGCGCCGGAATCGTGACGGTAAAAATGCTCCCCCTGCCTTCCCGGCTTTTAACGGAGATGGTGCCGCCGTGGGCTTGGATGATTTCATAGGTGATATACAGTCCCAGCCCCATCCCCCGTCCCACCGGTTTGGTGGTGAAAAAAGGGTCGAAGATTCTGGACACCGCCTTTTCAGGTATCCCTCGTCCCGTGTCGGAAATCTCGATCCGGACCGCCCCGGCATCCCCGGGGCTTTCCTGGACCCGCCGGGTGGTAATGCGGATGGTGCCTTCCTCTAAAACGGCATGGACCGCGTTGATGAGGATGTTCATGAGGGCCTGGGTCAGCTTCTGGGGAAAGCCGGAAACACCCGGCAGTTCGTCGTAGTCCCGGACAATCTCCACCCGCCCCTTGACCTCGCTCCTGATGATGTTGATGGCCGTGTCAATGCTCTCGTTGATATCCACAAGGCACCGCGTGCCCTCGTCCATGCGGGAGAAGCTTCTGAGGTCATTGACGATGGTTTCAATCCGGTCCGTGCCTTCCAGGGATTGAAACACCAGGTCCGGCAGATCCTTCAGGATAAAGTCGATTTTTTTCAGTCCCCTGAAATCCGCTATGTTCCGGGCCTCCATCGCCCCATGATCCCCGCATGTTTCTTTAACCCAGGCCGCCATGGATTCATATTTCTCAATGAGGGCGACCATATTGGAAGTGTAATTCCCGAGACTTGAGAGGTTGGCCTTGATAAAGGACAGGGGATTGTTGATCTCATGGGCCACACCCGCCACGAGAATCCCCAGTGATGCCAGCTTTTCAGACTGGATCAACATTTCCGCCTGCTCTCTGACTTTCGTTTCCAGGTTTTGATTCATGTCTTCCAGGGCCAGATTGGCGGCTTTCAGACCGGCCGACAAGGCATCCCGCTCCTGTTCCAGGTCCCTCTGGCGGCACAGGGCCCGGGCAAACTGTCGAATCTCCTGGGGGTTGAAGGGCTTTCGAAGGTAAAAAAGATCCTCCCGGGCCGTCACCTGCACGATTTCATCGGGGGTCACATGGCTGTGGGCGGTGACGATGGCGATCTTGATTCCGGAATCGATGTGCCAGATCTCCCGGGCGGTCTCGGCCCCGTTCATCCCCGGCATCTTCATGTCCACGAAAGCCAGCGCGAAGGGTTTCCCCCGGTCCGTGGCCTCCCGGACCAGGGTAACGGCCTCGT
>Ga0233431_1006363_pt1 | contig 10691 bp, 13 predicted proteins | sample SI_118_April2016_FD_179867 | JGI IMG/M metagenome (GOLD analysis project Ga0233431, IMG submission 179867) | Seawater microbial communities from Saanich Inlet, British Columbia, Canada - SI_118_April2016_200_MG | ecosystem: Environmental > Aquatic > Marine > Inlet | place: Canada: British...
AAGTAGTTTTTTACGTTTTCTTTCAGCCATATATTCTATTGCAGATGTTTCTAATTGGTGCTTTCTTTCTAATTCCTTTTCTTTCTTTTTCCAATATTCTTTAGAAGATTTCATTTCTTCTTTTGTATACGTAGTGGAATGTTGATATTTATATTTACTTTTTCGTTTTTCGTTTTTAGCAGCTTTTTCTTCTGCTGCAAATTTGCGTGCAAACTTCATTCCACCCAGAATATCTTTCTCACGCTCAAGTAAACGAATGAGTCGATTTTCTGTTTTAACAATTTTTATTAAAATACGAATCGGTTTTTTTAATTCAGCGTACAACCATTTTGCACTATTTGGATCTGACTTTGATAAACGATTAAGACGAAAAATACTTGCTCGCGTAATGTTCATTATTTTCTTAAGAAAAAGCTCTTGTCTATTTTCAAAATCTGTAAAGTCGGATTTAGTTTTGAATTTTTGATTGACTGCCCTAAGAGTATATTTTTCAAGGAGTTTTCTCTGCGATTCTAGTTTTTCAATACCCCTAAATTCTCGAGTAAATTCAAAATATAATTTATGAACCCACCATAATCTACGATCGGTTTTGAGGAATTTTTTAACATCAATTTTATCTACGTTTTGTCCTTTAGCTCGCGCACGTTTTACATACTCACCAACAATATCTTCCTTAACTTGACGAACACATTTAATAACATATAACATCTCCTTTAGAACCTTATCAAAATCAGTACTTATTTCCCCACTAATTTCGGTATCTAACTTTTCTATATATCGTAATGAACTGCCTGCGTTTTTGAAACCAGTTTTTGCTAACATTTCTTTGAAGTCAATTTCTTCTTTAAGTATAACTTTTTTATCTAACTTTATCTTACGCAGTATTTCTTTCTTTTCAGCATCACTAAAAAATAAGAGTAAAGTCGACTTTGAAAGTCTAGTCATTATGCGTTCATATATTATAAAAAAATTCATAAACTCCTTTGCTCTTAAACTCGACTTTAACTGATCAATAAAGTATTCAAACGATGCTAATGCTACAAGCGTATTTATCGCAGCTTTTATCTCACTGCGTGCTCGGGCATTTGCAGGATAGTTTTTCTTATAAAATGGATAAAGTCCACGATACAAAGTAATAAAAATCTTATAGCGCGGAAAAAGCCATTTAGAATAAAGTTTATTAGCTGTATAAATTTGACCATATTTTATATTGTCTTTATTATTTTTGGGACTAAAATAAATACACAGTTGCTTTAAATCATTTTTAATATACAAAACATCACGTAACAAATTAGAATCAATTTTTATTGTCTTTTTCTTAAGAGCAAATTTAGCTGCTTCTGGAAACTTCTGATATTTTTTATTAATTATTTGTTTTTTTTCTACATATTCTTCATCATTACATAAGGCAATTAATTTTCCACAATTAGTTTTAAATTTTAAATCTGTACTTAAATTTATAACTCTCCCTTCAATAAAAATTATCAAATCTCGCAAGGTAGTTAAAATATAATTATCTCGCACCTTATTCTGTCTTTTGTAAATATTTTCAAGTTGCCTTAAAAAAATATTTAGCTTCTGAGCCCGACTTTTTGCAACAGGTCTACTTAAACTATTAACTTGCTCTAAAATAACTCGAACTAGCTTATCAATATATAACAGTTTTTTTTCGAAATCCTTACCTTGTCTCGTTAGTACCATCTTCAATTACAAAACATTAAAAGTATATGGTATATTGTATATAATGGTTTCCTGCTTAAGAACAAAGAAAGAAAACACACTCGGGGCGAGGAAGTTTTTATTATCTAAAAATTGGTTTGATAAAGCATATCAAATAGGACATTCTGGAAAATATGTATTTTTACCAATTATTGAACAAGCAAAACACAAGCAAATTACAAATAATTTTCCCGGAACAATTGAACAGAGAAACTTAGAAAAAGTTGAAAAGAAAATTCGGAACTTAAAGGATGCTCTAGGAAATATACTTCCTTTAGATAAAATTGATCAGATTAATCGTGGTTTTGAAGCAGTTGGTGATATTGCAATTATTGAAATTCCTCCTGAAGTTGAAAATTTAGAAACTAGTATTGCTTGGACCTTAAAACGCATTCATAAAAACATAAATGTTGTTGTGAAAAAAGGTGCGAAAGTAAAAGGTAAGTATCGCTTAAGACGAAGTAAAGTTCTGGTTGGTGAAAACAGAACAACTACAATTCATAAAGAATCGGGAGTTCAAATAAAGATTGATATAAACAAATCTTATTTTTCTTCAAAAATGGGCGCAGAAAGAATAAGATTATCTAAATTAGTAAAACCAAAGGAAAATATATTGGTTATGTTTTCTGGAGTTGGTCCATGTGGTTTAGTTCTAGCCAAACAACATCCGACAGTTAAAGTTACTATGGTTGAACTAAATCCTTCCGCAGTAAAACTAGCAAAAGAAAATATCAAACTGAACAAACTAGAAAAAAGAGTTATTCAGATCAAAGGTGATGCTAAGAAAGAAGTTCCAAAACTAAACGAAAAATTTAATAGAATTATAATGGTTTTACCCGAAACTGCTCATGAGTTCTTACCTGAAGCTTTACATGTTGCTGCAAGGAATTGCACAATTCATCTATATCAATTTGAACATGAAGATAATGTTAAAAAACGTACTTCTGCATTAAAACAAATGGTTGAAAAATTAGATTGTAAAGTTAAATCAATCAAACCAATACGCAGTGGTTATTTTGGTCCAAAAATAAACCGTTACTGCTTTGACATTAATCTAGATCGAAAATAAGTCGTATTCTTTTATGAATTGGGTCTGTTTCTAAAAAATCAGCTGCTTTTCTGAATGCTTCATTATGTTTTCTTTTTTCTTGAGTACTTGTATCAAAATAGCAAGAATCAAGAACCATATCTACTCGATTATAAAAAAATGGCTTTTGCCAAGCTTCCAAAGTAGATGTATCAAATGCAATAAGTTCGTTCTTACTAAGATCTCCAACTTTTTCTAAGAAGGATTGGATTGGATTAAATAAGATATTTGCAGTTTCCATTACTTGCTGTTCTAATTCGCTATGTACTGTACCTATATGCAGTGCAGGTTCTCCTACTTCATTATATACGGAAATTCCTTCTATTTTTGGGATTAAGTATTTTACGGGCCAAGGTTTGCCGTTTTCTGGATCGTTGGGATTTGGCATTATTTTACTGGGGTCAGTAACTTCCAATTCAGACCCACATATCATTGTATTTTTAGCTAGAACTCCTGCAGATGCACCATTAATAATAATTCTTTCTGGTTTTCCTTCTTCAGGTCTAACCATATAAGCTATTGCGGGGTATTGAGACTTCTCTAATAAGAATAAATAACATGCAACATCCCCATTCATATTTTCTTTAATTGTTCTAATTTCTATTCCATCTACAACCGGAACTCTTTCTTGTTCAACATGCATTCCGGGGCTAGTATATACAATAAACATACTTCCTGGAGCACATACTGTAAGATCCATTGCAGGTTCAGAGCCAAAACTTGCATGTAATAGTTTTTTAGATTCTACAGATGCTTCTGACTGTTCTGACTCAAATATCATGTTACTTTAGGGTAGTATTTTTTATTTAAAAGGTTTACTTTTATATTAAAATTAAAGACTAAACCCTAATAAGTATAAAATAAAAAGTAAAATCGGTTGATGAATTAGATAAATAAACAATGAATGTCGACCCAAGAACCCAAAGAAATTAACAAATTGGACCTTCTCCAAGTTCCAGAACTTAAACTGACGAGTATGATTTTTGTACAAAGTCTTTCCTATAAAAATTCCAATCAATACCAAACCAAACCAAGGCAGAATTGGAAAATAATCAATTGTTTGATAGTTCTGAGGTATAAATCCAGACCACATTAACCAATTAAAACTAAATGTAAACTGCTTTAAGTATAATCCTATCACAAGTAACGTGCTACCTAAAATAAGATTTAATTTTTTATATCTCAGAAAAGGATATGCTAAGATTATGGATACGCCAATTAAATGAAGTATTCCAAATGCAACAAAACTCTCTCTCAAGAAAATCCAAGTTACTAAAGTTATAATGAGTCCCCAGGAAAATATTTTCAGACCACGCTTTACATATTTTGAAAATTTTGGATTTATTTTATAGCGAGAAAAACTTAATGTTAAAGATATCCCAACTAAGAGTATAAATATTGATGCGGTTGCTCGTGCAAAATATAACCAGAAACCTGTACCCACATTAAACTCAGTAATATTAAAATAATCTAAACTATAAATTAAGTGAAATAAAACCATCATTACAATAGCAATTCCTCTCAAAAAATCAATTTCCCAAAACCGGTCTTTCTTCATATTATTTACTTTACCATTAATATAAAAGTCTGACCAAAACATTTAAAAGAAGGTCAATTGAAGCATAAACATGCTACAAGGTGAGTGTCCCTGGACAATCTAAGAACATCTTACTAGCTAATTTTATAGAACTTTTAGGAAATCACAAGATAGCTCCTGCTATCTCAAAAGGTGATTATCCCTGGAAGAACTAATAAGGGGGTCTTAGCATAATCCGGCAGTGTAGCCGGCTCCAACCCGGCTGATGGGGGTTCAAATCCCTCAGACCCCAGTCGCAATTCTTAATAAGAATTAAAGAGGTAATAGAAAATGAGTAACGAAAATAAAGTTAATCCATTTGGTACATCGGATATTAAAAATTATGATAAATTACTGAAAGAGTTTGGAGTATCGCCATTTAAACCACTTGTCAGCTCCATGCCAAATCCAATCTATTTGTATCGTAGAAATATTGTTTATGGTCACAGAGATTTTGATATGATTATAGATGCTATGGAAAAACAAATTCCTTTTGCAGTCTTAACTGGAATAAAACCATCTAACTTTTTTCACTTTGGTTCTAAAATGGTTGTTAATCAACTAGCATATCTTCAAAAACATGGTGGAAAACTATACTTTTGCGTTGCAGATATTGAAAGTCTAGCAGACAATAATGTCTCACTAGAAGATGCAAATAAAATTTTAAGAGACAATCTTATTGATGCTCTGGCATTGGGTTTAGATCCTCAGAAAACAATATTCTATCGGCAAAGTGAGGACTTAACAGTTCTGCGCGGTGCCCAAGTTTTTTCCAATAACGTGACAAACAATATGTTAAAATCGATATATGGTCCGCATGAAATTCGTATATATAATGCCGCGCTAACGCAAGTTGGAGACATACTTAAGCCGCAGATAGAAAATGGAAAAATTAGAACAGTTATACCGGTTGGTTTTGACCAAGACCCACACATTAGATTAACAAGAGACATTGCTAAGAAACATAAATTTATTCCTCCCGCTGGAACATACAATAAATTCATGGGATCTTTAACTGGATCTTCCAAGATGTCTAAACGAGACCCCGAAGGACTGATATATTTAAATGAGTCTCCAGAAGTAGCATGTCGCAAGATTAGGAAAAAAGCACTTTCAGGTGGACGAGATACACCTGAAGAACAAAAACAGCTTGGTGGACGACCAGAAATATGTAAAGTATTTGAATTGTATAAATTCGGATTGCTTGAAGACGATAATGAACTTGAAGAACGAGAAAGACTTTGCAAGAGTGGAGCTTTAATGTGTGGTGAATGCAAGAAATTTGCTTGTGAACGTATGACAAAATTCCTGGAAGAACATCAAAAAAAGAGAGAACAAGCGGAAAAATTTGTTGATAAAATTCTCGGCGGTAAATAGTGGATCCACTTACAATTGGTTTAGTTTTCCTAATTGGTTTTGCGGCATCATTTATTGGCGCCATATCAGGTGGTGGTGGATTAATAGCAATACCTAGTTTAATATTTCTGGGTTTACCACCTCATATAGCAATTGCCACTAGTAAACTCGGAGGAATTCCACATTCAGGTGCACCTCTAATAAAATATTGGCAAGCAAAGAAAATAGACTGGAAAGTCGTACCAATGATGCTTATAATGGCAGTTATTGGTTCGATTATTGGAACTCAAATTCTTATAGAAATTAATAAAGATTTGTTAATGAAAATTGTTGGAATTATTTTATTGATTTCGCTCGTATTTATTCAATTCAAAGATTTTGGATTGGCTACTAAAGAAACAAGTAAAAAAAGTAAATATATTGGCTATATCATTTATTTTTTTATTGCAATATATGGGGCATTTTTTGGTGGTGGTGCAGCAATATTTTCAGTATTAGTTCTAAGTCATTTTATGGGTCTAAGTTTAATTCGATCTGTCGCTACACATAAAGCGCCGCAATTTGTTGCGTTTATTATCTCTGCTTCAATATATGCTTGGGCGGGATATATTAATTATTATTTTGCAGTGCCCTTGATGATAGGTATGTTTTCGGGTGGGTGGACAGGAGCACATACTGCAATAAAGAAAGGAAATAGATTTGTCAAATACTTACTAATATTTGTAGTAATTACGTCTGCGATTAAACTTCTATTTTTCTAGTAAATAAATTCTTATAAATCAAGTTGCTGACCCTCAGAATGGTATATTTTACACAGATTGAGAAAACAGAGCATTATAAACAAGATCATGCTGAAGAAGTTCCTTGGGATAAAGTACAAGAGATTCTCGCAAATCCAGATCAAATTAAAACTCGAGGTAACATACTTTTCTTTTACCTTGGAGATTATTACTTAATATGTAAAATTGAAGAAAATGTATTACGCGTACTTGATGCACGCAATGCTAAAACCTGCCCAAAATGTAATGGTGAACTTAAAACAACTGAAGTAAAAGTTGCTGATATAGGTATTAAAATTTGCTATCAATGTCTTGGTTGTGAATATTTTAGTTTCTAAAGCAAAGTTTATATCTTCTTAACTATCTAGATAAAATGATATGGTTATTTATTATCTTAATTCTGCTTATATACATACTTGAATTTATTGATGAAATACTAACTCAGCTTGACTTAAAAAAATACGGAATCCAGCAGGAGAGTAATAAATTAATAAAAAAGTTAGAAGAAACACACGGAGAAAAAGGAGTTTTTATATACAAACTAATTTCAACAACTATTTTTGCAATTATTAGTTGGTATATTTATCAAATAGATAATTTATATTTCTATATTCTCGCAGGAATAATCATTTTCTTATATCTAACTGTAGATATTCATAACTTTACACTTTTGAAAAAGAACTAAAAATCACCTAAACTTGATTGTGCTTTATCTGCCTCTGATTTTTTTAAACCTAAAGAATTATTGACGCGCACTTCACCAAAACCATGTCTCTCACAGAGAATCTCTTTGATCTTCTTTACATCTAAAGATTTCCACTCAAGAGAATAATTATTTGTGATTGCAGGTTTTAGGAAAATTGTCTGAACTGCTTTTAGTCGTGGAATCTTATCTTCAAATTCTGAAAATCTTCCTTCTTGAACAATCTTAATTGCAGTTTTTGGTCCAATTCCTTTAACACCTTCATTATAATCTGTTCCAACTAAAATCGCTGCATTTACTAGTTTAGGCAAATCAATTTTATGTGTATTTAGTGTGTCTGAGAGGTATATAATCTCAGGAGTAATTATTTTTCCGCCTTTTCTTTTTTGAGATATTGTCAGATTTCTTACTGATCTAGGAGAACCAAATAATAGCGCATCATAATCTTGTGAAACAATAGCCCAAACCTGACCTTTTTGAGCCATATATGCTGCCTGGGCTTCTGCATCACCTATTGCTTGAATACAAGGCAAACCCATCGCTGAAAGTAATTCTTTTGCTTCAGCTACCATTTCACTAGTAATTCGTGAAGTCTGTTGAGCGAATTTTCTCGCAGTTTCCATATCACCTTTTTCAAGAGCATCTTTGTATTTTTGCTCTGCTTTAACTTTGATTTTTATTCTTGCATCTTGTGTAGCTGCTTTTAATTCTGGAGCATCACCATCGAATACAAAACAAGGCTTAATTCCTGCTTGAATAAGTTTCATTGTTCGATAAAAAAGACCATTAAGATGAGATGTAATATTACCATCTTTATCTGCAAGAGGTGTTCCATCGCGCTGACGAATAGCTGAAACAAACTGATACATTATATTATATGCATCAACAGCTAGCTTCTTACCCCTAAGTTCTTCTATAGATATCGGTTTTTTAAGTGTGATATCTTTAAAATTAATACCCATAATAATTCAAAGAAATAATGGATTTTAAGGTTTTATATTGGCCTAAACTTACTTTATTTAGTACCTATTTTTTCTAATAAAAATTTTATTAAGTTTAATTTAGATGATTATTTTCATAAAGAAATTCCTTAAGAAATCTATATCCTTTTCCGTTAGGAATACCTATCTTTGAAATAGCATTTGCTAAATCACCTTTTCCGGCTTTTACAAGAGATCCTTTACTAATATGCGAGTGTTCCTTCACAAATATTATTGCTTCATCCAAAACTTTCTTTGGAGACCATTTCCAAGGTCCATTAATTCTATCTTTAATGTCAACCCCGTATAGAAGTACTTCTTTTTTAAAATTCATACCATAACCTTCAGTTTTTTTGGTTAAATTTGAGAGTTCTTCGGGCTTTATTAAATAATAATTTTCTAAATCATCTTCTGAATCCACATTTAAAGTAATTGAAGACGTATCTTCTCTTAAACTCAAATCATTAATAAAATCAATAGATCTGTCAATAATTATATCATCCGTAGGTTTTGTTTTATTATGTATATGAGCTAATGCTGGGAAATAATTTTGTGATATATTTTCTGAAACAGAACCTTCAACGCCCGCAACAATACTTAATTCACTAATTTCACCAATTAAATATTCAATAAAGCGGTCTTCAGTATAACGTAATGTTTGTGATTCAAATGCTAAATGAGGTAATGTTGTTGCATAAGGATCATAATTTTCCGAACAAATATCAAAAAGACCATATTCTGAAAACAATTTAAAAAGTGAATTTTGAATAAATGCGCTTGAAAATAATCCTTTAAGTTTCTGTTCTTCAATTTCTTTGGACGTAGGGAATTTAAAAAATTGTATTGGAAAACCGAGTATTCTATTGAATCCATGCATATCATAATGTTCTTGTATTTTTTTTTCGATTAAACAACTTGTTGCTAATTCTCGATTTTTTGGATTTTGCCAAATTTCTTCAGGAAACCTACTTTTTATACCATAAAATACATCTCTCCATAATCCCATAAATTCATCACGAGAGTAGTGATTTTTTACTGTAATCATTTTAATTTAGCTAACTTTTTTAAGCCAAAGAAAAGGTTTCCAATTAAAATTGCTTTTTCTCCACCATTTGGATAAACTAAAAATCGCTGACCATGCGTTTCTTCATCTAAGAACTTACTAATAACCATTTGAAAACCACCATTAGTTAAAGTTGTTTGATGTTGATTTAAAATATCTCCAACGTCAGATCTAACTTTATGATAAGTTCCATCGCATGCTTTTACACATAGAATAATCTTACTTGGATCAAGATTTTTTAGTTCGGCTGGTTCTGCTAGTTTTTCTGTTCTAAATACATTTTCACCCAAGTGATTAAGAGTAGTGCCTGTTATCATAGTAATTACTACTACTCAGAAATGATTTAAAAAGTTAACTATTTAGTTTATTTAACCAAAAGCACGTCTTACATCAGTGGTTTCTACTGATTCAACACCACTTATTTTAGCAAAATCTACTTCTATTGTTTCTACATCGCCCTTACTTTCATCACGCATAAAAATCAAAGTTAAAGATTTTATACCAAATGCAACAGGAATAATTTCAGATTTATGAAATTTACTGCCATCTTTTTCAATTATTTGTTTTGCTGCATCTTCAATTTTAAATAAATCGGTCTCAGGTGATTTAGGCATTATTTTTATTTTAACATATACTTTTGCCATTTTAATTAGTCGCCTCTTGCTTAGAAATTGAAATTAGCAAATTTTTAATTTGTGCCATTTTAAGGTCCCTCAAAGCCACAAATACATTTGTAAGTTGTACCTAATGTGCGACATTTTCCACAACGGCAAATATCTTGTTTTGCACAAACAGGACACTTAAAGCTAGTTGCTGCATTATCATTAGTTAGACTCTCATTACAAGATATACATCGTCTTTCCATTGAGTACCGAATAAAAAGGCATTTAAAAATGTTGTGTTAGCTAAAAAAGTGTAAGAAAACCCTGGCTAGCCAATGTTACAAGGATTCCCGCGATTAATACTCCCAGTGTATTTGCTATAACAAACTTTCTGAAACTAAGTCCAACCAAATCTGCTGCTAAAGCACCGGAATAAGACCCACTTCCTGGCAATGGAACTGCAATAAATAACGCTAATCCGATCCAACCATATTTCTCAATATACTTATGCATTCTCTTTTGTGTACGAGTTATAATTCGATTATATTGCTTCGCAAATATTTTATAATTCAAAAATATATGGATAAATTTATCTATCAAAATATAAACTATAGGTCCGAGTATAATATTAGTTAACACACATACAAAGAAAACAACTGCCCAAGGTAATTCTAAAATATTAATCCCATAAGGTATACTCGCTCTCAGTTCTAGAAACGGTGTAAAAGTTAGTAATATTAAATACATTATTTTGCTAAGCATTGCTCAAACCTCTTAATTTCCTCAAGCAGCTTTAATTCATTCTTATCACACAATAACTGCTTTA
>Ga0233431_1006364_pt1 | contig 10689 bp, 11 predicted proteins | sample SI_118_April2016_FD_179867 | JGI IMG/M metagenome (GOLD analysis project Ga0233431, IMG submission 179867) | Seawater microbial communities from Saanich Inlet, British Columbia, Canada - SI_118_April2016_200_MG | ecosystem: Environmental > Aquatic > Marine > Inlet | place: Canada: British...
TATTATCGAGCTTTTCTAATATCTTCATTCAATTCCTCCTGTTTTTACAACCTAGAAGATACTTAAAATTAGTCAAATCAGATTCAGCTCATTTGTAACATTTTTCGGTTCATGCAAAAGCCCTGCCATATATACGAATAGAAGGTTTCTTTTCCTGAAAACAGTATGCTTCTAATCCAGCTATAATATTTACCATACAATTTGCCAAGCTTCTATGCCTAGAATGTATTAGTGCTACAAAACGTTAATAACTGATCAATCTTGGAAAATATTTTTTGTAATGCTTCAGAACATATGAATTATAAAAGTGCTTAAACGTTCTATAATTTGAACGATGAAATAGTGTAATGATTGTCATCCTTTCACTTAAGCTGAGATTGCCTTGTCTGTTTCTACTGTTAACATTAGCAGAAAGTAAAAGCTTATTCCATTCATCTTCAAACTCTTGACAAAAATTATGGTTACTATATAAAATTATTTATTTCTTATCCATTACTGAGGTTATTTAACATACTTTAGCACATCCCTAATGGTGCCATTTCACTTGGATCAATTAATACTTCGATAACTGTAGGCATTTTTATCTCATCAAAGTTAATTTTTTCTAAATCATCTATATTCGTAACTTTAATAGAGTGGGCACCCAATGATTCAGCTAGTAAACAAAAATTAGTTTCAGGAATAGAAAAATTGGCATGATCATTACCTTTGAGATCATGACCCTGTTTAATCATCCCATAAAATTTATCTTTCAGTAGTACAATGGTCACAGGTAAATTATGTTCAACCATTACACTCAACTCCGTTCCACTCATTAAAAAGCAACCATCTCCTGTAAAGCACACTGTCGGGACATTCTTATTTCCAAAACTTGATCCTGCCGAAGCACCAATTGCCCACCCCATTGGTGCAAATCCTACTGAAATATTATAATTTTGATACTGCTGTAAAAACATATGGTGTATACTCCAGGGAATGCTGTTACTATTATACTATATAGTATCTTGTTTCATCGGGAAATTTTTTTACAATCTTTTCTATCAATATAGGTGGTTTTACAAAACCTAATGGATTTAACTTTACTTCTTCGTTAGATTTTTTTATTTTAATATTTTGAGGGATATACTCTAATTGTGTATTGCTCTTTGAAAATTTGCGAGTAAAACTTCTTCTATAATTTTTTATAAATTTATTTTCCTTTAAGTTCTTTATCAAATATAAAAAAATAGTTTTGAAATCTCCTAAAATTTGCGCTTGAGCTATAGGAGATTGCCTGAAATTTGACATTTTATCATCTATATGAACCAGTTTCTTATTAAGAAGACAGGTATCCCAATGGCATGTTCCCCATTCGTTCATATCTGATGCAATGCTTATGATTAAGCCTAAATTTTTATTTTCCATTACTTCTCTGGCTGAAGAGTGACCTGAGAACCCAAAAACGCCCCTATATAATGGATGATAAGGATTAATAGACCTTTTACCTGTTGGTGTAGTAACAATTTCTGCATTAATCATTTCAGCAAATTCCATAATTAGGTAACCGATTTCACTACATCTGAAGTCTACATGAAGAGCGATTTTTTTACTTTGTGAAATTATTTTAACTATTGACTGAATAAAATGGTCTAAAGGTATTTTGTTTATTAATGAATTAGGGGCAAAGATTAAATTTTTTAAATTATCATAGGCAGGAGCTAGATTAAAAGGATGGCTGAAAATTTCTGAGGGGATACTGAGATGGACAGAGCCTTTTGTCCCTGACAATGCTGTTGTAAGTGCTGAAGTCAGCTTTTTCTCAAATTGATTTGGATGACTAATAATACTATTATAATATGTGCATTTCTCAAATACGCTAATGATATCAAAACCATCATGAGATGAATCTTGAAATGTTCCAAAACTGAAGTCCTTTATAGCTGTTTGCGGAGTAATTGCTAAGATAGGGATATGTTCAGAATATGCTGCAGTAACACCTGTTATAAAATTTGTAGCCCCTGGTCCAGTCGTTGCACAACATACTCCAAGTTTTCCAGTTTCTCTTGCATAACCATCAGCCATATATGCAGCACCATTTTCATGTCTTGTCAATATAAGCCTAATGCCACCTCTTCTTTCACTCCTCCCCAAAGCTTCAAACAATGGATTTAAAGCGCCACCAGGCACGGCGAATACATACTCTACTTTTAACATTTCCAGATAAGCTACGAGTAAATCACTAAAAGTTTTTTCTGCCACCATCGATTCTCCTGTATAAACTAAAATCACTTAATCTTATATAGTAACCATAATTTTTGAGATTGACTTTTTCTTTCGTTATTAAAAGTTATCTCTAAAAATTATGGAGTTTATAATATGTGCTGCACAGCGTTATTTTGCAAGTATGATGATTTTTGTCAAGAGTTTGAAGATGAATGGAATAAGCTTTTACTTTCTGCTAATGTTAACAGTAGAAACAGACAAGGCAATCTCAGCTTAAGTGAAAGGATGACAATCATTACACTATTCAAATTATAGAACGTTTAAGCACTTTTATACTTCATATGTACTAAAGCATTATAAAAAGGATTTTCCAAGATTGATCAGTTATGAACGTTTTGTAGCACTAATACATTCTAGGGATAAAAGCTTGGCAAATTGTATGGTAAATATTATAGCTGGATTAGAAGCATACTGTTTTCAGGAAAAGAAACCATCTATTCGTATATACGGTAAAGCATTGGAACATATCATATGCTAAAATTTATCCATAACTCAGGTTATATAGAACTATTAAATTAAATAATGAAATGAAATATCCTTTAAATGTATTGGTGGTAGGTTGCGGTCGGATGGGATCAGCACATGCTAAAGCGTATCATGAAATAAATGAATACAATATAGTGGGGCTTGTGTCCAGAAATTCAGAGAGCAGAGTGGCTGTTAATAAATCACTTAATGCTGATTACAAATTATTTGCTGATTTTGAAACTGCTCTAAATGAAACCAAACCTGATGTTGTGAGCATCAATACATACTCTGAAACTCATGCCGAATATGCAATTAAATCGTTTGAGTCAGGTGCCCATGTTTTTTTAGAAAAACCTATTGCACCTACATTAAAAGAGTCTGCTGATGTTATAGAAGCGGCTAAAAGATATAACAGGAAACTTCTTGTAGGTTATATACTGCACTACCATCCTTCATGGAATTTATTCATTGCTAAAGCAAAAGCACTTGGTAAGCCACTTGTTATGAGGCTTAATTTAAATCAGCAGACTGAAGGTGAAATTTGGACTTTGCATAAAAAAATGCTTAAATCTACTTCTCCTATTGTTGATTGCGGAGTCCATTATGTAGATTTAATGTGTAAAATGACAAAAGCTAAACCGGTTAAAGTTTCAGCTATAGGATCAAGGTTAAGTAGTGAAATTGCAGCAGATATGTATAATTACGGTCAACTGCAGGTTGCTTTTGATGATGGTTCTGTCGGATGGTATGAAGCAGCCTGGGGACCGATGATAAGTGAAACAGCATATTTTATAAAAGATGTTATGGGCCCCAAAGGTTCAGTTAGCTTTTTAGAAAAAGAGACTGATTCAGAGAATATAAATTCTCATACTAATGGTGGTATTCTCAAAATACATTATGCTGAAATGGGTTCAAATAATAAATTTATACGTAAAGATAAAGAAATAGAGATGGTAGAAGAGCCCAACCATGACCTTTTATGTAAATATGAACAGGAATATCTGTTAAAAGTCATTAAAGAGGACATTGATCTGAGCCTGCATATGAGTGATGCTTATAGCAGTCTAAAAATAGTGCTTGCAGCAGATGAATCTATTAAGGAAGTGTACATAAATAAATTAAACGATTTTTACAATATATCGTAGTGGTGTTCAAGGAATGAAACTTTTTGCATATTAGGAATATGTGACTAGTTTTATGACACAGGAAACCGCTATGAGATGAAGTAAAACCTTTAAGTTATTTATTTATGCTTCCTAAGACAGGAAAAACTGTTTATTTGTAGATTGAATTTGATATATAAAATAAGAAGGAAGTGTTAAGATACTTTATTAAATAACACTTATGTGATATTTAATAAATTTGGTTCGTTATAAATTTAGCTTGTTACAGCTACTGCATTTATAACTCTTTCGTCAAGATCTGTATAATTTACTATTTCCTTACATTTGGTCATTAGTAAATTTCTCTTGTGCTGAAGAAATATGCGTCTTCTTTTTTCTTCAGTCGTATAACTTTTAAATTTCATATAAACCTCCATTACTTTTTATAGTTATACCATATTTTCAACAATGGTGAATAAACACCACGAACAACTTACCATAAAATCATTTAAGTATTCATAAAATAAATGTGCAGAATATGTAGGATTTAACCAGTCAGTTCTCTGTCTTTTTAAAGTAAGCATTTCCAATATACTCGGTTAAACTGATTTAGCAATCTTTTTTTTGCAAAATAATATTTTGCCGAGTCTTAAAGCTATGTTAAATATCTAGAGTGATGCTTACTGGGCAGTGATCTGAACCCATAATAGTTTTATGGATTTTAGCTTCAACTACTTTGTCTGCAAAGCTGTTATTAACACAATGGTAATCAATTCTCCAGCCTGCATCTTTTTCTCTTGCTTTAAAGCGATACGACCACCAACTGTAGTGTCCCGGCTCATTGGGGTAGAATTTTCTAAAGGTGTCGGTATACCCAGCATCGATATATTTAGTCATCCAATTCCTTTCTTCAGGTAAAAAACCTGGATTTTTAACATTTGGTTTTGGATTTTTTAAATCTATTTCTGTGTGTGCAATATTATAATCGCCGCATAATACAACATTTTTCCCTTTAGCAACTAAACTGTCACATTTTTTAAGTATAGAATTACAAAAAGATAGTTTATAATCTAATCGTTTTCCTAATTCCTGTGAATTTGGGAAATAGCAGTTTATTAATACAAAATCCTGATAATGGAGTATTATTGTGCGACCTTCAATGTCAAACTTATCAACCCCAAGCTTTTCTATAAGCTTAGGTTCTTCCTTTGTGTATACAGCAACGCCGCTATATCCCTTTCTTTCAGCAGAATGTAAATAGCTTTTATAACCAGGTATTTCTAGTATTTCTGGTCCAAGTTGTTCCGGTTGCGCTTTTGTTTCCTGTATAGCTAAAATATCCGGTTTAGCCTCTGATATCCAATTAAGCATGCCTTTTTTTACGCAGGCTCTTATTCCGTTTACGTTCCAGGAATAAATCTTTTTCATATATAAAAATCCTTATTAAAAGTTCATTAAAAATCTTAAATAATATGCAGTCATTTTTGTTATTAAACAACATAATATTAATCTTCAATGAAAAAACAGGTTTCACTGAGTATATTATTAGTATTAAGAACATAAATAGTATTTAAGGATAATTTCCATTATGATAGATGTAGAAGTAGAAATTGGCAGATTAAACAGATTGAAAATTGTAAAAGAATTGAGTTTTGGAGATTATCTTGACGGCGGAAGCTATGGCGAAATATTGCTCCCTAAAAAATATGTACCGACAAGAGCTAAAATTGATGACATAGTTGAAGTATTTGTTTATTTCGATTCTAACGATTGTATTATTGCAACTACAGAAAAGCCATATGCAATGGTTGGAGAATTTGCCTGTTTAGCAGTTGTAGCAGTTAATTCAGTAGGTGCTTTTCTAGATTGGGGGCTGATGAAAGACCTTTTTGTTCCTTATAGAGAACAGAAAGAAAAACTTAGAGAAAATATAACATATCCTGTCTATGTTTATTACGATCAAAAAAGCAAAAGAATTGCAGCTACTACAAGAATAGCACGATTTTTAGATAATGAGCCTGCTAAATATGAAGTTACTGAGGAAGTCGATCTACTTATATGTGCTAAAGAAGAAATAGGTTATAAAGCCATTATCAACAATGCACATAGAGGCATCTTATACGAAAATGAAGTTTTTCAAACGTTAAAACTAGGTCAGCATGTAAAGGGGTTTATTAAGAAAATAAGAAGTGATGGTAAAATAGACTTATGTCTGGAAAAACCCGGCTATGAAAAAATTGGCGGTTTAGCTGAAATAATTTTTGCACAACTTCAGAAACAAGGCGGTTTTATCAGCTTAAATGAAAAGAGCTCTCCTGACCTTATTTATAAGGCTTTTAAAGTAAGTAAAAAAACATATAAGAAAGCTATAGGCGCGCTTTATAAACAGAGATTAATCACTATTGATGATAAAGGTATTCATTTAACCATAAAAGCTAAATTTCAAAAATAGCACAGTATAATGGTTAATTGTAAATTATTAATTGTTAATGAAAAACCACCTAATTATATAAGGTAAAAATTAACCATTTATACTTAACCATTAACCATTGCAAATATGTTTGAGTTAAGGGATTATCAAAAAAAAATAGTGAATGATGGCGTACCGATATTACTTCATCATAAAATACTATATTTGGCTTTAGAGTGCCGTATCGGAAAAACTCTTATTTCAATGCAGATAGCAAAAGAATGCTGTCATAAATCAATTCTTTTTGTAACTAAAAAAAAAGCAATTGCTTCGATTGAAAATGATTATAAACTTGGTGATTTTAAAGACTCTTTCGATATAGTAGTAATCAATTATGAAAGTCTGCATAAAATACCTAATATAGCTTATGATTTAATTATTATAGATGAAGCACACAGCCTTGGTTCATTTCCTATTCCTTCTATAAGGACAAAACGGTTAAGAAAAATAGTAAAAGCAAAATCTGTAATCTATTTAAGCGGAACACCCACGCCAGAAAGCTATTCTCAGATATTTCATCAATTATGGATAAGTAAAAATTCTCCTTACTACATTTATAAAAACTTCTATCACTGGGCGGCAAATAGGTATGTTAATGTGCAGAAAAAATTTATAGGTGATAAAAGAGTCAAAGTTTATTCGAAAGCCAATAAAGAAAAGATTTTTCAGGATTTGAGCTTTTTCTTTATATCTTTGACAAGAGCTGAAGCTGAATTCGACATAACTGATCCGAATGAAAAAATAGAATACGTGTCACTATTAAATGCCACTAGTAATATAATACGTAAAATTTTTGAGTTTGGGATAATAAAAGGCAAATATGCTAATTTGACCTGTGATACTCCATTACGAAAAATGCAGAAAGTGCATCAGCTTTGTTCCGGAACTGTGCTTCTAGATAATGGTGAGTTCCATATTATGGATTATTCAAAAGCTGAATACATCAAAAAGACTATTAATTTACCTGCCGGTATATTCTACAAATACAGAGCTGAATATGAAGTTCTTAAAGAATATTTTCCAGATCATACAACAGTGCCATGTGAATTTGATGAAGGTAAAAGTGATTTGATTATACTGCAAATTATATCAGGCAGAGAAGGGGTAAAATTAAAACGTGCTAATGAACTTATTTTTTATAACATAGACTTTTCCGCAACATCTTATTTTCAGGCTAAGGATAGGCTAATAGATAAGACTAGAAAAAAACCGGCAAAAGTTAGATGGATATTTTCAAGAGGCGGCATTGAAGATAGAATTTATAAAGTTGTCAAAAATAAAACCAATTTTACTACAAGTCACTTTAAACGAACTTTTTATTTAGGTTGAGTTATACTTCTAGCTGCTAAGCTTTATATCTCTTATCTAGATGGTCTATAAATTTATCAATAAACATCAAAAAATGAATTGAAAAACATTGATATGTTCATATGTTTAAACAAATGAATTTTATTTGTATGAATTTCTAAAAATATTGGGGGTATTTTTAATGGAAATTAAAATTAATCACAGTAGCTCAATTCCATTGCATATACAGGTTGAAGAATTATTGCGTAAACTTGTAGTTAAAAAAGAGTATGCTAATGGAAAATTACTCCCGCAGGAGACATCGCTGGCTCAAAGATTAGGCATAAGCAGAAATACATTAAGGGCGGGCATAGATAGATTGGTCCAGGATGGAATACTTGAGAGAAAAAGAGGCGTAGGTACAAAGGTAATTCCTCAGAAAAAGAGAACTGCACAATTAGGTGCCTGGATAAGTTTCACAAAAGAAATGGAAAAACAGGGAATAAAAGTTGAAACTTTTTATACAAATTTTGAATTGATTAAAATTCCTGATTTCGTAGCTGAGAGTTTCAATCTTTCGTATGATTCAATTATACCTTCAGTGATAAGAGTAAAAGGCTATGACACTATAAAAGTATTTCACTCTATCTCTTATTTTCATCCAAGAATAAAATTACAGAAAGAGGAAGATTATTCACGCCCTCTGTACGATGTTTTGGAGAACAAATATAATCTTGTAGCAGCAAATTCTTTTGAAAAAATATCAGCAGTAGCTGCAGATAGTAAATTGGCTGAATATTTGAACATAGAAATAGGATTTCCTTTACTGAAAAGGGAAAGAATAGTGACAGATCCCGGTGGTCGATATATTGAATATAACATTCACCACCAAAGAAGTGATAAATTTGAATATACTATTAATATACAGCGTGACTAAGTTATAAAAATGGGGATAGGACGGACTACTTTATGAGAAAAATAAACTACGATAAAAAACCTTTTACAGATGTTTATAAAATTAAAGGAGAGGCTTTTGCAGGGTACAAAAAGATTTGTAGTGAACTTAACTGTAAAATAAATAAACTTAATAAAGATAAAGTAATTATAAGTATAGATTGTTATCCGGGAGTAATTGATACAGAATTATTGCCGGCTTTTGTCGAAGGTATAAAACCAAATTTTATAATTAATACTTTAGATGCTAATCATAGTAATGAAAAAGTATTTAATCTGATAAAAAGAGACTTAACCGATGATCGAGTCAGAGGTTTTATGTCTAATTATAGCATTGGTGAATTTTTTGATAATGAAAAGGTAAAATTATTTAAAAACAAAATTAATTCATTGAGTGAAGGAATAGTATTGATCTATGGCGTAGGTGCTTCACTTATCAGTAAGGCCGATATCACTGTTTATGCTGATATGGCAAGATGGGAAATACAATTAAGATATAGAACTAAGGATATATGTAATTGGTGTGCATCTAATTTTGGAGAAGATCCACTTAAAATGTATAAACGTGCTTTCTTTGTTGACTGGAGAGTTGCAGATAAGCATAAAAAAAATATTTTTAATGACATAGATTATTTTTTGGATACAAATAAAAAATTAGACCCAAAAATGATTACTGCTTCTGCTATGATGAGAGGGTTGAAAAAAACTGTAGAAAAACCTTTCAGGGTAGTTCCTTATTTTGATGAAGCACCGTGGGGTGGTCAATGGATGAAAGAAGTTTGCGACCTTGATAAAAATAAATCTAATTATGGTTGGTGTTTTGACTGTGTACCAGAGGAAAATAGTCTTTTATTGAAATACGGTGATATTATTTTTGAGACACCTTCAATAAATCTTGTGTTTTTTTATCCCATTGAGCTATTGGGCAATAAAGTACATGCAAGATTTGGAGAAGAATTTCCTATCCGTTTTGACTTTCTTGATACGATTGACGGTGGTAATTTAAGCCTGCAGGTTCATCCTACCACAAGCTATATTCAGGATAAGTTCGGAATGCATTATACTCAGGACGAAAGCTATTATATGCTTGACGCCGGTGATGATGCATGTGTTTATTTAGGGACAAAAACCGGAATAGATAAAAATGAGATGATTAGTGATCTTAATAAGGCACAGGACGGCGAAATAGTTTTTGATGCTGAAAGATATATAAATAAGATTCCATCTAAAAAACATGATCACTTTCTTATCCCCGGCGGAACTATTCATTGTTCAGGTGCAAATACGATGGTTCTGGAAATTAGTGCAACTCCATATATTTTTACATTTAAACTGTGGGATTGGGAAAGAGTTGGCTTAGATGGGAAGCCAAGACCTATCCATATAGATCATGGTAAAAATGTAATTAACTGGGATTGGGATACGGAAGTAATTCATAAAAATCATGTAAACTGTTTTGTAAAAATAGCGGAAGGCGATGGTTGGATTGAAGAAAAAACGGGACTTCATGAACGAGAATTTATTGAAACAAGAAGACACTGGTTCACTGTTCCGGTTTTACATAATACAAATGGTTTAGTGAATGTACTAAATCTTATTGAAGGTAATGAAGCAGTTGTAGAAAGTCCGACAAATTCCTTTGAGGCTTTTATTGTTCATTATGCTGAAACTTTCATTATTCCAGCGGAAGTGGGTGAATATACTATCAGACCTTATGGTGATTCAGAGGGTGAAAAATGCGCAACACTAAAAGCATATGTAAGAGTTTAACGGAGATAAGTACAATGAATGACAATACTGGTAACACTTTTCTTCATATAGCTGTTTTAGAGCAGAATTTAAAAGCAGTAGAATCATTGATAGAAAATAATTGTGATCTTTTCAAGAAAAACAATAATGACAAAACTGCACTTAACTTAGCTGATGAATTAGAAAATAAAAGAATTATAAAAGCTTTACGGCATGCTCTTTTTGCTTATGCTCTTGATCAGGCAGATAATGTCAGTTCTGATCACATAAGGGATTGTAAAATAATAAACTAAGCGATATTTAATAATCCTGTAAAACGAGTATACTTTTATGTATGAGTATAAAACAGGAAGAAATAGATTTATTCAGAGAAAAATATTTGACCCTAAAGCGTAC
>Ga0233431_1006365_pt1 | contig 10689 bp, 10 predicted proteins | sample SI_118_April2016_FD_179867 | JGI IMG/M metagenome (GOLD analysis project Ga0233431, IMG submission 179867) | Seawater microbial communities from Saanich Inlet, British Columbia, Canada - SI_118_April2016_200_MG | ecosystem: Environmental > Aquatic > Marine > Inlet | place: Canada: British...
AAGGGTGTCTTGAATTCCTTCTTTAATTCTACCGGCGGCACGTGTGATTTTACGCGTAACAAATGTTTCCCCACGGCGTGGAGATTCATGATTGAATAATATACCGTTGCAAGCAAATAAGTCGTATGCCTCGCGGTAATTTACTATGATCCAATAGCCATATAATTTTGCTACACCATAAGGAGATCTAGGATAAAAAGGTGTTGTTTCCTTTTGGGGCATTTCCTGTACCTTTCCAAATAATTCACTGGTGGATGCTTGATAAAATTTAGTGTTTATGTGGGTCTCTCGAATGGCTTCAAGAAAACGAAGAGTTCCAAGGGCATCAACTTGGGCAGTGTAATCAGGGATTTCAAAAGAAACTTGTACATGGCTTTGGGCAGCAAGATTATAAATTTCAACCGGCTCTATTTTTTCCAACAGACGGTTTAGGTTACTGGCGTCTGTTACATCACCATGATGAAAGAAAAACTGCTCTTTGTATTTTTCATTATTGATAATATGGTTAATGCGACCCGTGTTGAATGAACTGCTGCGGCGGATGATACCGTGGACTTCGTAGCCCTTTTCCAAAAGAAGTTCTGCCAAGTAGGAACCATCTTGACCGGTTACACCAGTAATAAGAACTTTTTTCATTTAATGACCTCGACATCTGTTTTTAATATCAGAAAGAATAACCTAAATGCTTTTAAATATCTCGGAATAAATACTGTTGGGTTTTTAATACATCGCCAAAACCACCCCAAACCCAACTTATCAATTAATGGAGAAATAGTTGCTTGACTACCTGTAAAAAAAGAAATAGCCGCACCCGTACAAATAATACCCGGTTTGAAATTCAAATTCTGTTTAAGATAATAACCTAAAGGCTCCTGAACACCGCTACCCAAATTAATCATAATATATTTTGGTTTTTCTCTTAATGTATTTAATCTATATAACAATACTCTATCTGCTATTTCATAATCACTATACCTGGGTGCAACATATTGATATGACTTTTCAATTGGTATGCCTATTTCATTTAAATAAGAATTATTTAAAATGGATTCTTCATTCTTGGGATCAATCAAAAACAGGTCGTTTTTATTAAATTTTTCTTTAAAGAAGTTTTTTAAAAAATCATATCCGGAAAATTTATTTATTTTTATACCTTTTATTAGCCTTATTAATAAAACCATATAACCACTATCAGGAATTGCAATGTCAGCATTTTGAACTGCTTCAGTATATCTCAAGTTTTTACCAACTGTTGCCAAGCCTGGAGCAGATGGAACTACCATTAAAGCTCCTCTGTCTAGTTTTTTCTTTGATTCTTGATAACCGCCACTAATAAAAGAAATACCAAAAATGTTATAAAATTTCATTTCGTTCTTTTAAATAGAAAATCGGCTTGAATAGCAACGCCTTTTTTATCATAAAATATATTATAGACACCTTTGAGTTTGAATTTATATTTTTCTAGAAAAGTAATTACTTCATCTACGAGTGATTGACCCTCATATAGTTCAATAAATGAACATTCTACATAAATGTAGTCAATAAACTCAAATAAATCTTCTGACCCTTTTAAAACTTCTAATTCAAATCCTTGCACATCAATTTTGACTAATACCGGGTAAATTAAATTCTCTTTTGATAAAAAACTGTTCAAAGGAGCTACTTTTATTTCTTCTGTATGAGATTCACCAGTGCCAGGGAAAATGGTTGTTTGGTTTTTGCCTATGTTAAGTAAAGAAGACGAATCATCTCGATTAGAAACATGCATTTTAACAGCCTCTCTTTTAGGCCCTATAGCACTTTGAAAAAGGGTGATTTTTTTATCTGAATTAAAAAGCTTATAATACTTTTTTGCCGGTTTTTTCAATGGCTCAAAACTAAATATATTTGCTTTTTGAAAAACATATCTTGCCACGAGAGAAAATTGCCCTTTATTAGCACCTATGTCAATAATTGTTTTTACTTTTTTAATTGACCTTAAAACTGGAATATGTTCAGTTGTTGCAGCTACACCATACATCAGTCTGGCTAAAAGATTCGCTGATCTTAATAAAATAAATAGTTTAATAATTTTTGAATAAATAATTTAACTAGATTCTTATAAGGCTTGGATGATACTCATTTAACCATTCTAAACAAATGGAGACTCCTTGATCCAAGCTTATTGATGGAAAACCCGTTACATCAATTGTTTGTTGAAATGGAATTTTTTCATCAACTGTTAATCTAAAATATCTTTCAGAATCCACTGGGAAATCAACCCCCACTTTCCTCAATAAATCGCCATTCAAAGCTAATATTTTCCAAATACCCCTCGGTATTTTTCTAATTTCTTTTCCAGATAGTGCTTTTGAAAAAGAATTCATCCACTCTGCGTTATCGATTGGAGGATCTGTTATATAATAAACTTTCTTTAATAAACTTTCTTCATTTAAGTGTAATATTTTATCAATTTGTCTAATAGAATTGCCGACGTAACCATAGTGCTTTTTTATGGGTTTAAACCCAGGGTGCATATAAAATCTTTTTGATAAAAGTGGCCATAGTTCATGAGGGAAAAAAGAATGCCATGGCCCCCAAATATTCGTAGGTCTTAAAATGACCCAATTGCATTTTAAATTTGCATTTCGAACAATTTTTTCACTTTCCGCTTTACTTGCGCCATACGGTGTATATGGAGAAAAATCAGTTTCAGAAGTAGGTAATTCACCGGGCATAAATACATATTGCGTAGATGTATGGAGAAATTTCTTTACGGATTGACATTGGTTTATACAGTTAACAATGTTTTGTGTACCAATAATATTATCGGGAAAATCATCAATCGTATTACCATTTAATGATGCTTTAGCTGCCAAGTGAATGACATAATCGGGTTTAAACTCACCAAAATTTTGAAAAAGAAAAGATTTATTTTTTAAATCACATTCATCCCAAAACATTTTTTGGGATTCATCTCTTGGAAAACTCATATCTAAATTTTTTAACTTATACTCGGGATAGTTTTCCAATAAGTAATTAATCAGGTTTGTGCCGATGAAACCCGAACCGCCCGTAATTAACACCCGAATACTCACTTAAATATTTTATCCTTCTTCAGTTATTATTTTTTGATATAACATTTTATAATTTTCTTTTAAATTATTAGGTAAAAATTGTGCACCGGCATTTTTTGCGCTGTTCTTTTTTTTATTATATTCATTTTTATTCTTATAGATTTCTTCAATAGTATCCGAAACAGACTTTGTTGAGTATTCACATACCCAGCCTCCATTATAATTGATAATTTCCTCCCAAATATAGACGTTTTTAGAAATCATTACTGGTAAACCAGCATTTAATGCTTCAACCACAGCAATACCAAAATTTTCATTCAAAGATGGCAAAGCAAAACAATCGCTACCAGCAAATGCATCCGCTTTCTCTTGATCTGAAATAAATCCAATACATTTGATATAATCCATTATTTTATTTTCGTTAATCCAGCGGGAAAAAATTTTTTCATAATATTCCGAACCAGTTCCTGCTATAATTAATTTGATTTTATCTTGTGTTTTGATAATTTTTTTAATGGCAGGCAGCAACAGGTTTAAGCCTTTTTTATAATCAATTCTAGACAAAAATAATATAACAAAGTCTTTTTTTGATAAATTATATTTTTTCCTAAACCTTTCTTTTGTGCCTAGTTGTTTATCCAAAAATACCGGTAACGGAACACTAAGGGTATTAACAGTCGCACCATATTTTATAATTATTTTTTCTTCTAACTTTGATGTACAAATTAAAGCGTCCAATTTATTTAATAATTTCTTGATAAAAATCGGACCAATAATCCTTTTTAGATATTTTTTCTTTTGCAAATCAAAAGGATCTATCGAACCATGTGGCCACATTATCATGGGGATATTATTTTTATAACCAATTTGGGTAATTTTGTAAAGAAGCATGCTCCAAACACCGTGTAGCACTATTAAATCAAACTGCTTAAAATGTTTTTTATAAAAGGCAACTGCACCTTTAGTGTTATATAAACGATTTGGGAAAGAATAGGAAAATTGTTCAATCGTTGAATATTCAGTAAAAAGTGGATCAATATTTTTGGAATTACTTGTCAAAACGGTGGGTTTAATTCCCAATAAGTTTTCCATTCTTATAATATTTAAAGCCGCATATACCTGCCCGCCTAAAGTTTTATCTATGCTATTAATTACGTGTAACGTTTTCAATTAAAATTCCCATGATGTTACTGTAGCAAATATCCTTCTGTATAGAGTTCGGGGCTGCATTAACCAATTGGTAAGCCATTTTATTTTCTTTTTTATACCACCAATTTCAGGATAACCAAATTTCCGTCTTAAACGAATATAATCAGCGTTTAATTTTTTCTTATATTCAGCACTGCCAGATATTGATTGGTCATAAATTCTAAAACCGCTCCAATAATCCTGAACTATTTTAAACTTGGCATTTGCTTCACAAAAATCTAACATTAATTCGCCGTCCCAAGATATATTGTTTTTTACGTTAAAACCATTGACGGACTTAAATATACTCGATTTAAAAAAGGTTGATTGTTGAACTAATATACAATTCTCATATAAATACTGGCAAAGATCAAATTTGTGAGAATATATTTTTTTTGACACTTCATTTTTTTCATTTATTATTTTGCCATGTGCACTCACAACGTCTAAGTTTGATTTATTAGAGAATAGTTTATCAACTTTATTTAAAGTCCCCGGGTATAAAATATCGTCGGAGTTTAAATAGCCGAAAATATCGCCAGTTGCAAGTGCAAACCCTTTATTTAACCCATCAGCCGGTCCTTCATCCGGATCAAATATTATATGATTTATTTTTTCATGATATTCTTCAATAATTTTTTGGCTACCATCCGTACTGCCTGGATCAACAACAATATATTCTAAATTTTCATAGTTTTGATTTAAAATGGATTCTATTGCTGTACGTAAGAACCTATTTTGATTAAATGAAATAGTTACTATTGAAATTCGGTTTGACAAGTTAATTATCGATAGAAAATACTAATCTCTTATTACTTTTTGGCTTTATTACAGCATATAATAAAGCATTCCATTTATTTTGTAAGTAGATGACATAAATTGATATACCAATAAACAAAGGACCATCAAAATATGTTGGTCCCCTCACACCAGAAATAATAAAGGCAAAAAGAAAAGCCTGTTCGATAAAATTAGTCTTGTTTTTAGCATATCGTAGTAAAAGAATTAACGATCCGATATAAAACAATAAACCCAATATTCCAAATTCAGATGATATTTTGAATATCATTGATGAACCATTCTCTTTATTTAAGCTATATAACGTAGCACTTAAATGTGATATGGAAGAATAATCATTCAACATTACCATATTATTTATACCAACCCCTAATGGGAAGCGGGTAATACCATAAGTTGCCATTTGATAGCCCTTCAAGTACACCAGTGATGAAATATTACCAATTTTCGCAATATCTATACCCATTGAGTAATCGAAAATGGACATAACCCTACTACTAAAGCTTGGAAAAAACTTAATGAAAGAAACAAACAAAAAAACACCGAGTATGGTAGATACAATAAAATTAAATATTTTTTTTGGGTTTAGAGATAGGTGGCATAAAGCCCTAATGCCAATACTTGCAAGAATAACAGCAAACAATGTAGTAGAGGGACATATCAATAAAATTGCAACGAGGATGATTACCGAATATTTTTTAAACATCTTTATAAAACTGGAATAGTGAATAATAATTAAATAATAAAAAGGAGATAAGCTTAATGCAAGGTGAGAGGGTTCATTAAAAAAGCCGGAAACGCGATATATTGGTAGAATATAATGCAAATATCTATTTGACAACCAACCAATTTGAATACACAATAATTGAAATACCATAAAGATTAATTGTAATGAAAGAAAAAATCTTAAGAAACGAACGAAATATACATGCAATTGATTTTTAGAATTTAAAAGTAATTCATAAATTAAGGGGATGAGTAATGATAATACAAAAATACTTGCGAGTGTAAGTAAATGAGAGTCCAGATTAATATTTTGTAGAATTAGTTGAAAAAAAGTGTAACAAAAAATCATGAACAATAAAAGAACCGAACGATTAAGCATATTGGTATTCATTTTGGTTGATAAATATAAAACTATAAGAATCATGATATAAACAGGGACACCATCCGCCGGTCCTACCGGTATTTGTATAGGCCAGAGAAAAATTATTGTGCATAAGCCAATAGCCGGTAAATATTTTTTTATTTTAATTATTGAAGCCATAATTTATCTATACATCATTTATAAGAATACAACTATAAATTACACTATTAATCCCCTGGTAGTAGCCATTGACTTAGGAAAGTAAAATTAACTTTCAAATAATTTCCAAAAATTTTCAACTGTACAAATGGCAAAATAACCTGTGAAATATCCAATACCTGTTAAAATCATTATTTTATATTTAATATCACTTTCGTTTTTAAATAATTTTACGCAAAATCGAAAAAATTTATACAAAAAATATAGCAATATTGTCGTGGGTACTATACCTACTCTATTCAAAAAATAAATGATTATACTATGCTCACCAATACCATATTCAAAACCAATTTTTCTTGAAATAGGCATAAAATCATAACCAATTCCTTGTCCCCAGAATGGATGCTGAAGCGCATTCTGAAATGATTCACTCCACATTTGAAAACGCCCTGATGATAAATCGCCCCCATTTCTCATTACTCGATCGGCCATCCAGTCTTGCATTGAACGATTAATAAATGCTTCGATAAATAGTTGCCCACCCAATAAAATAAATAAGAAAAGCAAGAAAGCAGATACTGTGTATATTTTTACTTTAGTTATAATATTATCTTGCAATAATACAATAGTTGTAAAAGTTACCAATATACCAAGGAGCAGCCATTTAGCCATTGGCAACAATAGCACTAATGAAGCAATAATGCTGAATAACAAAAATATAAATTTATATTTTTTAGATAAAATTAGTGTACTTAAAGACATAGAAAAGAGAAACAAAAAAAGCATATAGATTACTTGTGAATTGCTTTTATAAAAAAACAAATGACCAATAAAAAGAAAGGTAGACATGATACAAATATACTTATATGACTGAAAAATATATTTTTTTTTATAAAAATAATATTGAAAAACCGGAATTATTAAAAAATAAGATAAAGTTCTCATATCATTGAAAATATTTGAAACGTTATTAAATAATATTCCTTGTATAAACATTATAAAAAAAACTAAAATTGAAAATAATATATAACTATTACCAAAATAATATGTTGATAAGCGTTTTTTAAAAAATGTTGACTTATTATGCAACATCGATAAAACCCAAATACCTAATATAAAAAAGAATAGAATTTCTGTTATTCTAATCCCAAACCCGGCAATATTTATCACCGGAAACTGTCTATCACTTATCCTTGATACAATATCCGGCCAAACAATTAATGTAAACACCAGAATAGATGGAAAATAAGTAACTAACTTCCTCATCTAATTAAATATTGATATTTTCTTTTTATCAACTTTCCCAAGATTTCAGTTTTACAGCATATTCATCAAATATGTTTTCCACAACTTTAACAATATTCACTTCTTGCAGTTCCTTTAATCTCTTTTGACCTTTTTCAATAAGTGATGAACGAAGATTATTAGATTGCAATAAACTTTTAATATGATTTGCTAAACTTTCTGGATTATTCAAATCACATAACAATGCTGCATCACCAACTTGTTCCTTTAAGTCCGGGAGGTCAGAATATATAACAGGCACACCTATTGAAAAGGCTTCCAAGGGTGGAATATTTGTTGGCCCAAAATATGTAGGCATTACCAAAGCAAGAGCTTGTTTATACAAACTGTATATATCTTCCCCGGGTACATACCCTAAATATTCAATATGGTTTCGTACGCCAATGTTTTTTGCATACTCTAATACATAATTTAAATTCCCTTGATTTGACCCACTAAAAACAGCAGTGATATTAATATTTTCTTTTTTCAGTAATGATATTGCATCAATAATATATACATGGTTTTTATGAGACCAGAATTGCGCAGGATAGTAAATATAATTTTCTTCTATACCATATTTCTTTTTCACAGCGATGGAATTCGTATTATTGGAATCTTTTGAAGGTAAATATGAAACAGCATATACTCTATTTTTATCTATACCATATCTTTTTATAATATTGATTTTACCTTTGTTTGAATCCGTAATAATTCCAATTGATTTTTTAAGTGATTGAGTATAAAGAATCTCTAGTCCTTCGAATTTGCGAAATGTGCGTACCTCTGGAAATTCCGGTGTGTCTCGATGTGCTAAGTCCCAAACCGTAGTGATATAGTTAATTTTGACTAAATCAATTGCAAGTTTATTGGGCGACAAAAAATAAACTAAATCAATATCATATTTCACCAATATCTTTTCAAAGGGAGGCATTATTTTATATTTTTCTACAAAATAAAAAGCCCAATTTTGTCTTAATAAATACATAAGCCCTTTTTCATAAAACCATTTTTTTATAAAAATGGGTTCAATATTATAGGCTTGAAGTTTTGATACATTTTGTTTAGAAAAAACAAATACCATAAATTTGTAATTATTAAGCTGTTTTAATTCAAGAATGGTTGTCAACTGTTGTTGAAAGCCTCCCCCTATTTCTTCATCTCCAGACAATATTAGAGCAATATGTAATTTTTTCAGGGTATTTTTTCCAAGAATAAAAATAAACTAATTAATTTCATATAATATATTTTTTAACACTTTTGTTATTTTTTCTATTTCAGAATTATTTAAAGCTAAACCACTGGGTATATAAAACCCTCTACGAGAAATTCTCTCCGCTACAGGATATTGTTCTCCCTTAAAAAGACCCTTGTTCAATAAAACCGGTTGTAAATGCATAGGCCAGAAAAAGGGACGGGTACCAATACCCTGTTTCCCCAGTTTCTGCATAGCTTCTTTGGCATCAAAGGGTATATCATCCTTTAAAACAATTCCATATACCCAATATATATTTTCTGCATAATCTGTTTTTTCTAGCGGTAACTGGATTTCCTTTATCCCTTTCAACAACTTTGTATAGGTTTTCCCTATAGTTCGTTTTTTATCAACAAAGCTTTCCAGTTGTTCCAGCTGGGCCAACCCCAAGGCCGCCTGCAGATTGGTCATGCGGTAATTCCAACCTAGTTTATCATGGACAAATCGCTGTTTTCTTTGGAAGCACAGGTTGCGCATACTGCGGCATTTTTCTGCAAGTTCTTCATCATCGGTTAGAACCATACCTCCTTCCCCGGTGGTAATATGTTTATTTGGGTAAAAACTGAAGGTGCTTAAATCACCAAAAGAGCCGCAAGGATTGCCTTTATATGATTGCCCTATCATTTCTGCTGCATCTTCAATAATCTTTAAATTATACTTAATTGCAAGTTCAAGGATTGGATCTATATCAACGGGCAAACCATAAATATGTACAACCATAATCGCTTTTGTTTTAATTGTTATTTTTTCTTCAATTTGAGATATATCCATATTCCATGTATTGGGATCGCTATCAACCAATACAGGTGTAGCGCCAGATCGGATAATCTGATGAATACAAGAAATAATTGTGAATGTAGGCAAAATAACTTCATCCCCTTCACCAATTCCCAATGCTTCCACGGCAATATCCAGAGCGGCTGTTCCATTTGCAACGGCAATTCCATATTTTCTATTGACTTTTTTAGCAAAAGAATCTTCAAACCTTTTAACAAAGGGACCTTCTGAAGATATCCATCCTGTATCTATACATTCATTTAAATACTTTTTTTCGTTGCCGTTCAGTAAGGGCTCGTTTACAGGAATAAAATCTGACATTACATTACCTTTTTCAATATAAAACAAACACCCCAGGTCTTTTCACTTGGTTTATTCCCAGTTAAAAATTCTTCAGCTTTCAAAACTGTAAAATTGTTTTTTTCTGCGAAACTCTCCATTTCCGGTTCGGAGAAATGCCGCATAGGATGGGTTTCAGAAAATTTATTGTAACTATTAGTAATCTTGTCCTGGACAAAGACAGTATAGTTCACGTCAACTCTGTTCTCATTGGGTAGTATATTGGGTTCAGCAATTCGGATGACTTCTACTTCATCATTTGTCATGCGTTTCACCCTAGTTTCAGGCTTTAAATTGTAAACTGCTGGGCTGTACCAGACGTCGAACACAAATAGTCCTCCCTTTTTCAGGTGCTCAGTCGCACGCTGAAATACAGCTTGCACATCCGCATTAGTCGTCTGGTAACTCACCACATGAAAGAGCGCTAGTACCGAATCAAAATTGCGCCCCAGGCTGACTGTACGGATATCACCCTGCTGGCACGTAAAGACATCCGTATTCTGTGCTTTATGCACCATACTATCACTGAGTTCAATTCCGGTTATATTGTAACCTTTCTCAGCCAGCAGTCTGCCATGTTTACCCGTTCCTGAACCAAATTCCATAAGTTCACATCCGGTAACGCCATACGCTTGCAGTAAGGAATCAATGTATTCAACCTTTCCTTCGTAATCCTTATCCTGATAAAGAAGATCGTAGTAGCGGCTGTAGGCGTCGAAAACAGGATTATCGCTCATTTAATTTTA
>Ga0233431_1006369_pt1 | contig 10684 bp, 6 predicted proteins | sample SI_118_April2016_FD_179867 | JGI IMG/M metagenome (GOLD analysis project Ga0233431, IMG submission 179867) | Seawater microbial communities from Saanich Inlet, British Columbia, Canada - SI_118_April2016_200_MG | ecosystem: Environmental > Aquatic > Marine > Inlet | place: Canada: British...
AACCTGGTTACCCTCAATAAATCATTCCTCAAACTCAAGGAAAATTTCTTTGAAACGAGAAGCCATCCGGAAGAACGGCTGTCCCAAGCTTATTTGGTTTTGGACGAAAGGCTGTCCGGTCAGATGAGGATCCTGTCCCGCAATATAATCGGGAACGCTCTGAAACTTTCAATGGAGGCTACCGATCAAACCAGAAGGATTGAGCAGAAGAGCAATATGGTCCTGTTTATTTTTCTGGGGCTCTTTATACTTCTGACTGCAGCGAGTTTATTTTTCACAATAAAAAAAATCACCATGTCTTTGGCAGGGCTGGAGAGAGACGCCAATATAATCAATAACGGAAATCTAAAACATAAGATTTCTACAAGTATTGATTTATCAAATGGGCCCCGGGACGAAATTGAAGAATTGGCTCAAAGTTTCAGCAGCATGACAAGCAGATTGATAAAAAGCATAGAGAAACTTGAGATTGAGGTGACAAAACGAACTGAGGCGGAAGATAAGCTCAAAAAGGCCCATGATGGGCTTGAAAAAGAAGTAGAGGAGCGAACTAAGGAATTAGCTAAAGCGAACAATAGGTTGATAGGAGAAATCGAAGATCGCAAGCAGACAGAGGAGATGCTTCAGCGGAAGACATATGATCTTGACGAAAGGGTCAAGGAACTGAACTGCCTCTATGGTATTTCAAGTCTTATTGAGAAACCAGGTATCTCAATAGGGGAGGTTTTCCAGGGTTTGGTTGATCTCGTCCCCCCCTCATGGCAGTATCCGGAAATTGCCAGCGCAAGAATTCTATTGGAAGATAAAGAGTACAAAACGGAAAACTTTAAAGAAACTAACTGGAAGCAATCCAGCGAAATTGTTGTACATGGGAAGCGTGCAGGGGTTCTGGAGATATGTTACTTGGAAGAGAGGCCCGAAATTGATGAGGGACCTTTCCTCAAAGAAGAAAGAAACCTGATCAGAGCTATTACGGAGAGGTTAGGGCATATTATTGAGCGGATGCGGGCAGAGGATGCACTGCGGAAGAGCGAACACGAAAACAAATTGATTCTTGGCAACATGAGTGATTATGTCTGGATTTTGGATTTGAGCACTTTAAAGACAGCATATACCAGCCCTGTTGTTGAAAAGATATTGGGTTATAGCCCTGATGAAATGAAGGCACTTGATTTGGACGCATTTTTTTCGCCAGAGACGATGGAAACAGTTACTGGGGTTATTGAGAAAGAGATTTCAATTGATGGACAAGACGGAGCTGGTCCAGATAGAAGAATTGTCATGGAGCTTGAAATTCTTCGCAAAGACGGGTCAGAAATGTGGACAGAAGTATCATCCTCTTTTCTAAGAAATAATGAAGGAAAACCAACCTCTCTTATATGTATTGCCAGAGACAGCACCGAACGTAAACTGGCGGAACGGCAAAAAGAGCTGAAAACAAAAGTTCTGGATACAATAAACCGGTCTGTTATGTGGAAGAAGAGCATTGAAGACATTCTAAACGCCATAAAAGAGTTCAGCGGCTTCGAGGCAGTCGCTATCCGTATGCGTGAAGGTGAAGATTATCCCTATTATGTCACAAAAGGTTTTCCAGCACACTTTGTTGAGGCTGAAAGGTTCCTGTGCCGCCGTGACAGAAAAGGGGAGATCACACTGGACTCGGAGGGGAACCCGTATGTGGAGTGCATGTGCGGCAATGTCATATGCGGTCGTACTGACCAGGAGAAGGATTTCTTCACCGAAGGCGGAAGCTTTTGGAGCAACAACACCAGCAAACTTCTATCGGAAACTACCGATGAAGACCGCCAGACCAGGACTCGAAACCGCTGTAATAGTGAAGGGTATGAATCGGTGGGCCTGATCCCTTTGAAAGCGGGCAACGAAATAATTGGGTTGATCCAGTTAAACGACACAAGGACCCACCGGTTCACCGATGATACAATCCTATTCTTTGAGGATATAGGAATCAGTATCGGTTCCGCGTTTTCGCGGAAGATGGCTAAGGAGAAGCTCAAAAGGGCTCACGATAGTTTAGAAATGCAGGTTGAGAAACGAACATCGGAACTTATCAAAACCAACGAAGCTCTGCATGAAAGTGAAGTGCGTTTCAGAACAATTTATGAAAACGCTCCTGCGTTAATAAGCGCATTTGAAAAAGATGGCCGTTGTATTCTATGGAATAAAGAGTGTGAGAAAGTATTTGGTTGGACCATGGAAGAAATAAATTCTCATGATAATCCTCTTTCATTGCTTTACCCCAACCCCTCTATACAAAAAAGAGCTATGAAAAGTATTACCATAGAGCCTGATGCGGTTCTTAAAGAATGGCATCCTTTGACCAAATATGGGTCGCAGCTGATTACAATATGGGCCAATTTTCAATTGCCGGATGGCGCTATAGTCAACTTAGGATATGACGTCACTGAGAACAAGCTGCTTGAAGATCAAATGATTAGATCAGAACGTCTCGCCGCTACCGGGAAGTTGGCCTCCTCCATCGCCCATGAAATAAATTCGCCATTACAAGGAATCACTATCCTTCTCAATTCGATTGCGAGTTCCCACAAAGAGGATGAAAAACTTCTGGAGAATCTGGATTTGGTGAAGGGTAGCTTTGTAAATATCCGGAATATTGTAAAGAAACTTCTGGACCTGAATCGTCCGGGAAAAGAAAATAAGCAGACTATGAGTATCAATGGCATCATTGAAGACACTGCGGCGTTGTTGAAAGATTATTTGAAGAAATGCAAGGTGAAAATCTTTTTAAACCTGTCATCAGAAGTACCCAATATAACCGCTTCTCCTCAACAGTTGGGGCAGGTCTTTATGAATTTAGTCAACAATGCCGTTGAAGCTATGATGGGAGCTTCCGAATCAAAGGATGGCGGGAAAAGCGGGGAAATCCCTGATAGAGCAATAACGATCAATACTAATCGCAAAAAAAGCAATATTATTATTAGAGTGGCTGACACGGGACCAGGTATTTCAAAAGAGGATCTTGAGCATATATTTAGCCCCTTTTATACCAGGAAGAAGAAAATGGGGATGGGCATTGGACTTTCCATTTGCCATGGCATTATCGAGGATCATAATGGCACTATTACTGCAATCAATGCCCCTGAACGGGGCGCCGTTCTTAGGATCACATTGCCGATAGAATAAACCATGAGGTCATTATGGAAGATGCCATGAGAAAATACGCAATATTGCTGGTTGACGATGAACCCATTGTCGAGCAGACCGGTTTCTTCAAGCAACCAGCTCGTGAATGTCTTAGACTATGCCTCGCCGCCCGCGGCTACTACCTATCATAAGATAATATCACCGTGGTTACTTGTTGGCCCCGGCCCTCCCAGAACCGTGCTTGCGCTATTCACGCACACGGCTCCTCATAAGTACACTTCACGATTAGCCAGAACGACACTCCGGATTTACCGCTATCATGTACGGGGATTCTTGAAGTATTTTTATATTGGCTAGAGATGTATACTGTGCCAATGCCTGCGCTAAAATTGGAGTTGCTGGGAATGAAGGAATGAACAAGATAAAATAAATGACGTCATTTTCTTGACGGAACCACCAATCATGCTACAATGGACGCGTAAATGCCCATTGAGTGGCGATCCTTAGTAGAAACTGCCTGAAGTTCGTTGATATTTTCGGATTTTCTGCTCTGGCACAATGTTTGCACATTTTCTAAACGAGCAAACAACTATTGAGGGAAAACGAATGCGAAAACATTCAATATTGTTGGTAGACGATGACCCTCTGATTACCAAAGGTGCCGGTGGTGACCTTGAGGGAGAAGGTTATGAGGTTACAACAGCCGAAAGCGGTGAACGAGCCATCGAATTGTTGGAGGACACCACTTTTGATCTGGTCATTACAGATCTGGTCATGGGGGTGATTGATGGAATCGGCGTTTTGAAGAGGACAAAGGAGATAAGCCCCGAAACCATGGTCATGATCCTTACCGGATTTGGCGATATGGCCACAGCGATTGAGGCCCTTAGGCGTGATGCTGATGATTATTTCCTGAAGCCGTGTGAACCTGAAGAGATGTATTTCAGGGTGTCGAAGTGCATTGAAAAACTGGAACTCAAAAGAAAGATAAAACGCCAAGAGGAGCGAAAGATTGAAACCATCAGCACCCTGGCAGGAGGCCTTGCCCACGAGTTCAACAATGCCCTCAGTTCGATTACCGGTCACGCCGGCCTTCTTGCTGTGAATTACCACGAAGATGAGAAGATAACGGAATACGCCCAAGCTATGAATCAATCGGCCCTTCGTATGGCCCACCTCACTAAGCAGTTGTTGGACTATTCACAAGGAAAGGAGTACTTTCTTCTATCAATGTCATTGAGTAGTTTCGTGGAAGGTAGCATGTCCATTATCCAAGATGTCCTAGATCCGAACATCAGTCTGGAGACCGACCTGCCGCCGGATGTCATGAATTCAGAGATCGACTGCATCCGGATGCAGGGGGTCCTATCTGCCATAGTGACCAATTCGAATGAGGCCATAGAGGGCCCTGGTCATGTGACGATTTCTACCAAGAACACGGATCTTGACCAGGGATTCTTGGAGGATCATCCGGATCTCAAGCCTGGCCCATATGTTTGCCTATCAATAGAGGATGATGGAAAAGGGATGGATGAAGGGACAAAGAAAAGGATCTTTGATCCATTCTTTACCACCCATTTTATCGGCCGTGGGCTTGGAATGGCCACTGTTTATGGCATTGTCAGGGGCCACCATGGCGGCATGTCGGTGGATTCGGAACCGGACAAAGGGACCGTGGTCCGGATCTACCTGCCCGCCATTGAGGCTCAGGGATAGGGATTCAGGCATTTGTCATGAAGCCTCTCGTGATACGGAATTTGGCGGAAACCGTACGGAAGGTACTGGATCGATGGTAATATGGTAAATGAACAAAGGCTAGGCCACAAAAAAAAGAAACATGGGGCACTGCGGTATGTGTTTGCTGTGGCCATTATTCTTGTGGCCGCAGGGCTACGGGTATGGCCCCTGGGAGCGCTGGAATTGCGTATCCCATGGGTGACGTTCTATCCGGCTGTGATGGCCGCCGCTCTCTACGGAGGGTTTTCTTCCGGCATGCTCGCGACTGCTCTCACGGTCCTTGTGGTTCTATTCTGGTCGCCCACCAACCAACCCTTCATTGACGATCCCGGTGATTTTCTGGGCATGGCTGTCTTCACCGTAAACGGCACGTTGATCGCACTAATGAGCGGAGCGATGCATCGTGCGAAGGATCAGGCGACAAAGGCAAAGGAGCAGGCTGAAGCGGCCAATCAGGCAAAGAGCGTTTTCCTGGCCAACATGAGCCACGAACTTCGCACACCGCTCAATGCGATCCTAGGATTTGCCAATCTGATAAAAAAGGCCCCGGATACAACCGCCGAGCAGATAGAAAAGTTGAGCATCATCTCCAACAGCGGCGAAAACCTGTTGAACCTCATTAATAATGTATTGGACATCTCCAAAATCGAGGCCAGCCACATGGTAAGGGAGGATGCCGATGTCGATCTGAAACAGCTTCTGCATGAAATAGTGTCAATGATGTCTGTAAGGACCCAGAATAAAAGGCTGAGCTTGGATGTGGTACTGGCACCGGACCTTCCCGGAGATATCATTGTTGATCCGGGCAAGTTGCGCCAGATACTGACCAATCTGCTTTCAAACGCCGTCAAATACACTGAAAATGGCAGCGTTTCTCTCAAGGCCGAGGTAGTGAAACGGGAGTCGCAACGACGGGTATGGGTGCGTTTTGAAGTGGAGGATTCAGGCATCGGCATTCGCGAGGCGGAACAAGAAATTATTTTCTCTCCTTTCGAACAAATCGGCGTCCAGCCGGATACGGAAGCTGGAACGGGGCTGGGACTGGCTATTTCCAAACAATTTGTCGAACTCCTGGGCGGCCACATCGGCGTTATCAGCGAGCCTGGAAAGGGATCGCTATTTCACTTTGAGCTCCCCTTAAACATCTCCTACTCGCCCCGAAAAACTTCCGCCGGGCTGCCGCCTGGACGTGTGACAGGGTTAGTGGATGGGCAACAAAACTATCGGATTCTCATTGTTGAAGACAAGTTGGAAAATCGCCTGCTCCTGCGCAGTCTGCTTGAGCCACTGGGCCTTGAACTGCGCGAAGTGGTCAACGGGCAGGAGGCGGTGGAACAATTCGAAGAATGGCGTCCTCACCTGATCTGGATGGACATCCGTATGCCGGTAATGGACGGACTGGAAGCAACCCGGGCGATCAAAAAGAGTGAATCCGGCACCGACACCAAAATCATCGCCCTCACCGCCCATGCCCTGGAAGAAGAGCGTAGGGAGATTCTGGACGTAGGTTGCGATGATTTCATCCGAAAGCCCTACCGGGATACGGAGATCTTTAATGCCCTGACGAAACATCTGGGTTTGCGCTTCCTGTATGCCGAGGATGAGGTGACAGCTGAGTCTGCCGAGGACGCCAAGTTGGACCTTGAGCAACTGAAGATGATTCCACCAGATTTGATCGAGAACTTGCGAAAAGCCGCAATACTTTTGGATGATGAGCGTAGTCTGAAAGTAGTCGGGATGATTAGTGATTTTAACCATGAACTGGGCGAGAATTTGCTACGAATGGTGGAAAGCTTGAAATACAGTGAGATACTTGCGGTTTCAGACCGCTTGACCGGGAGAGAATCAAATTGAGCGATTCTAACACACGCAGCCTTCCCCACGGGGATATCATGGTTGTTGAGGATAATGTATTTGACCTCAAATTTCTGTCTGAAACCCTGAAAAATGCCGGCTACCGGGTGAGGCCTGCCAGCGATGGGGAGTTGGCCCTACGCAGCTTGCAGGCCAAACTTCCCGACCTGATCCTGATCGATATAAATTTGCCCGGTATAAAAGGGATAGATTTGTGTCGCCGATTAAAGGCCGATCCCGAAACAAAGGACCTCCCGGTTATATTCATCAGCGCCCTGGGGAAAATCGACTTGAAAGTGAAAGCTCTGGAGGCGGGGGCCGTCGACTATGTCACAAAACCTATCGAGCCATCAGAGCTTCTTGCCAGAATTAGCACCCATCTTAAGATTCACCTGTTACAACACCAGCTGGCGACCCAAGCTAAGGAACTGATTTCGGAAATCGAGGAGCGCATACGAGCCAGCGAAGCTCTACAGGAGAGTGAAGTAAAATATAGAGCTCTTTTTGAAACTTCTCAAGACGCAATTTTTGTCGCAGACGGTGAAACTGGCATGGTTTTGGATGCCAATGAAGCGGGGCAGAGAATACTCGGAAGGCCGCTTGAAGAGATCCAGGGAATGCATCACTCAGACGTGGTTTCTCCTGAAGAAAAAGACATCGGCAAGGAAAGATTCAAAAAAGTATTGGAGGAAAAGAGAATAGGCCCTCAACGATATGATATGGTTTCATCCGATGGGCATCGAACTCCTGTCGAAGCAAAATCGAATGTTATCGAACTCAAGGATCGCAAACTGGCGGTAGCTTTCTTTCGAGACATCACCGAGCAGCTGCAGGCGGAGGATGCCCTGAGAATAAGAAATAACGCCATATCATCATCACTTAATGGTATTGCTATCCTTGACCTTGAAGGTTCTGTAACATATGCGAATGAATCCGTTCTTAGAATGTGGGGATACGATGAGACGGAGGTTTTTGGGAAACCTTTTGCGGACTTCTGGTTGAGGGAAAAAGAGGCTGTGAAGGCAATGAAAACTCTAGCGAATACTGAGAACTGGACAGGTGAATTAGCAGCCAAAAGGAAAGACGGGTCACGCTTTGACGTCCAGCTTCTTGCAAGGTTGGTTACGGATGATACGGGTAAGAATGTCTGTGTAGTAAGTTCATTTATAGATGTAACCAAGGAAAAAGCACTCCAGAGCGAACTTATCCGGTCTGAACGTTTAGCCGCATCCGGAGAACTGGCAGCCTCAATTGCCCATGAAATTAATTCTCCTCTGCAAGGGATAGCATCGGTAATAAGTTCCATTGAGAGGACCCATAAACAGGATGAAGGGTTGGCTGAAAACCTGAATCTGATCAAGGCCGCTTTCTTGCGTATCCGAAATATCGTTAAGAGACTCCTTGACCTGAACCGCCCCGGCAAAGAGAAAGAGCAACCCATGAATGTAAACGATATCATTGAGGGTACCGTGTCACTGCTCAAAAGTCTTTTGAAAAACGAGAGGGTAAAACTCAGCTCAAGCCTCTCCTCAAAAGTGCCAATGGTTATCGCCTCTCCCCAACAAATGAGCCAGCTCTTTTTAAATCTGATCAATAATTCCGTTGAAGCCATGGCCGACGTTTCTAAAGGGAAAGAGATAATGATCGAATCCAATCTCAGAGGAAAGGATATTGTCATTAAAGTGGCTGACACAGGCCCGGGAATACCAAAAGAGGCTATGGAAAATATTTTTTACCCCTTTTATAGCAGCAAGAAGAGAATGGGGGTGGGAATCGGCCTTTCCATTTGCTATGGTATTATGAAAGATCATAGGGGCTCCATTGCGGCAAGAAACTCCCCTGATGGAGGGGCTGTTTTTACCATCACTCTGCCTGCTGGGTAAACAATAACCAAGGAAGGAAAAACAAATGCGAAAATATTCCATATTGCTGGTGGATGATGACCTTATTATTATCAAAGCTGTCGAAGGTCTTCTTGAATTAGAAGGTTATGTGGTTACCACAGCCGAAAGCGGTGAACGAGCCATCGAATTATTGGAGAACGCCACTTTTGATCTGGTCATTACGGATCTGGTCATGGGGTCGATTGACGGAATCGGCGTCTTAAAAAGGGCAAAAGAGATAAACCCCGAAACCATGGTCATAATCCTTACCGGATTTGGTAATATGACTTCAGCGATCGAGGCCCTGAGGTCTGGTGCGGATGATTATATCCTGAAGCCGTGTGAAACCGAGGAGATGTATTTCAGGGTGTCGAAGTGCCTTGAAAAGCTGGAACTCAAAAGGAAGCTCAAACTATATGAAAACATATTGCCGGTTTGTTGTGTTTGCAAAAAGATCAGGGATGACTCAGTAATAGTACAGGGTAGGGATAAATGGAAACAAATGGAGAACTATATCAGGGACGTGGCCGGCGTAAGTGTAACAACCACCTTCTGTCCCGAATGCGCCAAAAAGGAAAAGGAAAAGATCCGCAGAGGACTTTCTGAATGAGTACGTGAAAACTTCAAGTTGGTTGTGATATGTTGAAAAGGAAAGACCCCTATGAGTATTCTTATTGTCGAAGACAATCCGGTAAACGCAAGAATACTGACCATTCATCTTCAAAAGGCCGGTTACAAAACCATCGTTGCCCACAGTGCAAAAGAGGCCCTGGAATGCCTCATGTCCAATCCCCGGATCAGGCTTGTCATCACCGATATTATGATGTTGGGAATGAGCGGTTTACAACTCCTCGATAAAATAAAGGCGTTGCCTGAGTGGAGAGATATACCCGTGATCATGTGCTCTTCTCTTGCAGATTTGGAAACTATCAAAAAGGCTGCTAGAGCGGGCTGTAAGCATTATTTAATTAAGCCGGTAGACAAAAATAATCTACTGCGGAATGTCCGGGAGGCTCTAAAACACGATAAGCTCATCTTGAAAGACAAGAAAGACGTTATGACCCGATTGGGTTTAGACAAGAATTCCTATGAAGAGGTTGCCAACATTTTCCTTGTGATGGTAAATGATAAAATTATTCAATTGGAAAAGCAGGTGGCAGATGAAGATCCCGAAAGGCTCTCCGTGCATGTATCGGAATTATCGGAAAATGCAATTTCCTTTGGCGCCGAAAGGCTCGAGGAAGCCCTGGAAAGATTTTCCCCAGGTGAAATCCAGGGTAGCGTAGAGGGCAACCGTTCCAATTCTTCTTTGCTCCTAAAGGAATTGAAGCTTGTTAAAGATACTTTAGCGGGGCAGACGGAAAAAGCCAAAGTATCATCCAAGGCCAAGCCCACTAAGAAAGGCGTTGAGAAATCAAAAGAGGCAAAGAAGCGTTGAAGATACGCACGCTGCAAGCCCTCTTTTCCAAAAAAGGTTCTGTTCTGAATACCATCGAATAGCTGACTGCTGAGAACAATATTTTAAATGGGCGAAGGAGTTCTGAAATGAGAAGGGCAAAACTGGAAAGGCGTGCCAAACTGGTGGCGACCTTGGGACCCGTAACGTCTGATGTGGAGATGATTTCGAATCTTATCCTGGGCGGTATGAATGTTGCCCGGGTGAACATGAGCCATGGAACCCATAAAGAGCATGCCGAGGTCATTGCCAATATTCGTAAGGCATCCCGGGCTGTGGGTCTGGAAGTGGCCGTTCTTATGGACCTCCAGGGTCCCAAGATCCGTGTAGACAAGGTGCCGGCTGGGCTGGCGCTCAAAGAGGGCGATATCTGGGCCATAGGTCCTACACATGTTCGGGAAGAATATCCGGAGTATGAGAACCACTATATCCCAACCACATATAAATCCTTGGTAGAGGACTGCAGTGATGGGGCCCGAATACTCTTCGATGATGGCTTGATTGTCGCGGAGGCTGTTGAAAGGGATCGAGGGGTCTACAAGATAAAAGTCCTGGTGGGGGGGATCCTCAAGTCCAACAAGGGGATTAATCTTCCCGATTCAAAAATTTCCGCACCCAGCCTTACACCCAA
>Ga0233431_1006370_pt1 | contig 10684 bp, 8 predicted proteins | sample SI_118_April2016_FD_179867 | JGI IMG/M metagenome (GOLD analysis project Ga0233431, IMG submission 179867) | Seawater microbial communities from Saanich Inlet, British Columbia, Canada - SI_118_April2016_200_MG | ecosystem: Environmental > Aquatic > Marine > Inlet | place: Canada: British...
TCCCTGCGTATATGCGACAGGAATATTCGACCGGCGTAATGTGCGGTTGAAAAGGCGAACCATGTCGAGATGACTCGAGAACCGTGACAATCCGCTTTTGGCGTATTTTATCCGTATCCGCGAATCATGGGGACTTAATTGACCCGGTTTTCCCCGCACTAACTTTTTCTTTCTTCCATATAAACCGTCAGATGCCGATGGTTTTATGACTTTTTTCTCGGGCGGTTTTTGAGAATCCTGCTTTTTTAATAAATTACAGAATGGGGCATACGGACCGCAGTTCAGACATTTGTCTGCACAATCGGGAGAAACGTCTCCGTTATAAGCGCGCTCGCGCTCAGATAATAGAAATGATTCCTCTACTCCGAAAAGAAGATGGCTCCACGGCAGGGGAGAGCCCGGTTTTAAACCCCCTCCGCCATTGTCCATTTCAATTCCCGCTTTCTCAAATGAAGATGTCCACACTTCCCCGTTGAAATGTTCCGACCAACTATCCAACCTGCATCCATTTTCCCACGCATCGGCAATAACGGATGCCGTTTCGCGCCCGCCTCTTCCGAGAAGGCATTCCAGCATGGAAACGTGAGGATTGGTTTCTTTGATGTTAATGGACCGCGTTCTGAGATTTTCTTTTATGCTGCGGATCTTCTCTTTCAGCGTTGAAACCGAATCCTGATCCTCCCATTGAAACGGCGTCATGGGTTTGGGACAGAATGTGGAAACCGTGACATTGATTCTTCGCCCGTTATATTGCTTTAAAAGGCCGCCGATCCTGTTGAGAAGATTCGCAATTTCGAGAACATCCTCATCTGTTTCTGTCGGGTGACCGATCATAAAATAGAGCTTGAAACTTTTCCATCCGCCGGAAAGAGCCGCGTTTATGGTCTCGAACAACTGCTCTTCCGTCAGATTCTTATTTATAACATTACGTAATCTCTGTGTTCCCGCCTCAACTGCAAATGTGAGGCTCGATCTTCTTCCCCCGGCAACCGCCTCGGCAACCCGGAGTGAAAAATTGTCCGCTCTGAGACTCGAAAGCGATACCGACACTTTATTATCTCTAAGCTCGGTGCCGATTCGTGCGATAACCTCTTCGAGGCCGGAATAATCGGTGTTGGAAAGGCTGACAAGACTGACATCCTCCCATCCGGTGGATTTAACGCCGTGTACGACCTGATCGACAACATCCTTGACCGGCCGCTGGCGTTTCGGGCGATATGTCATTCCCGCACCGCAGAAACGGCACCCTCTCGTGCATCCCCGCATAACCTCGATCGCAAGCCTGTCATGGACAACCTCGCATAACGGGACCAGGGGTTTATCAGGGTAATATTCCGCTTTCAGGCTTTCTACATAACGTGCCAGCACGGGAAGCGCAGCCTTTTCCGATAATGGCTCCATCCCCGCAAAATCTCCGTTGTCATCCGTAACAGCACGGTACAGCGACGGCACATACACGCCCTTGACCTCCGCAAGCGCACTAAGCGTATCCTCTCTCGAGAGATTTGCGCGTTTGCTGTTCTCGATGACATCAAGCATCTCCGGGAACGCTTCTTCGCCGTCACCGAGAAGCAGCGCGTCAAAGAAATCTGCGACCGGTTCGGGATTTGTTGTGCACGGCCCGCCACCAAGAATAATGGGATGGGTATCACTTCTGTCCCGTGAATGAAACGGGATCCCGGCAAGGTCGAGCATATTCAATATGGTCGGGTAGTGAAGTTCATACTGGAGCGTGAAACCGACGACGTCGAATTCCGAAAGCGGCAGAAACGATTCGAGCGACCAGAGAGGAATGTCCTTTTCGCGCATGATCTCTTCCATATCGGGCCAGGGTGCGAATGCGCGTTCGCAGAGAGTTCCGGACCGTTTGTTCAGAATGTGATATAAAATATAGAAGCCGATGTACGACTGGCCGATATCGTATATGTCGGGAAACGCGAGGCACACTTTGATGTTCTGTGCGCCGGCATCCTTTTTTACGGCATTGAGCTCGCCTGCGAAATACCGGGCGGGTTTCATGACGTTCGGAAGGATGCGTTCGACAGTTTCCTTAATTGTATTTAGTTGTGTCATGCAGTACTTTTTTTACGTGTAAATTTAATATTTATAAAAACATCATAAAAATATAATAATAAATGACGTTTAAAACAAGGTTAATCGGACTAACAAAAAAGGCCGATTCAGCCGAACCAGCCTTTTCATATGTAAATTGTCGTTTTACATGGTACTAAACCGCAGCATTTCGTTCGATGTCCCGTTCGCGGACGTTTTATTTCACCAGCTCGATAAACCGCTCGAAAAGATAGTCGGAATCATGCGGGCCGGGCGCGGACTCGGGATGATACTGCACACTGAACGCTTTCAGTTTCTCTGATGACAATCCCTCGACGGTGTTGTCATTGAGATTGATGTGGGTGATGACCGAATCGGAATCGGGGATCGAGCCGGGCTCGATCGCAAAGCCGTGATTCTGGCTCGAGATCTCAACCTTTGTCGTCTCAGAATCCATGACGGGCTGGTTTCCGCCGTGATGTCCGAATTTCAGCTTGAACGTTTTGCCGTCCAGCGCAAGCCCCAAAAGCTGATGGCCGAGGCAAATGCCGAATATGGGCTTAATGCCTACCAGTTTGCGGATGTTCTCGATCGCGTATGTCACCGCGCTCGGATCGCCGGGTCCGTTTGAAAGAAATATCCCGTCCGGATCGAGAGCAAGAACATCTTCCGCGCTCGCAGAGGCGGGTAACACCGCAACTTTGCAGTTGCGGGCGACAAGTTTCCGCAGAATATTGTATTTGATGCCGAAATCATACGCCGCTATAAGGGGCTGACCGGCGCTGAGAAATTCTTCTTTTGAGACCCGCGCAAAATCGGCGTGATACGCTTTCATGTCGCGCTGAGACGAATGGGCGTTTTTGCTCGCGTCGGTCTCAAGGACATAATACGGCTCGCTGCATGTCACCTCTTTTGCGAGGTCCGCGCCCTCCATGTGCTGATATGCACGGGCTTTCGCAACGAGAGAGTCGGTATCGGTGTCGGTTGTGCTGAGAACGCCTCTGAGCGCTCCTTTCTCGCGGATGGTGCGTACCAGTTCGCGGGTATCGATCCCCTCGATGCCGATAACGCCGTACCGCTTAAGGAACTCGTGAAGCGTTTCGGTCATTCTGAAATTGGACGGATTTTGGCAGTTTTCCTTTACGACAAATCCGGAAAGATACGGTTTATCCGATTCGTAATCCTCGGGATTGATGCCGTAATTTCCGATGAGCGGGTAGGTCATGGTTACGATCTGACGGTGATATGACGGATCGGTGATGACTTCCTGATATCCCGACATGCTTGTATTGAATACGACCTCGCCGATATTTTCTCCCTCGGCGCCGAAACTGTACCCTTTGAATACTTTGCCGTTCTCAAGGGCGAGAATGGCTGTTTTTCTGTTTTTTTCCATTTCTATTCCATATCGTTAATGTAGACCATACCGCCCACAACCGTTGCGGAAACCTGTCCCGGCAATGTGCGGCCGAAAAAGGCGGTATTCGTTGATTTAGATTTCATTTTCTTCGGATCGACCGTCCACGGCGATTTAGGATCATACACCGTGACGTCCGCTGCGGCACCCTCTTTCAATGTGCCGCCGTCAACGCCCATGATCTTCGCCGGAGTCTGCGACATTGTGCGGACCACATCGCTCCAGCTCAGCTTTTTCGTGTCGACCAGTTCAAGCTGCGCCACTCCGAGCGCGGTCTCAAGACCGGTAACCCCGAACGCGGCGTAGATAAATTCCAGTTCCTTCTTCTCTATGTAATGCGGCGCATGATCGGTCGCGATGGCATCGATTGTCCCGTCCGCGAGCCCCTCGATAATCGCAGCGACATCGCTTGCTGCTCTCAACGGCGGATTCATCTTGTACCGCGTATCGAACGTTGCCACAAGCTCCTCGGTGAGCGCATAATGATGCGGTGTGACGTCGCAGGTCACTTTTACTCCACGCGCTTTCGCGTCGCGGATGATCTGCACCGTTTCCTTTGTGGAAATATGAGTAATATGAATCGCCGTCCCCGTGTATTCTGCGATGGCGATGTCCCGCATGACAATCGTGTCTTCCGCTATTCCGGGCATGCCTTTCAGCCCGAGTTCAGCAGATAATGTGCCCTCGTTCATCTGTCCACGGCTGTCGAGATCGGGATCCTCTTCGTGCGCGATGACAGGTTTGCCGATCATGTCCGCATACCGCATCGCATTGAGCATGACCGCGGCGTTCGCCACCGAACATCCGTCGTCGGAAAATCCGACAGCGCCGGCATCGACCATCTCACGCATCTCGACAAGTTCGTTTCCCTCGCGTCCGCGGGTGATCGCGCCCACGGGATACACTCTCGCTTTTGCATATTCCGATTTCTCGATAATATAGCGGACCCGTCCCGCATCGTCGGTTGCGGGCGACGTGTTCGGCATGGCGCATACGGCGGTAAATCCTCCGCGCGCGGCAGCTTCACATCCGCTCATGATGGTTTCGGCTTCCTCGCCGCCGGGCTCCCGAAGGTGCACGTGCATATCGATCAGTCCCGGCATAACCAGCTTTCCTGAAGCGTCGATCATTTCGGTTTTCCCCGCGTCAATATCCTTCGCTACGGCTTTGATCACACCGCCGGATATGAGGATATCCCGTTTTCCCTTGATCTTTTGGGAGGGATCGATCACTGTTCCGCCGATGATTGCGATATCTTTCAGTTTCATTCTTCGCTCCTTCCGCTGAGCAGGAAGAGCGCCGCCATTCGTACCGCTTCTCCGTTTGTTACCTGCTCCAGTATGAGACTCCTGTCGGAGTCGGCAACTTCATAATCAAGCTCGATGCCTCTGTTGATCGGACCGGGATGCATGATAACGGCACTGTCTTTCATGCGGTCCATTCTTTCCTTGGTGAGGCCGAACATCGAGGTGTATTCCCTCGTCGAGGACATAATGCCCGATGCCTGGCGTTCTTTTTGTATCCTGAGCATGTACACAACGTCGTAATCGGCGATTATTTCATCGAAATTGTGATGCACATTCACATCGAAACAGCCCATTTCTATCGGCATGAGCGATGACGGTCCGCAGACGTCAACCTGAGCGCCCATGGTTTTAAGTCCCCATATTTCAGACCTCGCGACCCGTGAGTGAAGGATATCGCCGACAATCAAAACTTTGAGGCCGCTCAGTTTTCCGAAATGCTGACGGATCGTCATCATATCGAGAAGCGCCTGTGTCGGATGTTCATGCGCGCCGTCGCCGGCATTGATGATCTTGCATGCGGTATGATCGGCCAGAAACTGCGGTGTGCCGGGCGAGCTGTGCCGGACCACGATCAGATCTATTTTCATCGCCTCGATGTTCCGGGCGGTGTCACGGAGGGATTCGCCTTTCGAAACGCTTGAGCTGCCTTTTGCGAATGTGATGACTTCCGCGTTGAGACGCCGTTCGGCAAGCTCGAACGAGATGCGTGTCCGTGTCGAATCCTCATAAAAGAGATTCAGCACGGCGACGCCTTTCAGTGTGGGGACGATTCGGATCGGACGTTCGAGTACCTCGCGGAACGATACTGCAGTGTCGAGGATCGAAGTAATGTCCGTATCCGTCACTCCTTTGAGTCCGAAAAGATGTTTGATTCCCAGTTCCATCAGAGATCCCCCTTCTCGTCATCATCGGCCAATGTCACAAGCGTTACCTCGTCGGTGCCGTCTTCCTCAAGTTCTGTCATTCGTACCCGTATCTCCTGATTCGGCTGCGTCTTGACCGTGTCGCCGATATAATCCGCGGCAAGGGGAAGCTCTCTGAGCCCGCGGTCGATCAGCACTGCAAGCTGAATTTTCTTTGGGCGGCCGAAATCCATGATAGCGTCCAGCGCCGCACGAATCGTCCGTCCGGTGAATAATACGTCGTCCACAAGAACGATGCTTGTGCCGTCCACATCAAACGGTATCGAGGTTACCTGCACCGAGGGCTGTTTCATTTTTGCTCTGAAATCGTCGCGGTACATCGTTACGTCGAGGATGCCGACGTTGATCGCGGTTTTTTCTATGGATTCGATCATCGCGGCAATGCGCCTGGCAATGAAAACGCCGCGGGTCTGCAATCCGACGAGAACGAGTTTCTTCGGCCCTTTGTTGCGGGCGAGAATTTCATGAGAAATTTTCAAAAGCACCCGCTTGATAGCTGCCTTGTCCATAATTCTCACTTCACTTTTAATAGTCAAGCCCGTTCCTCCATTTTACGCAAAAAAAACTCTCACCGGGAATAGTGAGAGTTTTAAAAAATAAAAGCCAACGAGTGATACAATATATTGAATGTTTCGGAAAAGCTCAGTAAATGATACATCTTCATATTTATGAGTTACCTGCACACAGTTAGTATTTGTTAATTAAATAGTCATATCCGTCCAATTAATATATAAAAATAATGTTGAAAAGTCAAGCGGCAGCGGCAAATATAATATGTAAACGCACACCCTGTTTTTCGGAGAGGATCATATTGCATCGTTCAGGATCATTGAAACAGCTCCTGATCATGCGCACTAATCTTCGTCATAGAAGAAATTGATATTGCTTAAACCCTCGATCTGCCCGATACGGCGGATAAATTCTTTTCCGGCATCCTGCTTCTTGAGTTTAATATAATATGACAGCACCATCGTATCGGTTTCGCCGAGGGCTTTGATGTTGACCAACTTGAATTTTTTGCAGAAATTTCTGAATATATCGAAATACGGCGATTCTTCACCGTTATCGGACGTATATTGGAACTGAAGCAGATATTCACGTTTGTGAAGAGACGCATACCTTGATTTTGACATCAGAAGAATTACAATACCGATAAAAAGCGTGCTCCCGATCGAAACCTGAAACATTCCCACTCCGGCAGCCATTCCGATCGCAAGCGACAGGAAAATGAAGACGATATCCTGCGTATCCTTGATCGCCATACGGAACCGGATAATCGCCATCGAACCCATAAGCCCGAACGCCCGTGCGAGGTTGTTTCCGATGATCATAATGACGACGGTCGTGATCATTGAAAATGCGACAAGCGAATGGACGAATGTCGTCGAATAGCTTGTGCCGGAGTATGTCCAGCGGTAAATGTATGAGACGAACATTCCGCATGCCATTGCCACGCCCATGCTCCATAAAAGCTGATTTAAGCTGATGGGCGTGATGATAAATATATTCTGAAAATCAAGTAATGAGCTAATTATGGCCTCCTTTGTATCTTTATATCAAAAACTGACTTGTCTTACATAGTCGTTTTGTATGAGCCGCGTAGTGCGGTTCACCGCGTTGTGTTCGTCCACGCATGTCGTATATTTAGAGAATGCTTTAAGATCCAGTTTTAACGTCCCGATGATCGATTTCAGCCAGGACGGGAAAATATGGAAAAACTTGACCTCGAAAATAAAATTCTTAACATTCGAATATTTAACATCGTCCTCGCGATAAAGACAGTTCAGGTCAGGGTGTATGACGCTTCGTAAATTTTTATCGAATGTTATGCGGAACGACTTGTCAAATGCGCCGTGAAAAGCCTCCCGGTCGTATATAACGGTGACGACGGGCCGTAAATTGTTTGTGTAATAATTAAAGAGAAAATGTTTCGAATCCTCTTTTGCCGCTTTGAATCCTTTAATTTCCTGAACATACTTGTCAATGTCGCCGGTAATCATGATGTCTTTTAAATTTTTGAATTTCACGGGCGCCCGGTTCTTGTAAATCTTTTTCTCGTTCTTGCGTTTGACCTCGAGAAAGACAATATTGTCGGGATCTTCCTCGTTATATCCCCGGATGCGGATCTTTTTACGGATCTTGATGCCGCTGTATTTTTCATGGTAGTCGTCAAAATTCAGCGTGTCGCAATAGATGCTTCTGACCGTGTAGCCCTCCGGACCGCCGAACGCCATATATTCGTCATGGACCATAAACGGCGCAATACGGCTTCTCAGTTCGGGCAGAATATCTCTTGGAACAATGTATTTATATTCGTATTTCATGTGTAATTCATCACTATTTCAAAAACGCAAAGAATGATCTTCGTACGTGTTCCCGAAGCGTCATCGGCTCGCATATTATCGAGCATCTCACGAGAAGCCCGTTCAAAAGCACTTTGTCGGAATACTCAAGATTTGCGTTTACAAGTATTACCTGCTGTCCGTTCAATAAATGGATCACGTTGCCCATTCGTTCGATGGTGCCCTCGAATGTCTCTTCGACCCTGTCAATCATATATTCGATCTTTTGCCCGGGATGGACATTACCCATGCTATTTATCCCAAGGGGAATAACGACCGAATAAGACGAAATATCACCAATTTTCACCAGCGTGTCGCCGAGGGTCGATTCGAAAATCACTCCAGACAGAGGCGAGGTGATCGTATAATCCTCGTATGTATCCAGCAGTGCTTCGATCTCTTTCTCGAGATTATCAATACCTTGGGAAATCATTGCAACTTCTTCAGGTTTAGTGCTGGTTTGGACCGTTTTCAGCTCCTGCTCGGCAATATCAATATTTATCTTTAATAAATTTAATTCGTTCAGGGCCGTTTCATAATCCTGATACGGTCCGAAGTCGGCTTCATAAAGCTCTTTTAAGCGCGTGACAATTTTCTCCTGACCGGCATATTCCTCGCGGGCATGTTCCACACGCCGTTCTTCCTCAAGCACCAAAGATTCCTTTTCGCCGCTTTCGGCCACTTTCAAAAGTAATTTTTGAGTGTCGAGAAGACCTCTGATGCGAACGAGTTCAAGCTCGAGTTCATTCGATTCTATCCAGCCGACAGTATCGCCCTCGGAAATTTGCATTTCAATATTGATGGATGGATGAAGATGGAACCGTACCGGATCTCCGCGCTCGAAATCCGCGACATAATAAGATTCAATCTGCCCCAGACTGTTATCACGCAAAATCGCCGACATTACACCGCTCATATCACGTGTGACCACCCACTCTTTAATGGGGAGAATTTTGCCGACTGTTTTTATTTCGTAGGGGATATCGCCCGGATACACCATAATGAAAATAATTGCCGCAAGAAGGATGCTTCCGATAATAATATAACGTCTCATGTTTTATTTTCTCTAAGTATTTTGAAATATTAATATTATGTTATTGCGTGAAAGGTAATTTATAAAGATAATACTGATAATACTGAAAATCAAGCCCATTTCTGTTCTATAGATAATTCATTAGTGTCTGGATGCTGTTCGGGCATAAAAGTATAAATAATAAATTGATACGCTATTATTTTTGCTGCTCGTCAGGAGGCATTGAGAACTTGCATCCGCAGTAATTCTGGCGGTAAATCCCATATTCACCTGATATTATGCAGGATTTCTTGAATCCGTCCTTTTTCTTCCAATCGCCCTCGATAAAATCAATGCCATGTTTTTCGGCTACCTCAAAGCCGATCGGATTGATGATCGAGGCTTTTTTCTGAGGTCCGAGTGTCAGCGTTGAGGCAATACACCCGAATGAATTGTCCCGGGCGTAAGCGGCAGTTTCAGACAACCGGAGCCGGTAGCATATTTTGCACCGTGCGCCGTTCTCGGGCTCATGCTCACATCCTTTGACAGCCTCGAAAAAGGCGAGGGGATCGTAGCTGCCCTCGATGAACGTAATATTCTGTTTTATGGCGACTGTTTTAGCCGTCTCGAGCCGCCTGACGTATTCTTCTGCGGGATAGATGTTCGGATTATAAAAATATCCCGTTACCAGGAATTCGCGGCTGAGAGTCTCGATAACATGGGTCGCGCACGGTCCGCAGCAAATATGTAACAGTAGATTTCGCATATGTTTTCAAGTTCATTTTAGCGGAACGAATTCTGCCGTTCAGCGTTTATTCTTAAGGACCGACACATGCTTTGACAGTTTTCGTCCTCATAAGGTTTAATATAAATTCCGCAAAAAAGGAACTATGTCAAAAAAAGTTTATTCCATACTGCGGATACGGACGTCTATCCCGCCCACGTCTTTCAAAAGCGCTGTCAGTTCGGACGTATCGGTGCTGCCGAAATGGTACGGATAGAGAATGTCCGGACCGAATGACAGCGCTGCATCGGCGGCCATTTTCGGCGTCATGGTGTATGGCAGGTTCATCGGCAGAAACGCGATATCAATATCTGCGAGCGCGTTCATTTCCAGAATATTTTCAGTGTCCCCTGCGATGTAGATCTTCATGCCGCCGAGCGAGAGAACATATCCGTTTCCGACTCCTTTCGGATGGAACGGTCCGCCGCCCTCGCGTTTGTGAACGATATTATACGCCGGAACAGCGTCCACCGCAATGCCCGCAAATGTTGACGAGTCGCCGTTTTTCATGACCGTTCCGCCGGTGAATCCGCTCAGCTGATCCGCGCAGCTTTCGGGATATGCCAGCACGGTATTTTCCGTTCGTACCGCTGTGACGGCGTTTTTGTCGAGGTGGTCGCCGTGCTCATGCGTAACGAGGATCAGATCGGCTTTCGGAAGCGATGCATAATCCGCCGCACGGCTCCACGGATCAATATGGATAACCTTGGAGTCGAATTCGATCATGAGAGTGCCGTGACCGATAAAAGTGAGCGTGATATTTCCGGAGGGTGAGGTGATAATGTCTTTCTCGAATGACTGCTGTGCCGAGGAAAATGTAACGGAAAGGACCAGAAACGTCAGAACA
>Ga0233431_1006371_pt1 | contig 10681 bp, 9 predicted proteins | sample SI_118_April2016_FD_179867 | JGI IMG/M metagenome (GOLD analysis project Ga0233431, IMG submission 179867) | Seawater microbial communities from Saanich Inlet, British Columbia, Canada - SI_118_April2016_200_MG | ecosystem: Environmental > Aquatic > Marine > Inlet | place: Canada: British...
ATAATAAGATCCAACATTTTGCTGTAGGTGGTCAGGTTGGATTGAGAGGTGTTACAGGAATAAACTTCAGTCCGTTCATTGGTAGTTGTTATCAAATAATGGATATTTTGTATAGGAAAAATTACGATTGTGAGAGTGTTATTCATCTATTAGGGATCTATGGCATGCATGATAGGTTCCTCATGGGAATATTTGATCGTTTATTTAATCATTATTTTACTGTTGATGAGCGGCAAGGTTCAGTAAAGATTGCCTTTGATACAGTCAATCATATGATTAGTGGACTTTTCAAAGTTAGAGAACTTAAAAGTATTATAATAGAAGAAAATAATATTATTTATGATTACAATCATTTGATGATTGATAAATTTCCTCTGTTAATCGAAAACGAAGATACTTGTAAAAACGTTCAAGCTGATTTAAAGAATATTTTAGACAATCAAAGAATTAGTAATACAAGTATATTAGCAACCATGGAAGTAGTTAAGAATCAAATATTCAATCAGATTATGGATGCAGCAATCACTAATTATAATATTGTTGAACTGTTTTTAGAAAGTAAAAATTTCAATCAGTTTAAGAATAATTTCACTCCGATTTATTTACAGCTAGAAAAAGATTTTCCATTTATATTTGGAAATAAATTAAGTAAAATGTTAATTAATTTTCAATTGGTTTATTCTTTTCACGAATGGTGGCAACAGGGGCGTGATCTTAATAAGTTTCAAACAATGATGGAGAAATACATTCGGATGATTGGGTATCCATTTGATCTAGCCGATTAAAGGAGAATTACTAAATGAGATCAATTATTAAATATCTAACAGAGAGTACTAAATTTGATCCTGTGAAAAATAAGGATGGTGTTTATTCTAAATCAGGTGTCTGGAATGACATTCTCTGGATCAGAAATAAACCGTATCGAGAAAGAGCTGAAGTTTTAATCTTAAACGATAATAATGAAGTCTTTCTAGAGATTCGAGGAAATGATTATAGACTCCCTGGAGGATCAATCGAAAGACTTCTAAAAAGAACTGGTAAAAAACAAGTTTACGAAGAAGCAAAAGAAGAAGCTAGAATTATAATTAAAGATACAATAGATTCTGGTATCATATATAAGATTGATAAACCTCCAGCTAAATGGGAGATTGATGAAGGTCTCTCATATGAAGGGAAAATAACTAGTATTTATATTGCAAAATATGATAAACGATACAAAGGTTTTATTCACAAAATTGATCGTGATGATAAGATGGTTAAGAATGGTAAATTTTATCCACTATCTAAACTCACTAATAAATATCATATTAAGGCAATTAAGAAAGTATTTCCAGATCTTGCCGCTTAAAAATAAAAATTCTAGTACTTAGGAGAAAAGAAATGGATTTTTATAAAATAATGAACGAAGATGAACATCATTATAATATGAAATATAAAACTGGATTAAATATAGATATTAATCCATTTAATCCATCTTGTGAACCTATGGGAATTTATTTCTCTAGAGAAGATATTTTTGCATATCTAGATTTTTATAGTTATTGGATTAGAAAAGTAACTATTCCAGAAGATGCTCAAATACAAGTATTTGAAAATCCAGGATCACCAAAGAAATGGAAATCTGATAAAGTTATTCTTGGTGACCGAAAAAAAATTAATTTTAAAACAATTAAAAAATTAATTGATGAAGGAGCTAATCCAAAAGTAAATAAAAGTCTTGTTTTACAATGGGCATCTAATAAAGGATATTTTGATGTTGTTAAATTGTTAATTCCACTTAGTGATCCAAAAACAAATAACAGTAGAGCGTTATGGTGGGCGGCTGAAAAAAATCATATTGATATTGTTAAATCCCTTATTCCTTTAAGTGATTCTAGAACAGAATGTAGTTATGCTTTACATCAAGCAATAAAACATGGACATAAAGAAATTGTTAAAGTATTACTTCCAGTAAGTAAAACAAAAACATATGGTGATTGGTGTTTAAAATTAGCTATAAATAATGGTAATCCTGAAATTATTAAACTTGTAGAAGAACATAATTTGAATTACAAACTTATCAAATCTAAAAATTTAGAAGATCTTGCCGCTTAAAAATAAAATCATAAATATAGTTTGTAGGTGTTTAATGGAATGTATTAGAAAAGTCAACGACTACCCACTAAAAGTGGGTAGCTTGTAATTAGTTCTAAAGAACGTTTTACAAGCCATTGTTTTAATGGGGTTGAACAGACGTTTGACTAGTGGTTCACCAACGAATGCCACTCCCAGTTCGTTGCTCTGGAGGTTAAGTACAATCCTAGTCCTCATTGCCGATTAGTAGGTAACGAAAACCGGTATTACTGCTAGCCAAGTCGGGGGAGACTAAGCTTTAAAGGAATGTTTCCACACCATAGGAGACACAAATTAAATGACAACAATAATATTTACTATGGATGCTCGTAATAATGTTGGACACCCAACTAGACGTGTTGGATGGATTAACAAGAAATTACGAGATGGTACTGCTAAGAAGCTCAAACAATATACAAATGTAATACAAGTACAATTATTAGATAAGAAATTTAATACACAAGAGACTGTTGATTGTGAATTCCGGATCGGAATTGATCCTGGATATCAACATATTGGTTTCTGTATGTACAAGATCTACAACAATAAGATTACAAAATTATTCTCTGGAGAAGTAACTACTAGAACAGAGGAGATCAAACGATTATTATCAGAGCGTAAGATGTATCGAAAAGCTAGGCGACGATGTAGACGTGAGAATGTTAAACGTAAGTTTGGAGCTCGTAAGTTTCGACATCCCAGATGGAAGAATCGAAGAGACAAGCTTGATTGGAATCCTACTCTCAGACATTTGATAGAAGTTCATTGTAATTTGATGAATAAGATCACAAATCTGGTTGGATTAAATCAAATGAAAGTGCATGTTGAATACTCGACGTTTGATATACATAAACTGGTTAATCCTGGTGTAAGATCATTTTGGTATCAACTAGGACCAAAATATGGGTATCAGAATTCAAAGTTGTACTCAAAGAAACGAGATGGTTATTACTGTCAAGTGTGCAAATCTAGGGACATCCCTAATCTTACGATACATCATATTGTTCAACAGATTGATGGTGGTACAGATCGTCCAGATAATCTTGTGACTGTCTGTAGAAAGTGTCATGATAAGATTCATGCCGGAAAGATTAAACTTAGTTCTAATTATAAACCGAAGATCTTTCGAGATACAGGAGTTCTAAATTCTTGTATGAAGAAGATCTTTGAAACCTTCGAAGATGTAATTCCAACTCAAAACACTTATGGATACATAACTGATGTTATGAGAAAGAGTCAAGATCTAGAGAAGACACATTCATTAGATGCAAGTATAATTGCTTTGTGTGATTCACTTGGGTTTCAAGAAGAATTTAATGATTATGATTTCGAAGATCTTAAGAATGAGTTAGAATTTGTACAGAAAAGAAGACATGTACGTACTCATACAACGAGACTCGAAGATCGTAAGTATTATCATGATGATTACATTGTTGCTAAAAATCGACGGAGACGAGAGACTCAGAAAGATGATAGTCTTGAGGACTTTCGAAAAGATTTTCCACGATTACAAATGACTGTGAAACCTGGAGTTAAGAGACCAAGAATATCGAATACAAAAGTTCTCTTTAAACCTGGTGACAAAGTCTTGTATAATAATCAAATTTGTACTTGTTATGGGTGGGGTTCTACTCATGGTGAAGTCGGATTAATTGAAGTTGGATCTTATGTCAAGACTCGTCTAAGTAAAGTACTTGCAAAAAATAGTGGACTCGTATGCTTACATTGACTAAAGTCATGTGAATGTGTTATGGCAAGTTCTTTAGTTTGTGGGATGCCACTATGTGATAATTGTAGGTGTAGTATACACAATCAAAAAGGAGCTTAAAATGAAAAATAGAGTGAAACATTTTGGACCCTGATAATATATTACTTTGGATGATAGTTACACTCAGCGTATTAACATGCATATATGTATTTAGCAATATCTATTAGGAGGCAATATAAGTATGGAATTCAATTTATCTAGTAAAAAACTTTCTAGACTTGCAAAAGCATTAGAAAGAGATCTTCAAGGGTGTCCTGAAGAAGCTCAAGAATGGGAAATGGATTTGGTAGATGATTTAAGAATATTGGTCGAAGCAAGAAGAGAATTCGAAGATGATGATTATGATCATGTATATAAGGTAATTACTCCATGTCGAGACTTAATAAGTAAGGAGACAAATAAGTGAAAACCGTTATTTCACAAATAATTAAAACAATCCAAGGAGAAGGTCCAACAGTTGGTTATCCAGTCACTCTCATTAGATTCGCGGGTTGTCAACTCAAATGCTCTTATTGTGACACTAAATGGGCTCTTAAAGTACCTAATTGTAAAGCATTTAATGATATAGAAAATAATATAACACCTTATGAATTAAATCACAAAAACATATATGAATTTTTAAAATTCCTAAGAGATATTGTTGGATCTAGTAATCGAATACTATTCACCGGTGGCGAACCATTTTTACACACAGAATTAATGGATGAAGTTACATCTTACCTTAAAAATAAATATTTTGAGATTGAAACTAATGGAGTATTATTATCTAAAACCAAATATATTGAAAATCTTGAATTTCTCGATAGAAGACCTGGTAAAATACAATTAAACATTAGTCCAAAATTTGATGAATACTCACATAAATACACATCGGATTTTACTAAAGCAATTAACTATATTAATGATGTTATGGATGTTAAAGTCACTTTCAAATTTGTTTACCGGCAAGATCAGGAAGAAAATCTGATGGGATTTATTGAAAAACGAATACCTAAAAACTCAGTTATAGTATTTTCACCAATGACTCCACCTCTTGATATATCTAATTTTGAAAACAAATTTAAGAAAAGTTGTTTAGAAACAGTTGATTTCTGTATTCGGAATGATTTCAGATATTCTCCGAGAGAGCATGTGAGCTTGTTTGGTGCTGATCGGGATGAAAACTTATAAAAACTTTTGGGGGTGCTATATGCACCTCCAATATTTTATTCTAATGATATATAGAAATAATAAAATTAATAAGTTATACACAATGCTTAGAATCAATATAATACTATAGAGGTCAAACAAATTATGAGATTAAATATTGCAAATCTAAATAGTGTAATTGAAACTGAAAACTTGAAACAAGTGAAAACTACTAGAATGTTTTCAAGAAATGTACAAGCAGATGGACTTTTTGCGGAAGAGATATTTGGTAAATTTGGATCTCCAGAGAGACGTAAAACATTTGCGTACATTAATCTAAACACTAAGATCATTCATCCTGAAGCATTCGAACACATCTTTACAAGTCTTTCAACTGATGTTTCGAAATTTGTTTTAAATAAACAAAAATATATAATTAAAAATGGTCGATTAGTACCTAGTGAAGAAGGTATTTCTGGAGTCTCAGAATTCATCAAGAATTTCAAGAAACTAGATCTTTCAGTCTTCAAAAAGAAAGAAGAAGTAAAATATATTAATGATAATATCAACAAACTATTTATTGATAAGTGGTTGGTTATGCCGGCAGGTAACAGAGATATTCAGTTTATTAAAGGTACTAATAAGAGTATGATACAATACACTGAATTAAATGAACTTTACGAAAGTCTTATAAGAAATACTAATTCGATTGTTAATCTATCCGACGATCCAGAAATTCAAACATCAATAACAAATGCTATACAAATATCTGTATTGAATATTAATAAATGGTTTAAAGAACGAATGAAGGGGAAACATGGGCTCATACGCGGTGGTCTGATGGTAAAAAGAATAGATTACTCTGGCAGACTAGTTATCGCAACTGATAATACTTTAAAAGTTGGAGAAGTAGGTTTACCATGGCAAGTTGTATTGAGATTATTTGAACCTTTTGCAATTCATAGAATTTTAAAGGATCAGAATTATTTATCTTTAATTCAAGAGTTCTTAAAATCAGATGTTAAAATTGATAATTATACTCTTAAAAGATTAATTAAGAAACTTAATATTACACCAGACATATTATCACCATTACTTAAAGATTATTTTATAGAAGTTGCAAAAGAAATTGTTAAAGGTAGAGTGTGTTTGATTAAAAGAGATCCAGTTGAGAACCGAAATTCATATGTTGCAGTAGATGTTAGAGTAGAACCATCCGGATTTGTAATGAGTCTAAATCCTTTAGAACTCAAACGTCAGGGTGCAGACCACGATAAAAATTGTCGCTTTCAGCAGTGATGCTGATCGAATAATCTGGTGAATTCAGGGAAACTCCTACTTAATTGATTTTGATTAAAGGACAATCCTGAGCCAAGCTTTCAGATAATATTGGCTGCTAACTAATATTATTTGATTGAAGGTGCAACGACTATCCCTAACGGGAGTACACTCCAAGCGGAGTGGAAGCGCCAGATATCTTGAGAGAATAAAATTGTTTAAAAAGTTTGTGGGAGGACACGTATTGGCCAATACTTGATTGATTAACCTACGATAATCAGTCTAACTCCCACAAATATAAAATCGTAGAGGAAAAATTATGATTAATTATACGCAAAAAGATATTGAAAGATTTTATAGTCGAATCAATATCATCAATGAAGGTCCTAATACTGGTTGTTGGGAAATTGATTATCGTCGAAATAAAGATGGTTATACACAGTTTTCTATAAAAGGTATTCAAATTTTATCTCATAGATTTATGTATCAAATACAACATCAAGAGGAAAATATTGAAGGTTTATTTGTTTGTCATTCATGTGATAATCCCTGGTGTATTAATCCCGATCATTTATGGTTAGGTACAAACATAGATAATATGAAAGATATGACAAATAAAAATCGTCAAGCTAAAGGTAGTAATAATGGTAATTCAAAACTCACAGAAAATAATGTTGAAGAAATGTTAATAAATATTCTTAATGGTTACTTTAGATCGACTAAAGAAATTATAAATCATTATAATATTAAAAGTTTCATGATTCATAGTATTTTAAGAAGTGAATATTGGACTCATGTGAGTGATAATTTTAATATGGATGATGTTCGAAAAAAAATGAATGAACATATTAAAAAAGCTATAACACATGATGGTTGTGATAATCCTAGAGCAAATTTTAATGAAACTGAAGTTCGAGATATTCGTAAGAGATTATCTTTAGGTGAAATACAAACTCAAATAGCTTCTATTTATAATGTTCACCCATCAATAATAAGTAAAATTAAATTAGGTAAATCTTATAAGAATGTAGTTTAAAAATATTATCTCTCAAGATAATGATATAGTCTGTTCTGCATAGTAATATGCAGCTGGGATATGCAATTTCCCGGATTCGGAGTCGCGATCCGAGTCGAACATTAAGGGGGACGCAATGGCAGTATATTCAATCTTTACAAAGGAAGCAACTGAAGAAGCAAAAAAAATTATGCATCCGAAATATTCTAAAAGCGTATGGTATGAATCGGTAACCAATGATAAAATAGGATACTTAATACAGTTGGATGCTGCAGTATCTATATATAATGCAACTTTAACATAATATATTAATTTAGAACTAGAGGTAAAAATATGCAAATAGATCCAAACGAAGCTTTAAATGAAATAATGGGAACTTTTTCTGGTCGAGGTCGTGATAGAACTAGACCATCACAAAATTATCAATCACCGGATCCAGAGTATGAGGATCTTCGAATTACTGGTGTAAAAATGCGTCACTGTAATACACTAGAGAGTTGGCAAAGAGATATCGTACGATCAATAACTGGTAATAATGATCAATATATTATTGCTAGACCCGGTGGTGGAAAGACTCTCCCAATAATTTGTTATTGGGCAGATCAAATGTTAGGTCTAAATACATCCCAAAGAATTGTTAATGTGAGACAACGTCGACCACGTACAAATCTTACAAGAGATGAAAGAATAAGACAAGTAGAAGGTGAATTGAATCGTGCTGAATTAACACGTGAACTTCAACAACTTTTTCGAACAGATCAACGTGACACACCAAAATTATTAATGATGGTACCAGTAATTGCTCTAGCACAACAAACAGGTGCTGAATTTAGACGTGATTTGGCCAGTGTTATGATGCAATATTATAATAGTAATATACCAGAAGTTTTGAATTTTCTCGGTGGTAGAAATGGTATTAGCCCAGACATACAACGAGTATATGCTGAGCGAGCCAGACTTCGTGACGAATTTATGAGAGTAACAGACCCAGAACGTGAACCAGATCCTCGTAGAGCAAGACCCCTCAGAGAAGCTCTTCAATCATTAAATAAAGTACTGGTCGAACAAGTAGTTAGATTCATAGTACAAACTGTCACAAACCGAGTTTATATTAGAACTGGTGGTGGAGAAAGATCACACACACCTATTGAAGAGGCAAGTATTTTTGTTACAATTTATGAATCAGCTCCGCAATTATTTAAGAGTGTAACTATAAGAAACCTTGGTTTAGTAGTAATTGATGAGGCTCATTTAGCTCAAGAAAGTGGAGTAGAAATAGAAGATCAATCTAGATCATATCAAATAGCTGGAGCTATTTATAAAGTATTAGGTAAAATTAGAAGAGAACGTAATTGTCGTTTGGTTTTATTAACAGGTACTATTAATCCTGCTAGCGCATCAGCACTAACCAATTATTTAAATGATAATTTTGGTAGAAACTTTCCTAACAGACCTGTAGTTGCTCCTGCAACAGCAGCAAATAGATCTATGTTAGCTGTCGTTAGAAATGAAAGTATACGATCAGATGAAGGAATAGTTAAATCTATTACCAGATCTGTTTATCAAAATGATTGGGGACAATTATATGTATTATTTTCAGCTGCAAAAATAGCAGGAATAGTAAATGATTGTATTAAGAGGATTGGTATTAGAAATGTTGAAAATACTTCTCCACAAGGATACTCACCAACAAATAATTTTAGTGGTTTAGGTCGTGAAAGACAAGGAACTGGAAGTACACGTCTAAATGATTTAGATTTACTAAGCATACCAGATGATATGAAAGCTTATGTTGCAAATATAACAAATCCTTTATTAAGACAATCAGTATTAAGAGGTATAGGTTTTATTCATCGTAAAGTTCCAGGAGATCAATTTTCAAATGAACGTGAATTGAGGATGAATGATAGAGATAAAATAATTGTTGCTAAATTATTTAAAGATCGTAAGATTAATGTTTTATTAGCAACTGATGCAGTTGGTATTGGTGTAAATATTGATGTTAAGGAACTATATATACCTACACTTCAAAAATTCAATCCAACTGTTAAAAATCATGCAGAATTATCATTAAGAGATCTTGCACAAATTCTAAATAGGGCTGGTCGTGGTGCAACACCTATTGCGAGTATACAGACTCCACAAGAGAATATTGAAACTGTTAATAATGCACTTATGGCAGGACCAGATGATTTTCCGGAAGTTGGAGCTCACAAGAGATATCGTCACGCACCATCAGACGCAAGAACTTCTGTTAGACGATCATCACAAGAAACATTACACAACTTATTACAACGAGTAAGACATCCAATACGTAGTGGTCACAGAACACCTTTTCGTCGTTAGACATTCATAATATTCTAGGAGGCAACTAAATTGAGTTTAAAAGATCCGTATCAAGACATTGAATTTAGTGTGAGACACGCTCTAATTTTGGATAAAGATGGAACTCCAATTTATGAGAACGATGTGACATTTCCAACATATTTTTCAGATAATGCTGTTAATATTGTTAGTAGTAAATATTTTTATTCATCTGATGATCGTAAAGAAACAGATATTCGACAAATGTTTGATCGAGTAAGTGACACATTAACTGATTGGGGAGTCAAACAAAAATATTTTGGTAAAAAAGATTCAAATAAATCTAAAGAATTTAATTATAGATTAAAAAAGTATCAAATACAACAATTATTTGCTTTCAATTCTCCAGTGTATTTCAATGTGGGGAATACAGATAAAGTACAAGCTAGTGCATGTTTTATAATTGATGTACAAGATGATATGGAATCAATTGCTAATGTGTGTGTTGTCGAAAGTAAAATCTTCAAGAATGGTTCCGGATCTGGAATGAATATTAGTAATATTAGAAGTAAATATGAACATGTTGGAAACACTAGAGGATATGCTAGTGGACCAATAAGTTTTCTTAAAGTTCATGATGTACTAGCTAATGTTATTCGTTCAGGAGGATCTCTTCGTCGTAGTGCTAAGTTAGTATGTTTAGACATTCAACATCCAGATATTGAAGAATTTATTGATTGTAAGAAATTTGAAGATGAAAAAATTAAAGCTTTAATTAATGGTGATATCGAATCTAGAAAAGGATGCGAATTATCTGATGAAGTATTCTTTCAAAATACAAATATATCTGTAAGAATCCCAGATAAATTTATGAAAAAGGTACTGGATAATGATACATGGGATACAAAATTTGTTACTGATGATAAAACATATAAGACCTATCTAGCACAAGATCTTCTTGTAAGGATTGCAGAGAGAGCATGGGAGTGTGCTGATCCTGGTCTTCAATTCTCAGATAGTATTAATAATTGGAATACTTGTTCTAATGATGGAGAAATAAGGTCTTCCAATCCGTG
>Ga0233431_1006373_pt1 | contig 10679 bp, 12 predicted proteins | sample SI_118_April2016_FD_179867 | JGI IMG/M metagenome (GOLD analysis project Ga0233431, IMG submission 179867) | Seawater microbial communities from Saanich Inlet, British Columbia, Canada - SI_118_April2016_200_MG | ecosystem: Environmental > Aquatic > Marine > Inlet | place: Canada: British...
GCAATGATTATTCTTGACAAAGGAAAAAGTAATGTTTTAGAATTAATAAAGTAGGTAAGATAAAAGATGAAATTAAACATGGATGAAATCCTGTTGATAAATGCATTGGCACGCGTTGCAAACGTTAACGCAAAAGATTGTTTGGTCGGAGACCACATTGTTTCATACCTCGTAAAAGGAAGCGAAGTAGGAAAAGCAATTGGAAAAAAAGCGATCAATGTGAAAGAACTTGAAAAAAAGTTAAACAAAAGAATTGAGATTATTGGTTTTGAAACAAAACCAGAAGAAGTAATAAAAAAAACATTTGAAATAGAATTAGGAGAAATAAAACAAAAAAAAGGAAGATTGACAATAGGACTTGACAACACGAATAAGAAAAAAGTGTTATCAAATTCGAGTAGATTAAGACGAGTAAAAGAATTAATGAAACGAAATTATGATTTAGAAGTGATTTTGAAGTAAAGAAGGCATTTATTAATTTATTGAAGAAAAATTATATTGGTGAGCGATTATGGGAAAAGGAGAATTTGCAGCATTAAGTCTTGAAAAAAACCGTAAAAAATGGAATAAGAAAGACAGACGTGCAATGAAAAAGCAAAAAGCTAAACACAAGCGAAAAGACGACCTATTAGCAGGTTCACCACAAGGGCGAGGAATTGTACTTGAAAAAAGAGGAGTTACAGCTAAACAGCCAAACTCAGGAATCCGAAAATGTGTGAGAGTACAGCTTATCAAAAATGGAAAAGAATTGACTGCATTAGCACCAAAAGACGGAGCAATTAAATTTATTGATGAACACGACGAAGTACTAGTATCAGGTATTGGAGGAGCTCAAGGAGGATCAAAAGGAGATCTTTGGGGAGTAAAATACCTTGTTACACATGTAAACGGTGTTTCTCTTGAAATGCTAAGAACAGGAAAGAAAGAAAAGAGTAAGAGATGATTTTTATGGTTGAAGAAACAAAAGTTAAAGAAGAAGTTACAAAGGTTGAAGAAAAAGTTGAGACTCCAAAGGTAGAAGCAAAACCTGTTGAGAAAACAGAAGCTAAACCAACTGAGGCAAAAAAAGAAACTAAACCCGAACATAAACCAACTCACAGAGAACCAAAAGAAAAAAGCTTTGAAGCAAGAATTAATGTTGATAGTACAAAACAAGAAACTACTGAAAAACCAGTGTTTGTTAAAAAACAATCTCCTTTTAGTGAGTACAAATTATTTGATAAATGGACTTTCCAAAATGTTATTGTAAGCGATTTAAGCTTAGTTAATTACATTAATTTAGATCCCGTTTTAGTTCCACATTCGTTTGGAAAGAAAAGCCAAACTAAATTTGGTAAAGCAAATATCAATATCGTTGAAAGATTGATTAACAAAGCTATGAGAAGTGGACAAGGAAAAAGAAAACTTTCTGGAAAATTTATTAGAGGACGAAATGGTTGTGGGAAAAAATTCCAAACAATGGAAATCGTTGAAAACGCATTTACTATTGTTGAAACAAAAACCAAAAAGAATCCTATACAAGTTTTAGTTGATGCAATAGAAAACGCTGCACCAAGAGAAGATGTTACTCGAATCAAAAGAGGCGGAGTAGCTTATTCAGTTGCAGTAGATGTTTCTCCAATGAAAAGACTTGACGAAGCAATCAAAAACATTGCTTTAGCAGGATTTGGACACTCATTCAATAATAGAATGGACGCAGCTAGTGCGCTAGCAGAAGAAATTGTTGCAGCAGCTGGGAACGACACTAAGAGCATGGCAATAAAAAGAAAAGACGAAGTAGAACGAATTGCAAAATCAAGTAGATAGATAGTTTTATACATAATTAGGTGATACAGTGGGACGAAAAGAAGACATGGTAGAACAAGTACAAAAATTAATGGCTAATCAAAAAAACATTAGAAATATCGGAACAGTAGCACATATCGACCACGGTAAAACCACTTTAAGCGATGCTTTAATCGCTGCCGCAGGATTAATTAATTCAAATTTGAGCGGAGAAGCACAAATGATGGATTATGAAGATCAAGAACAAGATCGAGGAATAACTATTAACTCTGCAAACATCTCAATGGGCTTTCCTTGGGAAGGACAAGAATACTTAGTAAACTTAATTGACACTCCAGGACACGTAGACTTCACAGGAGAAGTTATCCGCGCAATGAGAGCAGTTGACGGGGTAATTTTGGTTGTTGACGCAGTAGAAGGTGTAATGCCTCAAACAGAAACAGTAATTAGACAATCTCTAAAAGAATTCGTAAAACCAGTTTTATTTATTAACAAAGTTGATCGAATCATTAGCGAATTAAATGCAAGCGAACAACAAATGCAAGAAAAATTCATTAAAGTAATCGCACAAGTAAACTCTTTAATTGAAAGAAATGCACCTGATCAATTCAAACAAGATTGGAAAGTTTCTATAGAAAAAGGAACAGTTGCGTTTGGTAGTGCAAAAAAGAAATGGGCAGTTAGTGCACCATACATCGCAAAGAGCGGAGTTAGTTTCAAACAAGTTTATGAATTTATGAAAAACGATCAACAAGATGAATTAGCAAAAAAATCTCCTGTTGACCAAGTTATTGTACAAATGGTTGTAAACAATTTACCTTCTCCAGTTGACTCGCAAAAATATAGAATCAAAAAGATTTGGAGTGGAGATACTGAACAAGAAATTAGTAAATCAATGGAAGCCTGTAACGCTGATGGAAAACTAGGAATGGTTATTACAGACGTTAGTGTTGATTCTCACGCAGGAGACGTTGCAACAGGAAGACTTTATTCAGGAATTATTAGACCCGGAGACATAGTAACAGCTAATTCAACTGGACAAGAAATCAAAGTTCAAAAACTAGGTGTTTATATGAGCGGAGACTTTTTGTCAATTGGTGAAGCACGCGCAGGAAATATTGCTGCAATCGTTGGAGCAAAAGATATTTACGCGGGAGAAACATTGTCAACAATCGAAATGAAACCCTTTGAGAGTTTCATGAGCAATGTAAAACCAGTAATGACTATTTCAATCGAAGCAAAAAATCCAAAAGACTTGCCTAAACTAATTGAAGTTTTGAAAAAGTTAAGTAAAGAAGATCCTAACTTACAAGCAACAATAAACCAAGAAACTGGAGAACACTTATTATCCGGAATGGGAGAACTACATTTAGAAGTAAATATTTATCGAATTAAAAACAACCATAAACTAGAAGTAGAAACTAGTCAACCGATTGTTGTTTACCACGAAGCATTGAACGGAGAAAGTCAAGTGCTTGAAGCAAAGAGTCCAAACAAACACAATAAATTCAAGATTAAGGTTTCTAAATTACCAGAAGAGATTTTCAAGAATTTGCTTGAAACAGAATTCCCTGGAAAATTAAAACCAAAGCACAGAGAAACAATTGACAAATTAAAAGCAGTTGGATTTGAGACAGACACTTCAAAGAAAGTTTGGGCAGTAACCGGAACAAACGCTTTAGTTGATAGAACAAGAGGAATACAAGCTCTAAACGAGATTCGAGAACTTGTTATCCAAGGATTTTTAGACGCAATGAATGCAGGACCTTTAGCAAAAGAAAAATGCCAAGGTGTTCTATTTGAATTAACTGATGCGACTCTGCACGAAGATTCAATCCACAGAGGACCAGCACAAGTATTACCAGCTATTACTCGAGGTATTTATGCTTGTATGTTACAAGCAGGAACAGAAATCTTTGAGCCAAAACAAACTTTAACAATTACCGTTCCTGAAGACCAAATGGGAAGCGCAAGCAGAGAACTTGGTTCAAGACGTGTACAAATAACTGAAATGCGTCAAGAAGGAGACTCTTCGATTATTATTGGAAAAGCACCAGTAAAAGAATTGATTGGATTTTCAAGTGCAATGCGTTCAGCTACACAAGGAAGAGCTGTTTGGACTGCAGAGTACTACGGTTATGACAAACTACCAACCGAACTACAAGAAGCAACAATAAAAGAAATTAGAAAAAGAAAAGGAATGCCTGAAGACGTTAAAGGTTGGCAATTCTTTTTAGAATAATTGAATTAATTTTCCGAATAGAACCATTGTTCTATTCTTAAATTCTTTTTTCACTATTGACGAAGCACACAATATCTTTTTATACTTCTTTAGTTAAGAGGATAATATGCAAGATACAATAACTATCACAAAAGAAGAATATAATAAATTAAAAAATAAAGCGGAAGCAAATGATGAATTAGACGATTTTATTTCTAGTCTTAAAGATATAAAAACAGAGAAAGTAACAAAGGTTCGCTGACTATTTTTTAGATAAAAAAGCAATATCTTTTCTGTATTTGTCAAATAACAATCGAGTCGAATCAATTACTCTTTGTTGATCTTTCTTCAAACTAAAATTTACAATATAAACTATTTTCTTATCCTCAAAAATAATATAGTATATTCTAGAATTTTCAAATTTCTTCTCTCTAAACCATTTAACGCCCAAAGGTTTTCCCACAAACGGAGTTAACACGAGTTGATCAAACACCTTTTCTAACCACGCATGGAATTTTCGGTTTTGAAATGCAATTTTCTTTTTGAATGTTTCAGTGATAAAAACTTCAAAACCCATTCAAAAATCACAAAAAATGCAAATAAAAAGCTTCTCAAAAATTCGACAATTGTCAATAAAAAGTAATTAATACTAGTTTTAACATTATAACTGATATGAAAATAGGTCACTTCGTGTTGTTCGCAGGATTCATTTCTTTGTTCTTTGGAATATCTGCTTTACCTATAATGCCTAAATCTTTTAGCTTGGGAAGTACCCTTGGCATATTAGGATTAGCATTAATTTTATACGGTTTAATAACGGTTTACTTCGGAAAAAAGAGTCTTCAAACAGATATACTTCGAAAAACTAATCCGATACTTGAAAGTTATACCTAAAAAAACCTAATACCACTTCAACACCACTTATGTGGTGCATTAGTGTGCATCGAAGTGCATGATCCAAAGCATGCCTTTAAAAAGCTTTTTTCGCGAAAATAACATAAGGTGAGCTAATTAATTAACAATTAGTTTTGTAAAAAAAAGGAAATTTTAGAGGTGTAGAAAAATGGCAGAAAAAGATTTAATCAACGTAGTTTTCATTGGTCACGTAGACCACGGTAAATCTACTACAGTAGGAAGACTATTATACGATGGAGGAGCTCTATCAGAACAAGAATACAGAAAACTTGAAGAAATTGCAAAAGAAAAAGGAAAAGGAACATTTGCGTTCGCATATGCAATGGATAACCTAAAAGAAGAACGAGAAAGAGGAGTAACTATTGACGTTTCTTACAAAAGATTCGATGCTAAAAAGCACCAATTCACTATTATTGATGCACCTGGCCACAGAGACTTTGTAAAAAATATGATTACAGGAACTAGTCAAGCAGACGCTGCTGTATTAGTTGTAGCTGCAAAAGACGGTCCTCAACCTCAAACAAAAGAACACGCCTTTTTATCTCAAGTAATGGGAATCAAACAACTTGTTGTTGCCATCAACAAGATGGATGAAGTAAATTATGAAGAAGCTAAATTCAAGGAAGTTAGCGACGAAATGACTAAAATGTTGACAGGAATTGGTTACAAAGCAGAAAATGTTAAAGTAGTACCAATCTCAGCTTGGAAAGGAGATAACGTTGTTAAAGCAAGCGATAACCTAAAATGGTTTAGCGGAAAAAGTCTAATAGACACTTTAGACGATTTAACATCACCACCATCACCAGTTGATAAAGCATTAAGAATCCCGGTTCAAGATGTTTACAACATTAAAGGTGTTGGAGCTATCCCTGTAGGAAGAGTTGAAACAGGAATATTAAAATCAGGAACAAAAGTAGTGGTAATGCCTTCTGGAAAAGAAGGAGAAGTAAAAGACATTGAAGAACACCACGAAAAATTGCAAGAAGCAAGACCTGGAAATAATATTGGTTTCTCTATTCGAGGAGTAGGATCAGGAGACATTGGACGTGGAGATGTTATTGGACCAATTAACGACAAACCAACTGTTGTGAAATCATTCATAGCACAAATTGTTGTTTTAAACCATCCAACAGCAATCCCAGTAGGATACACTCCAGTATTCCACTTACACACAGCTCAATTGTCAATGACTTTGACTGAAATCCAAAAGAAATTGGATCCTAAAACAGGAGCAGTTGCAGAAGAAAATCCAAAGTTTTTGAAAACTGGGGACGCAGCAATTGTAAAAATCACTCCAACTAAACCAGTTTGTGCAGAAAAATTCGCAGATTTCCCAGCATTGGGTAGATTCGCAATTAGAGATATGGGACAAACTGTAGCAGCAGGAGTAATTCTTGAAATCGAAGAGAAAAAATAGAGTTCAATTAAATTGAACTTGTAATTAATTGGGTGGAGGAGATTTTTTCTTCATCCATTTTATATTTAAAAAAAGTAGGTGAAAAATATGCAAACAGCAAGAATATCATTAACAAGCACGGATTACCGAATGCTCGAAGAAATCGCAGACAAAATACTAGAAGTTGCACAAAGAACTGGTGCTAAGCACTCAGGAAAAATCGCTTTACCTACAAAAAAACTAGTTGTACCAACTCGTAAAAGCCCTTGTGGTGGTGGAACTGAAACCTACGAACGATGGCAAATGAGAATCCACAAAAGACTTATTGACATACAAGCCGATGAAAGAACTTTGAAGCGAGTAATGCGAGTAGAAATCCCTGAACAAGTACATATGGGAATTGAGCTAAAGGCTTAAAGCCACTTCAGTGCTTTTGAAGAAAGCACATTAGTGTAAATCGTTCTCGCTTGGCGAAACAAGCGTGGCCGGATTGAGCTAAAGGCTTAAATAACCCGCCGGCACCAAGCTTGTGAAAAGAATTTAAATCAAATCTAGTCAATCTTTTCATGAACATTGAAAAATTTACTTCCACAAAAGATCTTGAAGCAAGTGGAAAAAATTATATTTACACTGAAGCAGATTTTGATAAAGACACAAAAACAATCTGCAATTTTTGTGTTATCCAATTTCATGTTAAAAATAATAAACAAGTACCTATCATAAAAATTGATACTGCTCATGGCAAACCACATACTCACAAATATTACAAAGACAATAATAAGACTGAGGCTTTTAATTCAGAAATTTCTTCAAAATGTTTTTTGGACGCACAACGACTAATAAAACGCAATTGGGAAAATAATTTGAAATTATATCTTAGGAGAAATATTTAAAAAGATATATAACATATATGTTATATAATGATTATTATGGATAAAACTGAACCGTTAACAATTGTCGTCGGTCGTGACATGGAAAAAGACTGGGATTCTTTTTTAAGTGGTAAAACTAAAGACCGCCCAAAGAATATGCTTTATTTAGATTCTTACAAAGAGCTATCAGACCTATTATCCCCAAAGAATATTGGATTATTAAAAATAATTGCTAGTTTTCCCAAAGGCAATAGTGTGGGCGAACTATCCGATAAAAGTAAGCGAAAACAAGAGGCAATTAGTAGAGATATAAAGAAATTGAAAAAGAACGGTTTTATCGAAACAAGAAAAGACAAACAAAAAACTATTGTTACGCCAAAGTACTCAAAAATCATAATCGAAATCTAAAAAACAAGATTTAAAAATAACGGAGTACTTAAGTGTCTTATGAGAAAAGTAATCTTTGCTATACTACTTATTTTCGCAATAGCCCTGTTTTTTGGTTGTACGTCTAGTGGTTTAAATAACACTTGTCCAGACGGAAGTATTAACATCACAGGAGAATGTGATTCGCTCAAAACAACAGAAGGCATAGAAACAACAAATGAAACTAACACGGGAACCAATGAAATAGACACTCAAACAAATACCGAAGATAATACAATTCAAAGAAGACAATCAAAAAGCACATCTAACACGCCAGAAGAAACAGAAACTATTTTTGATTTCGAACTTGCACCAATACAAAAAAGATGCTACAATCGAATAAACACAACAAACAAGGAATTAATTTGTCTAGAAGAATTTGATTATCCAATCTGCAACACAACAATAAAATGTGGAACCGGATTTGAATGTTTCGACGGACATTGTTTCGAAGAAAAAGAAAACACAATAATAAATTCTTTAGAATGCTTAGAAGACAACGCAATTGGAGCAAACTGTGGCGGGGGAAAATTAACTTCTGAAACCATAGTAACAACTACATTATACAAAGAAGACCACTGGGCAGACGCACAAAACTTTTGTGAAACTTTAGACAACGGCTACGATGATTGGAGACTACCGACAAAAGAAGAAATCGCAGACGCATACACAATAATAGGTGACAGAGGACAGGTGTGGATGAACACAACACAAGATACTTGTACACTCAGAGCACCACAACGATGTGGGCTTGGATACAAAACATATGAAACCCAACCATTTATTTGTATAAGAGAAACTCAAAAAAGACAATTACTAAAAGAAGAAGAACCATATATTCCAGAAATATTTCCCAGCTCACCACAACCACCAGACGGAGTAACTGTAATTGGAACATGCCAAGATCTACAAGACATTAGAAATAATCCAAACGGAAATTATTTGTTAGATTTTGATATTGACTGTACTGATTTTGCTTTCGAACCAATAACAAAATTCAACGGAACACTTGACGGCGACGACTGGGAAATTACTAACTTAAAAATAAACAGTAATGAAGAAGCAGCAATATTCAAATTTATTTCATATAAAGCAACAATCAAAAACTTGACAATAACTGATATTGAAATAACATCCGCAGAAGACGCAGCCGGACTAGCAGTAGAATCAGTGGGAAAATTAGAAAACATAAAACTAACCGGAACAATAAAAGGAAAAAACGCAGGAGGAATAACAACATTCAACCACGGACATATCAAAAACAATCAAGTAATCGCAAGAGTACAAAGCTACTCTAACGAAGCAGGAATGGTTGCTTCGCATAATCAAGGCGCAATAACAAACACAGAATACGAACAAAAAGAAACAAACACGCTCGCATTAGCAATTACAACAACCGCAACAACATGCATTGGCTCAGGAATCCCTGCTCCAGGATGTACACAAATAACAAAGGATCCTATATGCGACACATCAAACCAAATCGGCATAGGCTCTGACCAACCAAACATAGGCTTTGAAATATACGGAGAGATCCCAGAACTAAGCGACAAAGGAAACAAAGAATACAACAAACAAAGAGGTGGTGCAATCTCGAGCGAATTCTCTGCACTAAAAACAAAAGTACATGTATACACATCAGGATACAATATATTTCCAATAACCTATAAACTAAGAAACAATGACACCGACAAATACATAAAGTCCGGAACGGTGACTGGATGTATAGAAACCGATCCAGAATATTATGAATGCAATTTAACAATCTATAGCGCAAAAGATCCTGCATGGGACAAAGATGTTAGAAGACGCCTTTCTAGCGTACCTGCTTTTAGACCCTATCAACTAAAACATAAAATACGAAATTTACAACTAGAAGTATACATAAATATAGATGGAAAAAATTCATGTGAAGGATTTGAAGAATTCACAAGCGAACACCCAACCCCGTATAACTTTCAAAATGCAAACAATCCTGATGAAATTTCAACATATCCTTTAATGCATATACAATTAGAATCAAGTGGACAAATTTCATCACAAAATGTATCCGAAATGATGCGATCATATGAATCAAACTTCTATACTGCCACCCCGCCCGTTGCAACATTATTGGCATTTAATCTACCTTATTATCCGCATGAAGTAGATCCATACAATAACAACGCGGCGATAAATACTTTTATTCAACCATCCGATCAAATTTATCGAAGAATCGTTGTGAGTAAATATCTTCCAAGCAATAAACAAGTATTGGTTAATAATCAACAAACGGATTTTGCACATTTACTTTTAGGAACTTTTGCACGAAGCGGGATTATTGCAGATGGCCAAATATTTTTAGATGGCCCAATGGAATTGGTAGTATTTTCTATTCTGGCCCAAAATGCAGGCCAGGTTTTAACTGTTGAAACTATTCATGATGGATTACATATACGCAATACCCTTGAGAAACAGAAGATCTTGAATTGCCCAAACAATAACTTTTGGGAAAAAACTATAAAAGTATTAGATATCACACGAAGCACAGTATTAGATTTCCAAGTATTAGATCCATATCTGAAAGAAAAAAGACATAATGCTAACTCTCCTGATTTCCTTGGAGATTGGTACGGTGCTTTGTTGAATCGTAAATTTAGAGGTTCTGCAGCTTCAAGCATCCCTGACTTTTTAGATGCACAAATACCAACTCTTCCAAATTATAAACCTAAAGCGGACGAACTACAAGCTTGTTTTGACTGGTTTTGGGATACGTTTATACCTACACCATGAAAGAAAAAATCGAATAAAAAACATTTAAATATAATAAAAACAATACAATGTTATGCGTAAATCAATTGTATTATTATTTTTATTAGTTTTAGCTTCGTTTATTTTACTTGGTTGTACTACAATCGAAAAACCACAAGCTAAAGGTGTAGAATGTAATGATGACGCTTGTTTTGCAACAAACTTTTTGTCTTGTGAGAGTGCATTTGGTGAATTAACTCCGGATGGCGAAAATACTTTTTATGGACAAATAATTGGAGAAGAAGACGATAAGTGTAAAGTTTATATCGAAGTT
>Ga0233431_1006374_pt1 | contig 10678 bp, 15 predicted proteins | sample SI_118_April2016_FD_179867 | JGI IMG/M metagenome (GOLD analysis project Ga0233431, IMG submission 179867) | Seawater microbial communities from Saanich Inlet, British Columbia, Canada - SI_118_April2016_200_MG | ecosystem: Environmental > Aquatic > Marine > Inlet | place: Canada: British...
AAAAATCGGTGCTGATAGAATTTCTTGCACCCCCAAGGGCACTTCCTACGGGGCGACTTATTTTAATATTTACTAAAAATTAAAAAGGGTGGCAATATATCATAAAATTTTAATCAGAAATTATAAATGCACCATCGCTGTGTTTTGGAGTTTTGAGCTTTTGATGGGATTGAAATCCCATACCCAAGATATTTGGATATTAAAATGTATTTGTGTATAATAGTAATATATTTAAAGAGAGGTTACTATTATGACTAAACTAGTTAACACTGCATTTAATGAGATTAAAACATTACCAGAGATAGAACAAAATATATTTGCTCAAAATATAATAGATGAGATTCGATCTGAAAAGAAATGGGATGAGAGCTTTGCTAATAGTGAAGACTTTTTATCTAGTATGGCAAATGAAGCATTAGATGAGTTTAATTTAAAAAATACGCAAGAGTTAGATATTTCTAAACTATGATATCCCATATAAATTATAAATGGAAGAAAGCTTATAGAAATATACCAGAACAAGTTAGATTAATTGCTAAAAAGCAATATAAACTTTTTAAAAATGATCCATATCATTCAAGCTTGCATTTCAAAAGAGTCCATTCGTCACAAGCTATATTTTCAGCTAGAATAAATAAGAACTATAGAACACTAGGAGTATTAAAAGATAATACTATAGTATGGTTTTGGATTGGTAGTCATGATGACTACGATAAACTACTATCTAGATAAAAAAATCTTGAGAATCCCTGTAGTATGGAAGATGGTTTTACGCCGTTGATTGCTTTGATTGGGTTTGGGGTTTTAACCCTGCAAAAGGTTTGGATATTTAGTTTTACTAATAATATAGTGTCACTATAGTTTCGTACTTCACACCTTTCTTTTTAAAAAGAAACCTGCGGGCAAAGAAAATCGGTGCGGATAGAATTTCTTTAATTTTATTTCAACATTTATTAAAAATCAAAAACTCGCAAGCTCAAACAGTTTGATTTTCTTAACATAAATATCTCATAAAATTTTAAACAGAAATTATAAATGCACCATCGTTGTGTTTTGGAGTTGGTTGGGGTTTTGAGTTTTGATGGGATTGAAATCCCATACCCAAGATATTTGGATATTAAAATGTATTTGTGTATAATATTTGAAGTAAAATAAAAAAAGGAGAACATTATGAGTATAGATGAAATTAGAAAACTTGATGTAAAAGAACGAATAATTTTGATGAATGATATTTGGGAGAGTCTTAATAATGAAGATACTATGTATGAATCTCCACCATGGCACAAAGAAGTCTTAGATACTAGAGTACAAAAAATACAAAATAATGGAGCAAAATTTATTTCACTTGATGAGTTAAAAAGATAAATGAATATTAAAGATATTATTGCTTTAGAAGAAGTTTCAATTGATTTAAAAATTGGTGAAGAATTTTATGAAAATCAAAATAAAGGTTTAGGTAGTTACTTTAAAGATAGTATTATGGCAGATATAGAATCGTTATGGTTATATGGTGGTATCCATAATAAAGTATTTGGTTTGTATAGACTCTTATCTAAAAGATTTCCTTATGGTATATATTATTATATAAATGAAAATTTGATTGTTATTGTAGCTATTTTAGATTTAAGACAGAATCCAAATAATATATCAGTGTTTCTTTCAAGTCGTAAAAATAATAAGTAAAAAAACTTTTTACTTTTATATATACTCTCCTTCAAAAGTCATAAGACTTATCCTTTACTAATGAATATCCACAAATTAAATCGCCAAAATTATAATATAATTTTTTTAAAATTGTAAAAAGTATTGCATATTGCAATACTTTTGAGACTTTCTTTAAATGTCTGATAAACTTTTTAAAAGGAGTCAAAATGAGAATAAATAAAATATTACATTTGACAGACTGTATCTTTTTTGATACAATTAGATTATGAAGAAGATAGTAGCAATCTTTCATTAAGCCTATATTTACAATAGAGTCAAAGTATATGATTCTTCTAAATGGATTTATAAAAAAAGATCAAAAGACACCGAAAAGTGAGATAGATATATCTATCAAAAGAAAAAAGGAGATTCAATGAAATTAAAAGAAAATATGCAAAGTGATTTTGATGAGTTATTAAAAGAAGATGGTATCTATGAAGATGCAAATGATATAGCTATCAAAAGAGTGATTGCATTTCAATTGGCTCAAGAGATGGAAGCCCAAAGTATTACAAAAACAAAAATGGCAGAACTTATGAATACAAGTAGAGCAGTTGTAAATAGATTACTGAATCCGGATAATACTTCTTTGACTTTACATACCCTGGAATCAGCAACAAATGCACTAGGGAAAAGACTAAATATAGCTATAGTATAGTTTTAACATTATAGTGACATGTTTTTATGATATAATATATCTATGAAATATCAAAAGAATTTTTACCAAATTAAATCAAACGAAGATATCTTTGAATCTTTAAAAGATGAGAAAGAAGACATAGGTTACTACAATCTTCCATATCAAGATACAAATAAAATTAAAGAGTATGCAAAAACTATTACACAAAAGCATATCGTTGTAATAGGTATTGGTGGGAGTAGTTTAGGGACTCGTGCTATTTATGAATTTTTATTAACTTCAAATAGTTATGATAAAGACTTGTACTTTTTAGAGACTACAGATCCCCTTAATATAAATTATAATTTAAAATCAATAGATTTAAATGATACACATTTTGTAATCATAAGTAAATCTGGAACTACTATTGAAACTATTTCTGTATTTAAATATATAGCATCACTTGTAAATATAAATAGTTCAAATTGTACAATTGTAAGTGAAGAGCAAAGTAAACTAACTAGCTATGCAACAAAACATAATATTAAGACATTTATTTTAGATGAAAATATTGGTGGACGATTTTCTGTATTTTCTGTAGTTGGTTTAGTACCGCTTGCTATGGTAGGAATCGATATAGATAATTTACTTAATGGCTGTCAAAAAGTAAATGAGAGCTTTTTTAACCAAGGTGAATATTATGAACCGATCATACGAAAAGCAAGATTTTTAGTAGAGAATAAAAATAGATTTAATATCAATGTATTATTTTCATACTCAAGTTCATTAGAGAGCTTTAATAAATGGTATGTACAGCTTTGGGGTGAATCATTAGGTAAAATTAATATTAATGGTACAAGACAAGCTTTAACGCCTATTGGACTTATAGGTCCAGTAGATCAGCACTCTTTTTTACAGTTAATTATTGAAGGTAAAAGAGATAAGACAGTTACTTTTATTAAAATAGATGATTTTAAAGATGACACAAATATCCCATCAGATACTTTAGATGGATTTGATGATTTAGATTATGTAGATGGTTTGGGATTTGCCCAGCTTCTAAATAAACAAGCAGATGCTACAATCCAAGCAGTAGAAGAACAAAAAGATATCCCATGTGATGTGATTACAATTCGTACTGTAGATGAATATAATATCGCAAAGCTAATGTATATTTATCAATTACTTACATCATGTATTGGAAAATTTGTACAGATTAATACTTATGATCAACCAGGTGTGGAACATGGAAAAATAATTTTAAAAGATGATTTAAAAGGGAACATATAATATATATGATATTATATGTATAAATATGTACATAAAGGATAAGTCATGACTATTAGAAAGAATTTTTTACTTGATGATGAGATTGCTAGACATTTAGAAGAATTAGCAAAAAAAGAAAATACTACACAAACAAATATTATTAAAAATATGATTGAAGATAAGTATAAAGAGTACTCAAGACAAGAAAAATTAGAAGCATTTTATTCTATTAAAGGTATGCAGCCAGGCTCACTAGTAGGGAAGAGTATTCAATCTATAAAAACTGAGATGGCTTCCCAAGTATGAGAGTATTTTTAGATGCTAATATATTAATAGATAAATTTGATTCTACTAGAATATTTCATAAGTTTAGTGACAAGTCATTTGAATATATGTTATTATCAGGAAGTATAGATGTTTTTACAAGTTGTGATATTATTACTACTTTGTATTATATAGGTTCAAAAAAAGATAAAAAACAAATACTACATGATATCAGAGCAGTTAATAAAACTTTAGAAGTAATAAAATTTTCAAATAAAGAGATAGAAGAGACTTGTGAATTAATGATAAATGATAATAATTATAAAGATTTAGAAGATACTATCCAGTATATAATGGCTAAAAAAGAAAATTGTGATTTGATTATATCAAATGATAAAAATTTTATAAGTAAAGATATTAAGCTTTTGACAAGTGAAGAATTTTATAATCAATATGTAGAAGGACAAAAATAATATGTGTGGAATAGTAGGATATATAGGATCTCAAAATACAAGAGATATTTTAATTGATGGACTTAAAGAGCTTGAGTATAGAGGATATGATAGTGCAGGTATTGCAATACTAAAAGATTCTAATATTGAAGTATATAAAGCACTTGGTAAGATTGTAAATCTTGAAGAAAAAGCTAATAAAGATAAATGTACTTTAGATGATAATGAATTTTCAATAGGTATTGGACATACAAGATGGGCGACACACGGGAAACCTACAGAGCTTAATGCGCATCCACACTTAGGTGAGTATTCATATGTAGTTCATAATGGTATTATTGAAAACTATAAAGAACTAAAAGATGAGCTAAAAGATGCTGGATATAAATTTGTATCTCAAACAGATACAGAAGTAATTGTACACCTTTTTGAATACTATTTTAATCAAAACAATGATGCTCAAAAATCATTTGATATGACAATATCAAGGCTTGATGGGGCATATTCTATTTTACTTATTACAAAATCCCAGCCTAATAAAATATATTTTATGAAGCATGGTTCTCCTATGGCAATTGCAAAAAGTGATAATGATGATGAGGTATTTTTTGCATCATCTGATGCTCCACTTATTGGATTAGCAAAAAATGTAGTATATCTTGAAGATGGTGTGAGTGGTGTGGCAACTAGTAGTTCTATTAGTTTTAGTGAAGAAGTTAATTGGACTACTTTGCCAAGTTCTAAACAATTTGCTCAAAAAGATGGTTTTAGATTTTTCATGGAAAAAGAAACATATGAGCAAAGTGATGTAGTAACTGACGCAATGCTTGGACGAATAGCTGATAATAGTATAAATTTTGATGAGATTGATAAAAGTTTTATAGATGGAATTAATGAGATTAAAATATGTGCTTGTGGTACATCATATCATGCAGGATTGACAGCTAGTTATTTATTTGAAAGATTAAGTAAAATTAGATGTAGTATAGAAATTGCTAGTGAATTTAGATACAAAGAACCTTTACTTACAAGTGATACACTTTTTATAGTAATATCTCAAAGTGGTGAAACTGCAGATACTCTTGAAGCATTAAAGATGGCAAAAGCTGCAGGACTAAAAACTCTTGTAATTTGTAATGTAGATAATAGTTCTATGACTAGAGAAGCTGATGCTACAATTCTTACACGAGCAGGAATAGAAAAAGGTGTAGCATCAACAAAAGCATTTTCAACTCAGACAGTTGTGCTTTGGATGTTAGCTTTACAATTTGCACAATCTAGAGATATAATATCTGATGATAAATTATCTGAAGAGATACATGCTTTAAGAGAAGTGCCAAATTCACTTGTAGTTGTAGATGAAGTACATGAGAAATGTAAAAGATTATCAAAAAGATATCTTCATGGTCATGGATTTTTCTTCATAGGTCGAGATGTGTTTTTCCCACTTGCTCTTGAAGGTGCTTTAAAACTAAAAGAGATTAGTTATTTACATGCAGAAGGTTATCCTGCAGGAGAGATGAAACACGGACCAATAGCCCTAGCTGATTCAGAACTTTTTACAATAGCACTTATGCCACAGCATATGCATTATGATAAGATTAAATCAAATGTAGAAGAACTTAGTGCAAGAGATAGTACAATATGTGCTATATCACCATTAAGATTTGATTTAGCAGATGATTTTATAAATACGAAAAAAACAGATCATTATATGCTAGAATTTTTTGAGATGCTAGTTGTATTACAATTATTATCTATGGAGATATCAGTACGACTTGGTAATGATGTAGATATGCCAAGAAACTTAGCTAAATCTGTGACTGTAGAGTAGATATAGGTATTTTATGAAATATTTTATAGCAATTCTTTTTAGTATTACTTATATATTTGCTTCTGTAGATATAAATAATGCTACTTATGATGATTTTTTAGATCTTAATGGTATTGGAAAAGCAAAAGCTCATAAGATAGTAAAATATAGAGAAATGAATGGCTGTTTCCAAAATATAGATGAATTAGCAAATATTGACGGTATTAGTAAAAAACTCATATCTAAAAATCAAAATAATTTAATCTTAGGTAATTGTCAAAAGGATGATAAACAAGATAGTTTAGTTAGTAGTACATTTGTAGATGTTTTAATTGATCCTATTAATATGGTATTTGTGGTGATTATTTTTATATTGGGATTTCTTGATTTTAAAACAAAGAAAGATCTAAAAAGTCAAATAGTAAGTGTTGGTGTTTTAGGTACTTTTGTAGGAATATTTATAGGGTTGCAGGGATTCAATCCAGCAGATATAATCAATAGTATAAATGAAATTTTAGTTGGATTAAAGACTGCATTTTTTACATCAATTGTAGGTATGAGTGTAGCTACAATATTATCAATAATACAAAAATTAAATGAAAACAAATAGTGAATGGATGAGCATATCTGACATGATGTCAGGCTTGATGCTTGTTTTTTTATTTATATCTATTAGCTTTATGATACAAGTTCAATCTGATAAAGATAAGATGAAAGATATAGCACAATCATATAAAGATACCAAAGTAAATCTAAATGAAGATCTTCATAGTGAATTTTTAGAAGATATGAAAAAATGGGATGCTAGTATCACCAAAGATAATACAATAGTATTTCATTCACCAGAAGTATTGTTTGAGGTAAATAAGAGTGCTATAAGTGAAGATTTTAAAGCTATATTAGATGATTTTTTTCCAAGATATTTAAAAATTTTAATATCAAAGAAGTATAAAGATAATATTCAAGATATGAAAGTTGAAGGACATACCTCAAATGATTGGATTAGTTCAATATCTAAAGAGAAAATATATCTAAAAAATATGCAGCTCTCACAGAAAAGAGCTTATATGGTACTTTCATATTGTTATAGCTTAGACAATGATTTGGTTAAGCAAAATAGACTATGGTTAGAAAAATATTTCAGAGCCAACGGTATGGCTTTTGCAAAATTAAAATATAAAGATATTAATAGTACTATAGTAGATCAAAAAAGTTCAAGAAGGGTTGAATTTTCAGTCCAAATGAAAACAGAAGATAAAATATACGAAGTTTTAAAAATTAATAATGAAAGAAGATAAAATGATAAAAAAATGTTTATTCCCAGCAGCAGGATATGGAACTAGATTTCTACCAGCTACTAAATCAGTACCTAAAGAGATGCTACCAGTTTTAACTAAGCCATTAATTCAATATGGAGTTGAAGAAGCAGTAAGTGCTGGTATGAGTACTATGGCTATGGTAATATCTAAGTACAAGAAATCAATTGAAGATCATTTTGATAGACATACAGATATAGAAGATAATATATCAGGTTCAAGTAAAGAGGAGCTTTTAAGTGAAGTTAATAGCTTAATTAATAATTGTACTTTCTCTTATACTAGACAGCTAGAGATGAAAGGTCTAGGTCATGCAATATTAACAGGGCAAACATTAATAGGTGATGAACCATTTGCAGTAATATTAGCAGATGATTTATGTGATAATGATGGTGAATCTGTTTTATCACAAATGACAAAAGTATATGAAAAATATCCTAATCATTGTATTGTAGCTGTTGAAGAGATTCCTATGAGTGATACAAATAAATATGGTGTAATTGCTGGCTCAAATATAGAAGATAATATTATCAAAGTAGATAATATGGTAGAAAAACCAGAGCCAAAAGATGCTCCATCAAATTTTGCCATCATAGGAAGATATATTTTAACTCCTGAAATTTTTGATATTATTGAAAATACTCCAGCTGGAAAAGGTGGCGAGATTCAAATTACTGATGCACTTTTAACTTTGGCAAAGCAAGGAAAAGTATTAGCATATAAATTTGATGGAAAAAGATTTGATTGTGGTTCTATTGATGGTTTTGTAGAAGCTACAAATCATTATTATTCTAAAATCTAATTATGTATAAAATATTTATTAGTATATTTTTTCTACTAATAAATATAAATGCCTTTGAGGTTCAAAAGCCAAAAGTATATCAAGGTGACGAAAATATATCTGGCTGGTATATGAGTGAAAAGCTTGATGGTATTAGAGGTTTTTGGGATGGGAAAAACTTATATACCAAAAAAGGTAAAAATCTTTATCCTCCAAAATATTTTCTTGATTCTCTCCCAGCTTTTTCAATAGATGGTGAACTGTGGACAAAAAGAGATGACTTTGAAAATATTCAAAGTATCGTTATGGATAAAGTAGCATCAAAAAACTGGAATCAAATTACTTTCAATATCTTTGAAGTACCAAATATAAAAGGTAATTTTCCTACAAGACTTCAAAAACTACAAACTTGGCTTGATAAAAATCCAAATAAAACAATTAAAATCATCCAGCAAATTATATGTAAAGATAGAGCTCATCTAAATGAATTTTTGAATAGTCTTGTAAAGCTAAAAGGTGAGGGTATAATAATAAAAGATCCAAGCCTAGAATATCATACTGGAAGAAGCTCATATATTCTAAAAGTTAAAAAAGTACAAGATATGGAAGCAATTGTAATAGGTATTAATTTTAGAAAAAAATCAAATATCATGAAAAGTCTTATACTGAAGCTTGATAATGGAGTTGTATTTAATCTTGGTAGTGGGTTTTCTAATACTGAGAGAATAAATTATCCAAAAATCGGGGATATTGTCACTTTTAAATATTATAGCTTTACTAAAAATGGAAAACCAAAATTTGCAAGTTTTCTACATATTCGTAAAGATTAAACTTCATATATGTAAATAATATTGCAAACTGCAATACTTTTTAATCATTTCATAAAAATACACTATAGTTTTATTATTTTTTAATTAGGAGACTAAAATTATGGCACTAAAATTATGTAAATGTGGTGGAGAGATTAAAGAGTTTGATATGCTTTTTGAATGTATAGAGTGTAAGTCTAAGGTTTGGAAGTTATCTCATGGTCATGAATTTAAAGAGAAAGAAGCTACTGATCTTTTATCTGGAAAAGTATTAATGATAAAAAGATTTAAGTCTCAAAATGGATCTTTATATGATACAAAAGTACAAATAAAAGATGGTGATATGATGTTAATATTTGATGATGATACAAAATCAACTAAAATGTGTGATTGTGACTGTGGTGGAGAAGTGATTAAAATACCCAAAGGATATAAGTGTACATCTTGTGAAAAAATTGTTTGGGAGAAGTTTGTAAGCTCATTTTTAAAATTACCAGATATCAAAAAATTATACAAAGGAGAATCTCTATATCTTAATAATTTGAAGTCTAAAAAAGGTAATAAATTTAATGCGGAGATATATTTTGAAGGATTGAACATAGAAATGGAATATTTAAAGTAACTATAAGGTTGTTTTGCTAAAATTCCAATCACAAAAGTTGATACAACTTACCTTTGATGATTTATCATCATAAACATATGCGAGTGTGGCGGAATAGGTAGACGCGTTGGACTTAAAATCCAATTCCGGTTTCGGAGTGTCGGTTCAATTCCGACCATTCGCACCATTTAAAATGTAGAGAGTTGACAGAGTTGGTCGAATGTACCGGTTTTGAAAACCGGCGAGGTTTACGCCTCCAGCGGTTCGAATCCGCTACTCTCTGCCATTTTTAACTTCAAATTGTTCCGGATTAGCTCAGTGGTAGAGTAGATGACTGTTAATCATTTGGTCGCTGGTTCGAATCCAGCATCCGGAGCCACTTTTCAAAAAATAAATTCTAAAACACAAAATCATGAGATACTATAGTATATATGGCCTTTTGTCATTATTCTGACATCTCTTTTTGCTATAATTCCATAAATATATAAAAGATGGAGATTATTGTGAAGAAAATAATATTAGGATTTATGTTTATAGGGTTATTACAGCTTTATGCTACGGAATTTAGAAGTTCAAATTTAAATAATTTTATACAAAATATGGAAAAATATCAGAATCAGAATATTGAAATTTTATTTGATACACCGGAAAGTATTAGTTTAACTACATCAATAAATGATGGATATTATGCTATTGAAAATATTTCTGATTATACTAGATATATAGAGTTAAATGATTCAAATTTCATAATATCAAAAGACTTAGTATCAAATGGATCATTTAATATCAAAAGTTTTACTTGTACTGTATCTAAAAGTGATAATAGTAGTAAATTTCATTTTCATAAGTATATCTGTGATATAAAAAATTATAAATAATATTTTTTTAGATATAATCACACAATAAAATTAAAAAGGTTACACATGTTTAAGAAAATAATTTTTTCAATTGTAATATTAAGTACATATATTTTAGCAGAGCCTACTCAAGCTCAAGCAATGACTATGATTAAGTCTAATCCAGCACTTCTAAATACTCCTCAAGCTAAAG
>Ga0233431_1006376_pt1 | contig 10677 bp, 10 predicted proteins | sample SI_118_April2016_FD_179867 | JGI IMG/M metagenome (GOLD analysis project Ga0233431, IMG submission 179867) | Seawater microbial communities from Saanich Inlet, British Columbia, Canada - SI_118_April2016_200_MG | ecosystem: Environmental > Aquatic > Marine > Inlet | place: Canada: British...
ACTAGCCTCAATTATATTTTTAGTTTTGGGATATTTAATGATCAGTAAAATAAAAATTCCAACGTTCAAAGGAGGAAAATAAATGGTTTTAGATACAATCATCTCCTCTTTTTGGTTTTTATTACCAGCTGGATTAGCAAATATGAGTCCAGTATTATTCAGATGGCTACCCTTGTTTAACATTCCTATCGATCTTAACAAAACATTCCGAGGAAAACCAATTTTTGGTAAAAACAAAACATACAGAGGCTTTATTGTCGGTACTTTGGTCGCAATCATAACAATATATCTTGAGAAAATATTTGGTGCTGTTACAATAGTAGATTACAATAGTATAAACATAATTCTACTAGGATTTTTGCTAGGTTTTGGAGCATTGTTTGGAGATTTGATTGAAAGTTTCTTCAAAAGACAAAGAGAAAAGAAACCAGGAGATAACTGGTTTCCTTTTGATCAAACCGATTGGATTTTTGGCGCGTTATTGTTTGCGTGGCCATTAGTAAGCTATACGTGGGAGTTTGTAATAATAACAATCTTATTATTTGGTCTTTTACATCCAACTTTTAATTACATTGGTTATTTACTAAAACTTAGAAAAAATAAAATTTAATCTTCTTCTTTGGGTTTTAATCTAAAAAGAACCGTTGCTCTATACAACAATTTAGAAGTTTCCCTACTTTGCGTGTGCAATTTTCGAGTTATCTTAAGTTCACCCTTGAACGCTTTTTTCATGTCCTGTCCAAGTCTTCGTGCATATCGTTGAGAACTAATATAAATATCAATACCTGTTTTTAGTTGAATTACTTTTGTGATAAAAACACCATCTCTTTTCCGAATTCTTTTCTTTAGAAAATTAAAGATCTCTTCATCATAAGGTCTAAGTTGAATAATTGCTTCAAAATAATTACTCGGATCCTTGTAAATTATAGATTTGGACATGGGGTACTCCTTTAATTGTTACGATATCGTCTTCATTAATAAATCCTTCTTTAAGAGCAATTCCCACTATTTCTTTCCCTACAATATTCAAATTATCTGCAGTCTTAAGAATTGCAATAATTTCTTCTTCAGACTTTTCTTCACCCTTATAAAATCGTTCTGTAACATGAAGATGTAATTCTCCTTCTTCTAATTCTTTACCGACCAGATCACTGTCTGCCATAGCTACAACTTTTTCATGAATTTTTACTTGAATCATTTTTAGATTTTAGTCACTATTGAACTTTTATGTCCACAAGCCATACACCTCTTTTCTATACGACCTTCTTCCTCAAAAAGTTTTGTATCTGGTTTACCACACTCAACACAAAGAACAAACGTTTCGACATATTTTTTCAGTTTCTCATTAATCATCACACTACTTAGTTTTCTTCCAAAAATTAATCTCTGACCATCGAAATGTCCCGCGGTTGCAAGCTCTCTTTGTAGATATTTTAGAATATGCTCTGGTTTTCTTGCTAAAAGGCTTGCTATTGCATACATATTAACAATAATTGTTTTATTTCCTTCAACATGCCCCTTTATTTTAGGCACTTCAAACCGCTCTGATTTATTTTGAACTTTGGGTAATTTTTCTTTCGCAGTATTGAGCATATCTTCATATTTCATAAGAGTAATGAAGAAAAATAGTTATTTATAAAGATTCCCTAAACAAGCCTATAATAGCCCTTTTTTGGACAGAATATTTCACCTTCTTTAAGAAGATCCTGAACCGCTAACATCACTTCTTCCTTTGGCATATTACAAACTGTAATCAACGCTTCTTCTTCTACTTCATCCTGTTTTTCTATTTCATTAAGAATCGCTTCACGAAGTGATAATGATGATCCTGTTTCCGTTTGTGGCGGATTATCTGGTGCAACCTCAACTTTTTCTTCTTTGCTAGGAATTCCATATTCCTTAGTAAGTTCCAACCTTCGTAAAAGTGCCCAATCCATGCTCACTCTTCGCACAACTTCAGGCCGAATATATCTTTCATTATTAAAGGTTGAATATCTTCCAACAACAAACACAAGATCTCCTACTTGTTTATCTTCCGCTAAATAAACATCCGCTCCCCAAGTTTTAAGTTGAATATTTGCTGAACCATCATCCAAGATTAAGCTTCCATAACCTTCAGTTGCCCTTGTATTAATTATGCTTCCAAATAAATGAACTCGAGAAACATGTTTATCATTAATATCTAAATAAGGCAATCCAGAATCTTCATCTATCTTTTCTGGCGATTTGTGAACATCCCGAATCCAAACCTTATAGGCCGTATGTCGTTTAATTGGCTTATCCATAAGAGTAGAAATACAAGGTTGAGTATATAAAATCTATCGTAATGTCTGATATATTATAGAAAAAAGTAAATTAGACAGTACATTCTGGACATATTCTTTTTGCAGCGATATCATTAGCAACAGTCCTAGCGCAGCACTTCCTTTTGCCCATCTCTTTCAAAAGATGGCTAGTATTTTTTGTAATCTTTTGTTCAACCATCTTCCACATTTCTTTAACAGTTCCACCTTTATATTCGACATAAGAGCTGATAACTCCTCCTGCATTCACAACATAATCTGGAAGAACTAAAATTCCCTTTTTATGAAGCTCATCTTCAGTTTCATGAGTCATTGGGATGTTTGACCCTTCAACAATAAGCTTAAACTTCAATCTTGAAATATCTGCATGTTTAATAAGATCTTTTACTGCGGCAGTAATTAATATATCCGCCTTCAAATCCAATATTTGATTACTTTCTTTCACTTTCCCATCAGGATATTTTGTAACCATTCCTTCTTTATGTTTAACTTTTCTAAGTTTTTCAAAGTCTAAACCTTTGGGATTATAAATAACTCCTCTTGAATCCGAAACAGCAATAAGTGTAGCTCCTGCTTCGGTCATAAATTTTGCTACAAATTCACCTACATTACCAAACCCTTCAACTGCAAAAGTAACATTCTTTATATCCATCTTTAAATGTTTCAATGCTACTTTTGTTGCATGAAACAAACCAAATCCTGTGCTTCCTATCTCATGTGGAATTCCACCAAGATTTTTAGGTTTACCTGTAACTGCTTTTTTATTCCCTATTTCCTTAACAATAATCCTCATTTCTTCTTCAGCCATATTCATGTCTGGCGCTGAAACATACTCTGAAGGTGCTAGATTTTTTATAGCTTTAGCGAACGATATAACTAATGATTTTTTCTGTTTCGTACTAAGCGTTTTATCATCAGCTATAATTCCTGCCTTTCCTCCTCCGAATGGAAGGTCTGCCATTGCACATTTTAGGCTCATTGCCCTTGCTAATCGGAAAATTTCTTCTTCAGTAACATCAGGTCGCATTCGAACTCCTCCCTTAGCTGGTCCTCGAGCGGTACTATCAATACAAACAATACTTTTCATTCCTGTTGCCGGATCATAAATTTTTATAATTTTTTCAGGCCCTATCTTGTTATATTCATTCCCATCTTGTTCCATTTTATTTTTCCTTGTTTAATAATTATTCAAACCCAGCCAAAAGAAGAATTACTTTTTTATGTTACAATTTCTTCCTAAGATAGGTAATAAACCATACCATAAATCAACTTTAAAAAAGTTTTGTCTATTTTTCACCTTTCTTGAAATAGTGATAAACCGATTGTGCCGCAATCGAACCACCAGAAGCAGACGTAATGAATTGCTTCAAAGATGTTGAATCTGTGATATCTCCAGCAGCAAAAACGCCCTTAATATTTGTTTGATGATCTTTGTCAACTTTGATAAAACCATGTGCATCAACTTCTACCCCTATTCCTTTCGCCAATTCATTGAGAGGTATATGTCCTATTTCTACAAACACACCATCAAGTTTAATATCTTTACCTGTATCAGTCTTTACTCCGGTTACAAACGTTTCTCCATAAACTTCTGTAACATTCGTATTATGTATTACTTCAATTTTATCTTTCATTGAATACACTTTTTCTGAAGAAATTGGTTCTGCTCGTAATTTTTCCTTCCTATAGATAACATACACTTTTTCTGCATACCCAGCCATAAAAAGTGCACCCAAGGCCGCGGAATCGCTTCCACCAACTACAGCGATAGTCTTTCCACCATAAAGTGGCCCATCACAAGTATAACAATAATGTACTCCTTTCCCAGAATATTTTTCTTCGCCAGGGATTCCTAGCTTTCTATGTATCATTCCGTTTGCAAAAATGATAGTTTTTGATTCATATTTTTCCTTACCCGCATACACAACGAATCCTTCCCCTTTTTTTTCAACTTTTTCTACAGTTGCTGCAATCATTGGAACGTTGTATTCCTTAACATGGGTAACAAATTTTTCCATTAGTTCAGGCCCCGTTATTCCAGGTTCTCCGATCCAATTATCCACTTTGTGCGCAATGTTTCCTGTCCCACCAAAATCTTTCGCAATTACTGTTGTGTTTAAACTAAATCGTGCTGAATACAATGCTGCTCCAAGCCCTGCAGCTCCCCCACCTATTATAAGAACATCATTCATAAGATATGCAAAAGAAGAATATTATATTTAAGTTTACCTATAACAGATCTAAATTTTTTGCAGCCAACCTTTCTTTGGTTCAAAAATATCCCCGCTTCGTTTTAGTTTATCTACTGCTTCATCCAATTTTTGTTCGGTTAATCCTTTATCAAATACTTTAGGTTTAAGATCATCCTCGATACTAATCGCTCCTTGCTTTTCTTCACAAAGTTGAAAAATAATATCTCGTACTTGTAGAATTCGTCCACGGGTTGATGCAGTGATTCCTGTTGTAATTCTATCCATATCAATTTGTCCTGTTTCTGGATCCATTCCAATCTCAGACATACACCCTTTCAATAATGCTACCGCTCGTAAAGCATCTTCTTTCCTTACTTCAGTCTTAAGTTTTATCCTCGCAGAAGCCTCAGCAAGACGAACTATTGCCTCAAGTTGCCTAGGTGAGATTGGGATTGGTTTGATGGCTGCATCCCCTTGACTACCTGTAGCCCGAAGATCAACATAGAAATTCTTGATAATTTCTACTGCTTCTTTGGTTAATTTAGGAAAATATTTTTGTTTTGTATACGCAAGATACTTTCGTAAAAGCTTAGGACTTATTTCTGGTGCTTCATCCTCATACGAATGTGATTGCAAAACTTTGATTGCGATGTTTGTATCTTTTTCTCTGTCTGGAAGATCTCTCATAACAAAAATTAGATCAAAACGATTGATCAATGCTGGTGGCATATCAATCTGGTTCGGCATTGGTGTAAACGGATCGAACCTTCCCATTTTTGGGTTTGCTGCTGCAAAGATTGATGTCTGCGTTCGTAGAGTAGCCTGAATATTTGCTTTAGCAATAGAAATGTGTTGTTGCTCCATCGCTTCGTGCAATGCAGAAGTATCTTCTTTAGAAATTTTATCCATCTCATCAAGAACTAAAATTCCCTTATCTGCAAGAACCATCGCCCCTGCTTCCAAGGCCCAACCTTTAAGAAACTCATCTTTAACAACAGAAGCTGTCAATCCAGCTCCTGATGCACTTCTTCCTGCAACATATCTTGCTTTTGGAGCAGTATTATTAACAAACGTAAGCATTTGCGACTTCCCGCAACCAGGATCACCTACTAACAACAAATGTAAGTCTCCTCTTACTTTGGTCCCATCCTTTTTTGTCTTTCGAATACCTCCAAAAAGTAAGAGAACAATAGCCTCTTTGATTTTATCATGTCCATAAATGGAAGGTGAAATACTTTTCACTAGTTTTTCATAAATATTTTTATTTTTCGCTAATTTCTTAATTTCTTTTTCATCTTCTGGTGAGATAATAATTTCAGAATAATCTTCTTCCATAGGTTCAGCAAAATTTGCTTTCATAGCAAGATCAAACCGTGTTGATATTCCTCCCGTTCTTGTTTGAATCGGTATCTCATATAACATCCCATTAACCATAATCCTCGTACCAGGGATTGTATGTTTTTCCATCCTTGGTTCTACTAAATCTTCCCTTAGAAAAACTTGCATCCTTCGAGGTTGTGCCCCACCATCTAACTTTTCCGGTGATTCTTCAAGCACTAATCGTTGAACATCCACAAGTTCTTTTGACAATAATCTGAATCGTCCTTTTCTTCCACAAGTACATCTTGATGGTTCTCTAAACTGTTGATCAAGCTGTGGCATGGTGATAACATTCCCACATGAAGGACACTCAAATTTTGCAGAGACTGCTTGCGGTCTTACTTCAGAACTTTGTCTAATAATCCCCTCCATTGCAATAAATCGACCTAGATGTTTACTTCTAAAATTTCGAATAAATATTTCTTGTGAATGGGGTAAATTTTTGAACCGAACCCTAAACCCTTTTTCCACATCAAACTGTTCTAATGCAATTTCTGCAGCCTTGATTGTTTCTTCAGGTTCTTCAAGAAGTTGGTCTGCTAATCTTGGATCATACTTTGTAAGATCAAAGAAATCTACAACTATGAAATTATACCCTTTTGATATATTAAAATGGAGATCTTTCTGATAACTTTGTTCAAGAAAATCTTGAAACTTCTCTATTTGTTCTGACGCATCAATTTGCATATCTTGGTAGGGATCAAAGGAGAATATAAATATATATGCGCTATTCTATGAAATATTTTCAGAAAATAGAAAGTAAAAAATAGATAAAAAAGAAGCTATTTATTTGTAGCCAACTTTTGCTAATTCTTTAATCAAAAGATCTACCGCTTCATGTAGTTTTGGTTCAGATCTTGTTCCTGTACAAACAATCTTCCCATTACTGAATAAAAGGAATGTCGCTCTTGTACCTGCTAGTTTATAGACAAGACCAGGGAACTGTTCTGGTTCGTACTCAGTATTTTGCAGTTGAACTGCTAAAGCATTAAGATTTAGATCAATTCCTATTGCACCTGCCGCAACTAAGTTTTGAACTGTAAACTTTGGTTGAACAGAAATCTTAACTTTAATTTTTTCAATATTCACAATAATCATATCTATTGCAGCTTTCACTTTAGCCATAGACCTTGCACCAGTACAAACTATCTTTCCTGAACTAAATATTAAAGCAGATGTTTTAGGTTCCTTAATTCTCATAACCAAACCAGGGAACTGTTCTGGGTTGTATTCCGTATTCGGCAATGCTTCTGCAAGTTTAACAAGAGGTATAGCTCTTTCTAAGTTTGCTGTCGCAACAATATTAACAATTCTTATTTCTTTTTTAACTACCATTTGTATTGGCCTCCTTATAAGGGTTTATAAAGAAAAAACGTTTACCATTTATAAAGGTATTTATAAAGAATCCGTCTCTGTTTGGAGACAAAGATTCAAATTTTATCGAAAGAAATCGTAAACTTTTGTCCTTTTACTTCGAAACTGGATGAAATTGACAAAACGTCATCACTAAATTCTAAAGTTTTAGCTCCTACTTTTGACTTAATCTCTCTAGCAAATGTTGAAAGATCATATTCTGAAGAAATCATCAATATTATTCTATCTTTTTTCTCCATCTCTTCATCCTTTCGTAGTTGTTGAACTCTTCTTGTTATTTCTCTAGAAAATCCTTCTCTTTCTAATTCAGGTGTAATATTTGTATTAACATAAACAACACCTTTTGAAAACAATGACCCAGCAAATCCTTCAGGTAATTCTTCTTTAATATTAACATGTGACACATTAAGATTAAAACCTTCAATATGCAATGATCCTTTTTCTGCTAGTTCCTGAAGTTTTTCTTCATCTAATGCTTCCAAGATTATTACAGATTCTTTCTTGAAATCCTTTCCTATTGCATTCCTATTTGGAGTAACTGTAATTTTGCTTCCTTCAAGTGTAGAAACAATCTCTAAATCTTTTATATTAACATGAGATAATAATAAAGGTTTTAGTGATTCTACCGCCTTTCTTACTTTCCCATCAGAGCTAGCAATTGTTAATTTAGCTAAAGGCCACCGTACTCCAACTCTAACTTTATCTCTCGCTGCTAAACTAGCCTGAACAAGTTCTTGGACAATTTTAACATTTTCTTCTAGATCAACATTTATCCATTTCTCATCATATTTTGGCCATTCAAAGTAATGAATACTTTCTTCTTCCAAACTAAAAACGTCTTTCAAATTCAAATACATCTTTTCTGAAATGAAGGGAGCTACGATAGATAAGAGTTTGACTGTTCCCATTAATACTTCACTAATCACTCCTAAAACAATTAACGGATCTTCATTAATTTTATCTCTTGTCCATTGAATGTATGTTCTACTTAGTTCTAAGAATAATTCCTCAATCTCCTTTGGAACCTTATCCATCTGATAAATTTCCATAAGCTCCGTTACTTTACGAATTGTACTATGTAATTTTGAGAGAATATATCTTTCTTCTAATCCTAAGTACTTAGATTCTGGCATTGATGGCTTAACGTCTACATTTTTGGCATAATCAATAAGATAATTATGAACATTCCAAAGCACTGAAAGATTTTTGTATTTCAGTTTAACTTCTTCCCAGCTAAAATTAACATCTTCTCCTGGTGGTGTTCGAGTCATATACATTCTCATAGTATCTGAGCCATACTTTTCTATTAGTTCATATGGAGAAATGACATTCCCTAAAGACTTAGACATTTTTACACCCTGTACATCTGTCAGCATACCATGCATGTAAACAGAATTGAAACAATTCCTTCCAAACGCAATCATTGATGCGACCATTAAAAGATTAAACCATCCTCTAACTTGTTCTTTTGCTTCTAAGATAAAATCGGCAGGAAAATATTTTGATAATATTTCTTTATTTTGTGGATAGTCCAAGCATGCCCATGAAGCACAACCAGCATCAATCCAAACATCTAATATATCTGGAATTCTTCTATACTTTTTCCCATCCTTTTCTATTACAATTTCATCAATCCAGGGCTTATGTAGATTATCAGGCGCTTTTACACCATATGATTCCAATTCTTCAACAGATTCAATTACAATATAATCATCTCCTTCCTCACATCTCCAAATTGGTGCTGGTGTTCCCCAATATCTTTGTTTTGTGATAGAATTATCTCTAAGATGACTCAGCCAACCATTGAACGCATTCTTTCCTGCTTCTGGAACCCAATGTACAACTTTATTTTCTTCAAGCATATCTTCTTTAAGATCTTCAATCTTGAAAAACCACTGTTTTGTCGCCCTGAATATAACAGGATTATGGCATCGTTCACAATGTGCATAATCATGCTCAATCGATGTTGAAGCGATAAGAACCCCATCATCCTCTAATAATTGAATAAATTTTTTATCATCTTTCTTTGCTACAAAATTTGAGAATCTTCCCATCGTTTCTGGAAAAACCCCTTTTTCATCCAAATTATTGAACGGCGGAATATTATTAACATGTCCAACTTCATAATCTTCTGGACCACAGCCAGCAGCCATATGAACAAGCCCAGACCCTCCTTTAAGTGAAACATACTCGTTTGATAATAGTACTGTATGAATATTAGGATATTTTTGTTTTAATTCTTTGAATGGAATAATATCATTTTCCCAAAAATGCTCATAACGTAATCCCTTCAGTTTTTCTCCAATACATTCCTCAACAATTTCATAATCCTTATCTGCTACCTCTTTGATAAACGCAGTTACTAATCCTTTTGCAATGGTCCAGATCTCATTATCAACTTTAACCTTAACATATTCCAATTCTGGGTGAACCATAATCCCAACATTGAATGGCAAAGTCCAAGGCGTTGTAGTCCAAATAATCAGATACTCATTTTCTTTTCCTGCAACCTTAAATTTAACAAAGACTGATTTGTCTGTAACATGTTTATATTCACATTCATGCTTAGCCATGGCCGTCGCACAGTTAGAACACCAAGTCAAAGTTCGCAGTCCTTCATACAATCTTCCTTCTTCCTCAGCTCTCTTAATTAAATACCAGACTGACTGAATGTACGTGTTTTTGACAGGCATATACGCATTTTCATGATCCATCCACACACCCATTCTCCAAAGATCTTTACTCATAGTTTGAGCTTTATCTATTGAATAATCCATACATTTCTGAACAAATTTATCTACACCATATTTTTCAATGTCATCTTTAGTTGTAAAATTCAATTCAGCCATAACTTTATGCGCGGTTGGAAGTCCATGCATATCATAACCTCCACGATCCCAAACATCTTCCTTTTTCATCCTATGATATCTCATAGCCATATCTTTCATAGAATTATTCCAAGCATGCCCTAAATGAAGATATCCTGAAGTATAAGGTGGTCCTTGAAGAAAATAATATTTTTTTCCAGTAGAATTTCTCTTTTTCAGCGTAGGATAAATATCATTTTTCTCCCAAAATTGAAGCACTTCTTCCTCAACACCCTTAAAATCATACATATTGTAGCAGAAGTAGATCTAAAGTTTATATACCTTTTTGTTAGATTTTAGCCTCTTTATTTGTTTAATTTTACAGTGGTGACAGACCAAAACCTTTATAAAGAACATATAGGGGTTAATAGTATAGGTTGGGGTGATTAATAGATGCTTAATAAAAATGGAAGAATTTTTAAACAAACCGATGTTGGTAATGCAAGTACGTCCTGAGTTTTCTATAGTATACAAAGCTAATCCTCGATTAAAATTTAAGAAAGAACATTTTTCCACCAAAAAAGAATTTAAAGATCATCTATCTAAGCAAGCTAAACATTG
>Ga0233431_1006379_pt1 | contig 10668 bp, 7 predicted proteins | sample SI_118_April2016_FD_179867 | JGI IMG/M metagenome (GOLD analysis project Ga0233431, IMG submission 179867) | Seawater microbial communities from Saanich Inlet, British Columbia, Canada - SI_118_April2016_200_MG | ecosystem: Environmental > Aquatic > Marine > Inlet | place: Canada: British...
TTTGCAACATAGAGATAGAGCCATCCTCTCTGATTTGGCCAAATCAAAGCTTTTATGGGATCGCCGCATAGCAATGCTTTCCACCTTTCACTATATCCGCCAAAAGGATTTTGGTGATGCTTTAAACATCGCGGAGATTTTACTTAATGATCAAGAAGACCTGATGCATAAGGCGGTAGGCTGGATGCTCAGAGAAATAGGTAATAGGGATTTAGCCACAGAAGAAGTTTTTCTAAAAAAATATTATAAAAATATGCCACGTACTATGCTCCGTTACGCTATTGAAAAGTTTGAGGAAGAAAAAAGACTGCGTTATTTAAAAGGTGAGGCTTAGATCTTATACCTCTTCATCAATAAAGAATTACTCACCACAGACACCGAACTAAAAGCCATAGCAGCACCCGCGATCATGGGGTTAAGCAAAAAGCCTGTAAAAGGGTAGAGTATACCAGCGGCAATGGGGATACCTAATGAATTATAGAAAAAAGCCCAAAACAAATTTTGTTTAATCTTTTTCATAGCATAACGGGAAAGTTGCATAGCTTTAACCACGTCCCTGGGATCATCTTTGATCAAGACCATATCTCCGGCCTCAATCGCAATGTCTGTACCACTACCAAGAGCAATACCCAAATCAGCCTGAATTAAAGCAGGTGCGTCATTGATCCCGTCACCAACCATCGCTACTTTATGTTTATTTTTTTGTAGTTTTTTCACTTCCCTAGCTTTATCTTGTGGTAATACTTCGGCTAATACATGCTTTATGCCCAGCTGTTTTGCAATAGCTTTTGCGGTACGCATATTATCACCTGTAATCATCACCACTTTTTTCTTTGTTTTTTGTAGGCTAGTCACGGTTTCTTGAGCATTTTCTTTGATGGTATCTGCTACCGCGATTAACCCGAATAATTTTTTAGCTGCTGCTAAAAGCATCACAGTTTTACCTTCGTTTTCCAGCTTTTCCAGATCAGCTTCTGCCTTTGCTATCTCAATTTTATTTTCCGCCATTAATTTTCTGTTACCCAGCAAAATCTGGTGCTTTTCTATTTTTGCCGTTACACCTTTACCAGGTAAAGCCTGGAAATTTTGCACTGGTTTTGGATCTAGCCTTTGTTTCTGCGCACCTCGTACAACCGCGTCTGCCAAAGGATGCTCTGAATTTTTTTCTATGGATGCGGCTAGCCCTAGCACAACTTCTTCTGATTCCTCATAGCTCACAATATTAGTTAGTTCAGGTTTGCCCTTGGTCAAAGTACCTGTTTTATCAAAAACCACAGTATCAATGCTATGCGCCATTTGCAGCGATTCTGCGTTTTTGATCAATATCCCGTTTTGAGCACCCATGCCCGTACCCACCATCACAGCCGTAGGCGTAGCCAGACCCAAAGCACAAGGACAAGCAATAATAAAAACCGTGATCATAATAGTTAAAGCAAAAATAAAGCTCTGGCCAGTCCAAAACCAAAAAATAAACGCTAAAATCCCCATTAATAAAACCGTGGGTACAAAATAAGCAGAGATTTTATCCGCTAATTTTTGAATCGGAGCTTTAGAACCTTGCGCGTCTTGTACAAATTTGATGATTTGAGCCAGGACCGTGTCTTTACCTACCTTTGTAGCTTTGAATGTAAAACTACCGGTTTTGTTGATAGTGGCACCTATGACCTGGCTACCAACCGTCTTTTCTATGGGTATGCTTTCACCCGTGATCATGGCTTCATTCACACTGGAATAGCCTTCGATAATCTCGCCATCTACCGGAATTTTTTGGCCTGGTTTAACGAGCACGAGATCACCTGCAAGCATTTCTGCTATCGATATTTCCTTTTCCTGCCCGTCTCTGATCACCATAGCAGTTTTGGGTTGCAGACCGAGCAGCTTTTTAATAGCCTCACTAGTCTTGCCTTTGGCCAGAGCTTCCAGATATTTACCTAAAAGAATAAAAGTAATCAAAAAGGCTGCTGTTTCATAATATAGATTTTGTGGACTAAAAAGACTATAAAGATAGGCCGTACCCACGCCCAGAGAAACCAGAGTATCCATATTTGCTTGCCTGGTTTTGAAAACCGTAATAATCCCGGAGGTAAAAAACTTATACCCAATAATCATCACTCCGGTAGCCAAAATAAATTGTACTAAAGCCATATGCGGCCCAGGTCCCATAGCCAAATACATCAAAGGTGCAGAAAGCCCCAAAGACAACCAGAATTTCCATTTTAGGGTTTTTATTTCTTTAACCCGGGCCTCTTTTTCCAAATCAACTGCAGCTGCTGCTTTTTCTTCTTTAATAGTCTTATACCCGGTATCTACAATCACCTGATGTATCTGATCCAGATCAATTTTTTCTTCATCATATTCCACAAAAGCTTTTTCATTGGCAAAGTTCACAATAGCTTTACTAATCCCGTCCTTTTTATGCAAAGCTTTTTCGATATTGGCAGCACAGCTCGCGCAATGCATACCGATTACTTGGATTGTTGTTTTGGTCATTAGTTTTTCTCCTTGCTTTTATTATCGCAAGTTTTTATCTAGATGCCAAAAATCGCTAAAATTTTGGATGTTTGTATGGAGGTCTTTTTGAATTTGAAAGAAAAGCTGGTGCCTCCAGAAGTCAAGAGGAGGGGGCTTGGTTTTGGCTTAATTTTTCTAGAAAAAAGTTTGGCGGCATACCAGCATCTAATAGTAATTTGTATGCGCGTGGAGTATGTTTAAAATATTCAAAATATTGCAGGATGTTCTCTGCTTGCAGATATTGTGGTAATACTTGGTCTATTGTAAACCTGGGTGGATTTTGGAGGATCTCGCTAGCTATCTGAGGCAAAGACTCCTGTACTTTTGTAAATTTTGAAAGCGCGACCCTACTATCTTCAAAAAAAGACCTTAACCGGGCTAGCCCCTCATCGCTGATAGTATAAGCATCTTCTCTTTTTACTCTGTGACAATCTGTGTAATCCCAGGTAATTTCCTGCCCTTTTGGTACTGATTCAGTTAATATTAATGCGGAAAAAGGACAGTTCCGATGTACTGCATTCGGAGGGCCGTCGTTAGCCATAAAAGCTTGTTGCGGATTCGATTCATCCAAAGGAACATGCATAGTCCTTTCATCAAAGCCGGTTGCGTAATCTTGTTGAACTGGAGTCATATCTTCAAATGGATGTTTTCTTAGGATTCGGCAGGGAGAAAAGGGGATTACAGTTCCAGGTAAAAGATCCTGATCAGCATATAATCCTTTATAGCCTGGGGTTATTTCTCTGACAACGGTTTTTGGAGGCGGTTTGGTTGCCGCTCTTTGTAGCAGTCTACCATATAAAAGAACCGTAGAACTATGGTCAAAATTTGTCAATTTCAGGTATATTCTGAGAATATGTTCTGGAGGACAAGCCACTTGCCATCTACTTGCTCCTATTTTTGAATGGTCTTGCCAAGACTCTGTCCATCTTTCCAATTCTTGCGGTGTTAAACCATTACAATCTTCCTGAGTTTCCCATTTATCAGGAAATTTTTCTTTTAGTAGTGCGGCAATTTTCGGATAAGCTACTGATAAATGCAGCGGCGTCCATTGAGATATCCTATCAGATTGCATATCAACTAAATCTGGTCTTTTTAATATAATATGCGTAGCTAAATCTAGGTTACCTGCCAGCAAAGCATAGACCAAAGGATTTAAACCCGGAATAAACTTACATTTTGCTTGCATAAGATCAAAAAGCCGTTTAATTTGCATTCGATTTTCATCTAGATTTATCACCCTAATAATAGTAAATGTCTTAAATATGGGGGCTGTCTGTTTTTTTTCGCAACCAGAACTCTGCTCTTTAAAACAGTCAAAGGTTGTGGTATACAGTGTATTTGCTAATTCACGTAACGCCCCTTTTAACTGTTCACTTTCAGCTCTGCTCACGCTTTCATCGGGCATACTCATAATTTTAAAATTTAGACGAGATGACAAACTTGTTTTCATTATTATTTCCTTTAACCTTTCATTCCCAACTGTGCTAGTATTTTTTTTATTATTACAAAATAATTAACTTCTTAAAATATCTTCCTATATATACTTGTCGTATCCTTTAGCAAAAAAAAATCACTTGTAAGTAGAAAGTAATTATCCTTAACCTTAATTCTTAACCTTAATATTTGCAGCTTTGCTGCCGGGGTGATGCCAGGTTATTTCTCGGGGATTCAGACAAGCCGGAGATTACCGCCCTGTCCCAGAAGATAAAAGGGCCAGTGTTTGAGCTAGCTGTCTTTCAAATAGGTAGTTTCGGTATTCATCTATGAGTATTTGTATTGGAAAAAGGATTAATAACGCTGATTCATTTGGTTTTGCTTTATACTTTTGATCAAGAGGCCTCCCTAAAGCTCTGTATAGTTCTAAAGGAAACGAAGTTAATCTTAATAACTGTCCCCCCAAGCAAGATTTTTTTATCAAATTATTAAGTGTGGTAAGGCTATTTGTGACTACAGCTTTATCCGACACGTTTAATCCAGCTCGGAGTATTGTTAAACACAATATCCAGTATTTTAATACTGTTTTCTTTTGATCTGTATTTTGGCTAAATTTATGTAATTGACTAATAATAAAAGGAAGGAGTCTCTTATCAAATTCTTCTATTTTTTTTCTATTTTGATATGCCGCGCAAGATATAAAAATAAAATCTTCTGTTTCATTATTACTTAGATAATCTTCTAATGCATTTATATATTCATCTGCTGTTGGTATTTTCAGCGACGAGCTAACCGCAACTATTTTTTTCATTTATAAAATTCCCCCAAACTTTTAACACATTATATAGTTCAGTCTATAAATTCGTAAACAAACCATACCATTTTTTGTTATAATCTAAATAAATAAATAAATATGGAAGGATTAAGTTTAAATGAAATATTTTTTAAATTGGCCTGAAAAAGGAATTAATAACATTATTATTGAAACGAGCCTGTGGTCAGAGGCAACTATAAAGCAATCAAATGAAAAACTGGAGGCAGTTAAAGAAAAGGATCCTTTTTATTTAGTTTTAGACGAAAATGGAAATAGAAAAAAACTTTATTTGAAAGGATTAAAATTAAATTTCAAACCAAAAGGTATTATTGATGATGAACAAAAATTATTAACTAGAGAATTTGCTGAGTATGAATATTTTTTGGCGTTTTTACCTTTAGTTCTTATTGCAATTGGCGGTATGTTGGGGGGAGCGCTCGGTATGATAGGAATGTTAATAAATATGGAAATATTAAGAAATAATAAAAAGGGCCTCAAAAGAGTATTTTTAGTTATTGGTTTTACAATACTTATTTTTATTTCTTTTTTTATTTTTGTATTATTGCTAGAGACTACAATGAGCCCACAAAAATGAAATATTCAGAAGCAAAGTTAGGCAGATCATTTATTTTAAGGCTGGAAGAAGGGGGCATTTACTACCAAAAAAGAAGAAATTGCCTTATTAAAAAAAATCAGTCAAGATATATATCAAGTGCAAAAGTTTGCTTCTTCATCTATTACTAGCAAACTATCACAAAAATAAAATTTCAATTAAGGGGGGAATAATGATAAGTAAAAAAGTACTAGCAAGTACACTAGATTCAACAACAAGATTAGCGAGCGTACCCGCAGACGGGCCCGCAACAATTACTTCAGCACACTATCAAGCACTTATGCGTCCAAAAAATATTACCGTCATAGGATGTTCTCGCAGACAATCCGATTCAAAAAGACTACCCATTGGTAACGCAGCTATCAGGGCGTTAGTTCAAAGTACATATTCATCAAGAGCTATTTTTGGAATTAACCTTGGGGAGCCATTTAAAATATATGATACAGCTATAACAACTATGCAGTCTGTAGTTAATATACCATCAGATACACTAGATTTAGTGATTATCGTAGTTCCACAATTGAGAGTAAAAAAAGCATTAGCGGATTTAATAGACTCTGGAAAAGCAGTCCGAAATGTCTTAGTCATATCCGCAGGCTTTGGTGAAGTAGGAAATCATACAGAACAAGCTGAGTTAGTAGCCATGGCACGTCGTGCTGGTATGAACTTATATGGACCTAATGTAGCAGGTGCGATTGGTCCGGGTTATAACGCCAGCTTTATAGCAAATAGGCTAATGCGTGATCAAGCCCATTCTGGTTCAATGGCCTTTATAGCCCAAAGTGGCTCGCAAGCACTTACTTGGGCAAATGCTTTAAGAGAAGGCGACTTGCTTCATAGTATTATAATGACCGGCAACCAAGCAGATGTCCAAGCCTTTGATTTATTACCACATCTGGCCCAAGATTCAACTGTAAAACAAATAGGTCTATACGTAGAAGGCGCCAAACCTGATGATCCTGCTTTATTAGCAAAGGTAAAAGCAGCCACTAGGAAAAACCCCGTGATTATGTTTACGCCAAAAGTTACAGCACAAACTCAAGAAGCAGCTCAATCACATACAGGTTCTTTGGCAGGCGACGCCAAAGTATTTGAGGCTGTAATGAGACAATGTGGTGTTGAAATAGTCAGAAGTACAGAGGATCTACTAAAAAGAATGCGTTTTTTACAATTATGGGATAGTTTGAAAGGTACCGAAAATCCAGTTGGACCAGTACATATTCTTACCATAGGCGGAGGAACTGGCATTGAAATAGCTACATTATCAACACCTCAGGGTCTAGAAATACCAAAACCTGATGAGCAATTAATCGCAAAACTGAAGAAGATATTACCAGCTATAGCTAGCATAGGGAATCCAACGGATACTACTGGTTCTGTTACTAAAGAACAATTTCTTGCTGCGGGAACAACCTTACTTGAATCCGTCACTTCTGGTTCAACCGTTGTCTTTAACTTAATGGAACTTGCTAATTTACCTGAAGAAGATGTAACTGATACCTTTAAATCCCTTCAAGAAAGAGCTGCTGAACTATGTAAAAACGCTATTTTTGTATATCAAGGTTCAGAGACAGATAAAGTAATTACAGATTTAAGAAACAAGGGATTATTTACTTACTCAGCAGAATACCTTGCTGATTTAGCTGCAGGTCTTGGTGTCTTAGCTCGCTATCAAGACTATAGAGCCCATATAGCGGATCCTCAGTTAAGAACAGTCGTACATAATATACAACAAATACAAGGAATCGTATCAGAAGCTGCATCAGCAGGTGCTGCTTCATTAAGCACCGAGCAAGGTATTCAAATAATGAAGCTTGCTGGCATTATAACCCCTCAAAGTGAAATAGCAACTACGGTAGAGGAAGCTGTCCTTCAAGCTAAGCAAATAGAGTATCCTGTAGTTATGAAAATTGTCTCACCAGATATACTTCATAAAAGTGATGCTGATGCTGTCAGATTAAACCTAGGGGATGAAACCGCGGTCCGCCAGGCATACATGGAAATTAGGGAGAATAGTGAACGATATCTGTATAAGGCGGGTATTAGTAACATTGACGATCATATTACTGGTATTGAAGTAACCAAGATGATAAAAAAACCAGAAGGAACAGAATTCATTATCGGCGCTAAAAGAGATCCTGTATTTGGGCCTGTTGTCCTTTTTGGCGTAGGGGGATTTCTTACAGAAGCAACAGACGATTGTACTTTAAGGTCTTTTTCACTTACAGAATCTGAACTTGAAGGTATGATACAAGATATTAGAATGAAAGCCCTATTAGGTAAATACAGAGGCCGCCTTCCAAGAGATATTGATGCGATTAAACACGCCATAACAACATTAGGCGCAATTATGACAGCTTGCCCTCAAATTAGTGAGCTTGAAATTAATCCATTTGTAGCAGGAGGCGTCAAACCAGCAGAAGTCGAGCCTTCTAGAGCCTTAGATATTCGATGTATACTTAAGACCTCTGACCGAATAACCTTTCGGTACCCCTCCACTTTTTGAATAAAGAGAGGTGAAATTAAATTATCCCCCTTCTCCTAAGAATAGGAGAAGGGGCTAGGGGATGAGGTTGAACTATGCCCAAACCGATTATCGCTAAAACAGCCTTAAATAAAATCACCAATGATTATTTACCCTATAAATGGGACCTAAATATCTATCGTGGCTGTATACACAGCTGCCATTACTGCTACGCGCTATATTCCCATAAATACCTGGAATCAGACCAATTTTTTGATGACATATACGTCAAAACCAATATCGCAGAACTCCTGGAACAAAAATTAAGATCTCGCTATTGGCAAAAAAGCCTTATTAATTTGGGTGGTGTCACAGATAGCTACCAGCCCGCAGAAGCAGATTATAAAATCATGCCTGAAATCCTTAAGGTGATGATTAAATACCGTAATCCTATCACTATTTCCACAAAGTCCGACCTTATCCTCAGAGACTATGATCTCATTGCCGAATTAGCCCGATATACCGCAGTCAACGTAGCATGTACGATCATCACTACAGATGATAATACACGTAAAATAGTGGAACCCCACGCTTCACCTATTGCTCAAAGAGTCGCGGTTTTAAAAGCCTTCCAAAAAACCAAGGTCAGTACGGGTATGCACACCATGCCCATCTTGCCATACATCACAGATCAACCAGAAAATTTTGAAAACTTGTTTGCTTTAGCCAAAGAATGTGAGGTAGATTATGTGCTCACGGAATTTTTAAATTTAAGAAGCCAAACCAGAAAACATTTTTTAAGCTTTATCCAAACCCAATTTCCTCAGTTTTACGCTGATTATCTGAAGCTATATAAAGGCTGGCTTGTTGATAAAACCTATAAATCAAAAATATATACTTTAATAAGTTCCCTTAAAGCCAAATACCATATTCCCAAATACACCGACCGCCCGGTAAAAAACTTTTTAGATCAACAGCTAGGCTTATTCTAATTATTCTCCCCCTCTATAGAATAGAGAGGGGGAAAGCACGAAGTGCCAGGGGGTGAGTGTTACTAGCCTAAACCCCAATATCCTCATTCCAAAGTTTAGGATTTTTTGCAATAAAATCTTGCATCAAATTAATACAAGTCTGATCTTGCAAAACTTCAAGTTTAACCCCGCATGAGCGCAAAAGCGCTTCCTCTCCTATAAAGGTTTGATTCTCGCCAATAACTACACGTGGAATTTCATATAGCAACATCGCGCCAGAACACATCACACAAGGAGAAAGAGTAGTATAAAGCGTACATTCTTTGTATACAGCAGCAGGCAGCCGCCCGGCATTTTCCAAGGCAGCCATTTCCCCATGCAAAATTGCACTTCCTTTTTGTACTCTCTGGTTATGGCCTCGGCCAATAATTTTGTTACGATAAACAATCACCGCCCCAATCGGAATTCCGCCTTCTGCTAATCCTTTTTGAGCTTCCTTAACCGCTTCCTGCATAAATATATCCATATTTTTTCTCCTCCTTCTTAATCTTAACCTTAATCTTATCCCCCCCTCTATAGAATAGAGAGTGGGAGAATGTTATTCTTTATTTAGTATATAATTAAATAAATTATATGGTATCAAAAAATTTTAAACAAACTATCTCTTGGGCATTTTATGATTGGGCTAATTCCGCTTTTGCTACTACCGTAATGGCTGGATTCTTTCCTCTTTTCTTTAAACAATTTTGGAGTCTTGGCGCTGATGTTACCGTAAGTACCTTTAAATTAGGTATAGCCAATTCTTTGGCCGGTATTATTATAGCCATCTTAGCTCCCATCCTAGGAGCCATTGCAGATAAAGGAAACTGGAAAAAAAACTTTCTCCTTATTTTTGCGCTTTTAGGTGTTGTAATGACAGGTTCCTTATATTTTGTGGCACAAGGTCAATGGCAAATCGCGGTCATCTTTTATGTTTTAGCGGTTATTGGTTTTACAGGGGGCAATATTTTTTATGACGCTTTATTAATCAATGTCGCACCAAAAAATAAATTGGATATGGTTTCTGCCCTAGGTTATGCTTTTGGTTATTTAGGCGGTGGGCTATTATTAGCCTTAAATGTTTTAATGATTCTATATCCTCAAAAATTTGGTTTAAGTAATTCTGTTCAAGCTATCCAGCTTTCTTTTGTTACAGTCGCAGTTTGGTGGGCCTTATTTTCTATTCCTTTATTTATTTATGTACGCGAAACAAAAAATACTACAAAAATCCTTAAATCTAAAACCATTATTTCAGGCTTCAAACAATTATATTGTACTTTAAAAAAAATTAAAGAGTATAAAATTGTCTTTATTTTTTTAATCAGTTATTGGTTTTATATTGATGGCGTAGATACCATTATCAGAATGGCCGTAGATTATGGGCTTTCTTTAGGATTTGATGAAAAAAGTCTTTTACTTTCCTTACTCCTAGTACAGTTTATCGGGTTTCCCTCAGCTTTGCTTTTTGGCAAAATAGGAGAACGTATTGGCGCCAAAAATGCTATTGGTTTTACTATTGTAGCTTACATTGGTATTACCTTTTGGAGTTTTTTTATGAATCAAGTTTGGGAATTTTATGTCTTAGCTGTGTTTATCGGCCTTGTTCAAGGCGGTATTCAGGCTTTAAGCAGATCCTTTTATACTAGCATTATTCCACCAAACCAAGCAGGCGAGTTTTTGGGTTTTTATAATATGATGGGTAAATTCGCCGTTGTCCTAGGCCCTGCTCTCATGGGTGTGGTGGCCCTCTTAACCGGAAACCCTCGTTACTCTGTTTTTGCTGTTACTTTTCTTTTGGTAATTGGAGGAACAGTATTGTATT
>Ga0233431_1006380_pt1 | contig 10667 bp, 8 predicted proteins | sample SI_118_April2016_FD_179867 | JGI IMG/M metagenome (GOLD analysis project Ga0233431, IMG submission 179867) | Seawater microbial communities from Saanich Inlet, British Columbia, Canada - SI_118_April2016_200_MG | ecosystem: Environmental > Aquatic > Marine > Inlet | place: Canada: British...
ACGATTAAAGGTGATCGTCGCAATAGAGACATCTTTATCCAGAATAATATTCTCATAGGTCATAATCAATTCTCATTAAGCGTTTCTCTTTTATGCTGGCGAATACCATATTCACATAATTTGCTAAGTGCTTTGACACCGGAATATAACGAGGTGAATACCGGTAGATCCTTACCCAGCTCTTCCCTAATAATGTTTTTATATTTGTTGTGGCCGATTAACATACAGATAACGATGGGTTTACCATATTGTTTGGCAATTTTTTGTACTGTTTTCTTCTCAATCGGCTCCATCGAATATTCAAATCCAGCCAGGATTAAAATGGCCGCATCAATATTTGGATCCGCCAAAGGGCCGGCAAGAGTGGTTTCCAGAGTCTTATTTAAACCAATTTTTGTAATTGAATAATATAAGTCAACCGGATTATCAGGGGGCATATTTTCTTCGAACACATCTTTCAGGGATTCAATCGTTTCCGCTGTCAACTTTGGCAGGACCAGACCGTGCGCCTCACATAAATCAGAAACCACCACACCCACACTACCCGCAGCAGTAACCACAGCAACCCTGTTTCCGGTTGGCACCGGTTGGGTTGAAAAGACTTTGGCAAAATCCATCAATTCAGTAAAATCATCAGCTGCAATCATTCCTGTCTGGCGAATGGCGGTATTAACAACTATCGCACTACTGGCAATACTTCCGGTGTGACTCATGGCAGCTTTAGCACCCGCTGTAGAACGCCCACCGTTCAAAAATATCACCGGTTTCTTGGCCGCCACTTTTTTTGCGATTTTTACCAGGCGACGACCATCCGCGATATTTTCCAGATACATCGAGATCACTTCGGTCTGTTCATCATCACCAAAATACTCCAGTAAATCGTTTTCGTTAACGTCACACTTATTCCCAATGGAACAAACTTTATTAATATTCAAAGTTTGATTCACAACGATATCAGATGCCATTCCAGCAGCCAACAGGCCTGACTGCCCAATTAAAACCACATTCCCATTTGGAATTTCAGCTTCCATGGGGTAAATCGTGGTCGCAATATTTCTGGAAACGATTCCGGAGCAATTCGGCCCAATCACTCTAATATTGTTAAGTCGGGCTATATCAACGATTTTTTCTTCGATAAGCTTTCCCTCACCGCCAACTTCCTTAAAGCCCATGGATTGAATAATAACAGCCTTAACTCCTTTTTGAGCGCAAACTTCCATGGTCTTAACCGCAAATTTAGCTGAGATCAAAAAAACAGCTAAATCAACCTCTCCAGGGACCTCCGCCAGGGAATGATAAGCAGGTATCCCCTGTACTTCTTCTGCTTTGGGATTGACCGGGTAAATATCCCCTGAAAAATCACAATTAATAATGTTTTTTAAACACACATAACCCAATTTTCCAGGTTTGGAACTTGCTCCAATGACAGCAACTGATTTTGGTTTAAAGAAGAACTCCATCATAATTGAACCATCCATTTATAAATAAACTAAAAAATGATGAGATAATTTTTAAATTATTACGTTTCACTTTCTGACAACATTATTCTTGCGTCAACCACGATGGCACCTTGCTTGTAAGCAAACACGGGATTCATATCAATTTCTTCAATTTCCGGAGTTTTGTCGATAAACGCGGATAGCTTTAACAATATGTCTTCAAGACAGGGAATATCGGCAGGGTCTTCACCCCGATATCCTTCAAGAAGTTTCTTACCCTTTATATCATTAATCATTTCGCTAGCATCGTCTTTACCAAAGGGAACAATTCTGAAAGCAACGTCCTTCATCACTTCCACAAAAATCCCTCCCAGACCGAACATAATAACCGGCCCAAAATTAATATCTTTTGTCATACCAATAATAACTTCAATTCCTTTTTTTGCCATCGGTTGAACAGCTACTCCCTCAATATCAGCATCCGGATATGTTCCTTTTATTGAAGTCATAATTTCATCAAAAGCACTTTCTACAGCAACCTGATCCTTCAAATTAACCTTAACACCTCCGGCATCACTTTTATGAGTAACATCGACAGAAGAGATCTTTATTACTACAGGATACCCAAATTCATTACTTAGAGAAACTGCCTGTTCTTTCGTTTTTGCAAGCTTGGTTATAGTAGAGGGAATTCCGGCTTCCTGTAAAATGTGTTTTGCCTCTATTTCTGTTAGAATTGTTCTATTTTCCTTTCGTGCCCGGCTGAATATTTCGTTAACCGTCATTGCTTCTCCTTCAAATCAAAAAATAGCTTTGTGGTCTCGTTTTGAAACAGGGATTTTTAATGCCATTACAGTAAGTCTCATGACATTGATTTCAAATGTCCGCATATCGTCTGCAATGGTCATACCAGTGAATTTTCATATAATTCCTACAACAAACTTGGCAATCAAATGCTTTCTCATAATAAAGGGTCAGATATGACCCAAATTAAATCCAACAAGCTCAGCTGAAAAAGAGGGGCATGCTTCGTTAGCCCATCCTACTCTTTGTACCATATTGTAATTATATAGTGGCTGAACGAAAATTCAATTATTGGATATAAGTCCGGTAATTAGGGTACACGTAACAACTTGGTATTTAATTATTAAAGTATTTTCTTTAAATTGTACATGTCCCCAAATTACCTACTTTTCGTTCAGACACAATAATATGATAAAATATTTATTCTTCAGTAATGAAATTAAAATTCTGAGGAGTACTATAAACCAGAAAAACACAATTCATTAACCAAGAGGGTCTATTTAACTACTTTTCCAAATTGGATTTTATTGATTGCTGTTTTGGTGTTGTTCCTCTTGCATCTTTATATAACTATCTCTGACTTCCAAAGCCGCTTTTTCCATGGCTGCAGGTAACTCGGTGATAGCGCCATCCAGGCTGGTTGATTTAAGCTGCGCCTGAATGGGTATTGGACCTTGCGGACTGATTAGTTCCGCATGACCGATAAAAACAGGCAAACGCTGACTATCCTCAGACCCGTCAATATTAATGGGAGTCAGTTTTCTAATAGAAGCTACTTTGAGGTCCGTAAAAGACTCTTCACGATATAAATTAGCACGATCGACGATGAAATTAAGTTTTATATCTTTATCCATTTTACCCATCATTTTCCCCGGTATGTAATTATTGATTAGTACCTGATTGCATTAAATTTATTCCCTAGCCAGATTTCAGATAATGGTATGTATTATCTGACCGAAAACCAGCCGCAAATCTACTGCAAAAATCAAGCATATTTATTGATGGATAAAAAACAATCGGAAGAACATCTATGGTTATCAAATTATTAAATTTCACGTATAGTTAATATATTATCCGATAAAATAGGATTAAAAAGAGTTATCCTTCGATCGTTCAACCTTCAAATAAAATTATTGACCAAAAACAGATATGAATTTTAAAACCCGAACTCAATTTTTAAGGACACTGGGGGTTGAAAAACCAACAGTTTTAATTGATACAGAAAAAGTAAAAGCAAATGTCATCAGAATGAAGAACAAAGCAGATCGTTCACAAGTGATATTTCGCCCGCATTTTAAAACCCACCAATCGGCTGCTATCGGAGAAATAATTAAAGACTTAGGCATCAAAACCATCACTGTTTCGTCATTAGAAATGGCACAATATTTTGCAGATGCAGGATGGGTTGATATAACTGTGGCAGTTCCGGTAAATCCTTTGGAGATCATTGAAATTAAAAAGCTGAGTCGAAATGTTAATCTAAGTATATTGGTGGATCATCCGGACACCATTGCATTATTGAAAGATCAATTACATTCCCAGGTTAAAGTATTTATTAAAATAGACGTCGGATATGGACGTGCCGGTGTTCCTACAACCTCATTTGACCTGATCGAAAAAATGGTGCGTGAAATCAGTAATTGCGACCATCTATTTTTCCAAGGTTTAATAACCCATGCCGGTAATACCTATACAGCTGACTCACATAAAGAAATTCAGGAAATATATCAAAATTCTGTGAGGGATTTAAACCAAGTCAGACAACGGCTAAAAGAGAAAGGATTTGATAATTGTCTACTCTCTATTGGTGACACACCTGCCTGTAGTATTATAGATGATTTTAAGGATATTGATGAAATCAGACCGGGGAATTGTGTTTTTTACGATCTGGTGCAGGAAAACCTGGGTGTTTGTTCAGCGAATGATATTGCAGTAACCGTTGCTTGCCCTGTGATTGGAAAATATCCTAAACGTCAGGAACTCGTCATTTACGGCGGTGCTGTTCATTTTTCCAAAGATCTTATCCAGCTAAACGATCACAAGATATTTGGATACCTGGCACCAATTGAAAACAAAAAATGGCAGGGTATTGATAAAAATATTTATATATACTCACTCTCCCAGGAGCATGGTATTGTTAAATTACCAGAAAAGCAGTTTCAGGAAATTAATATCGGGGATATTTTGACTTTTTATCCGGTTCATTCCTGTTTAACAGCACATGTCCATCACTATTATCTATCTCTGGATGGCACGGAAATTCCAAAAATGTAATCAGTGTCTCACCAATATCTAATTTGGAGCCATAAATGCCCTCTTTCGAAGATCAAAAGCCAGAAATCGAATAACCCTGCTTAGGGAATTACATCAGCTTATTCGGAATTCGCATTGAATAACAACCGCACAGTCGCTCCTTTTCCTGAACCATCACTGAAAAAATCAAATTTTCCCTGGTTAGCTTCTAGAAACATTTTGCAGTAGTACAGACCGACACCGGACGATCCTTTAAAAGACTCACCAAACTGCAGAATGTTTTCAATATTTTCGGGCGCTACACCTACCCCCGAATCTGAAATTTCAAACCCGATCTGATCATCATGATTAAAAGTTTTAAAACTGATAAAATGTTCCCGATCCTCACCATTCAATTCATCAATCGCTTCATAACTATTTTTGATTAGGTTCACGACAACTTGCATCAATTTGTTCTTATCAATCGTCAGTTGCGACAAATTCGGCCCCAGGTCTTTTTCAATCCTTATTTCCCTTTTTTCAAGAGCGGTTGACTGCATCTTCAGCGCATCATCAATTAATCGGTTCAGATCCGTCAGTTCTAGGTTTTCCCGCGCCCCCGCAGCATAATTCTGTTGGAGTGAAATAATTTCGGATACATATGAGATCGCCTCGGAAATTTTATCCAGAGAAACCTGCCATCCGTTACGCTGCTCAGCTAGTGAGTCAATCAATTTACCCAGGAAACCGAATACTTCCTGGCCCCTCTTATCCTCGCCCACATATTCTGTCAATCGATCGATGTTCTCACTGAGATCCTGATAGGAACGCTTCAAGTAATTTGAAATCTGCGCCCCTTGTTTATCCCGCATTAACTCTTCCACCTGTACGCTGACCGGGGTGATGGCATTACCAATATTATGTAATATCATTGCGGAAAGCTGAGCCCGACCCGATTCAATGGCCTGATTGATCAGCTGATCCTGAGCCGCTTTTAATTCCCGAGTTCGTTCCTCCACCATATCTTCCAACTGTAAACGGTAGTGGGCTAATTCAATTTCATTCTGCTTCCGTTTGTCGATGTCGATATGTGTCCCAATCACCCGTTGAGGATTTCCGTTGCTATCCTTTGAGACCAGTTTCCCGGTACTCTGTATCCACATCCATTCACCGGTTTTCATTCTTAATCGAAAAGTATTCTGATAGATCTGCGAGGCGCCAGCCAGGTGCTCATCCAAGATTTTTCGAGAAGACAGGAGATCCTGAGGATGAAGTATTTTCTCCCATGAAGATATATGGTCGCCTTCCTCGCCCGGATCATACCCAAGCATGCTCGTCCAGCGGTCGTTGACAATCATTTTTCCCGATGGAATATCCCAGTCCCATAGTCCGGCATCCATGGCCTGAATAGCCAATTCCAATCGCTGTCGGTTCTCATGAAGGTCTGCTTCAGCTTTTTTCCGATCGGAGATATCCCGTACAATCCAGGTAAGCAGCCGGTGACCATCCAGGACCAATTCACTGATGGAAACTTCCATGGGAAAAATTGTTTCATCTTGGCGTTGCCCCAAAGCCTCCCGCTCATTACCAATAGTATTTTTTTCCCCGTTTTTCAAATAGTTTTGCAGGTAGTCATCATGCTCTCCACTGTAAGGCGTGGATAGGAGGATGTTGGCATTCTGTCCTATGATTTCAACATTGGTATAACCAAAGATCTGTTCAGCCGCAGGATTGAATGTTTCAATCATTCCTTGTTCGTCAACGGTCATGATTCCATCCACAGCGGTATTCACAATTGCCCGGATTCTGGCAGCTCGTTGCCTTAGCTCTTCTTCCTGCTGCCCCTGTACCTTCAGAGTGTCCGCAAGCATAATGACAGAGTCGGCTAAATGGACCAGTTCACGGGAAGCGGAAACCCTGAGTCCTGAAGTATAGTCTCCCTTCGCTATAGTGGCAAGGCGTTGGTTAATCTTTCGAACAGGTCGGATAACTAGCCAATGGAGCAGAAAGACAATGAGTATAGTTAATGATACTAAGATTCCTGTCAGATATAAACGTATCCGTAGAACATGTGATTGGATCTTTAGATAAGCCGGGTCTACATTCCAGGCAAGCGTCACCTTTCCAAATGTTTCACCTTCCAGAACAAGAGGTTCTGAAAACGACAAGGGAAGATTAGATGGTTGTACTTCGGTATTTTTCCACTGAGCCAAAATTGCACCCTCTTCATTTTCTATTATTAAAGAAAAAATTTCCGAATCGTTTTTTACCGATTGAACGACAATGGTTTCTAATAAGGGAAGATCTTCTGTAACTACTGCGTCAATAGAAGTTGCCGAGAGCAGAGCAAATGTCTTTTGGCTCTGTTTAGTTAAGCTTTCTAATAAGAAGTCTCTTTCGACATCTCGAATTAATATGCCTGAAAGAAAACCAACAGAAGCAACAGCTACCACAAAAGCGGTCACAATCTGTCCCCAGAGTGGCCATCTTTGAAATAATTTTTTATTTGAAAAATTCATTGTTCCTATTCATTGAGGAGCGAATAATCGCATAATCTTTATCACTTCCGGGCAAAAATCCATCTTTTACTAAAGCCTTTAAAGCTTTAGAATCTTTAATATGCAATAGTGTCTCGCTTAAGGTACGACGAATTTTTTCAGATAAACCACTGCGAGCAATCCAGGGTTTGGTCACATTGGGAAAGATTGCCAAAGCTCTCAAGGGATGTCCCTTTTTAAGCAGTTTTTTAAAGGTACTTTCTTTCAGTGCGCCGGCATCAAATTTACCGATAGCGACAGCTGTTCCCACTTTATCATGCCGTCCTAAATATTCATAATTACTTAGATCTGACTCTTTAATCCCATGTTCAACAAGGTAGAGTTGGGACAAAAATCGACCAATGGTGGAAAGTTTATTTCCAAACGCAAACCGCTTTCCTTTCAAGTCCTGAACTTTTTGGATAGAACTGTCTTTGGCAACGCAAATAACACCGTTAAAACGTTTTTTACCTTTTTTACTTTCCATTGCTAAAATCGTAAGTTTAGGATTTTGTCGGCTGGCGGTTATATAGGAAGCTGGACCAAATCTGGAAAAATCCACATTTCCCTTTACAATATCTTGAATCCCTTTTTCGTAAGTTTTAGTAACTTGCATCTTGATTTTTACTTGCTCTCCTAAGCGTTGACTCATTTCTGATTCGATAACGTTCAAGAGAGGGCGAAACTGCCTGACCACTGCAGAAGGCTTATCTGCGGTATAGACTCCAAATTTCAATAATGTGTCTGCCTGGGCCCAAAAAGCATATAACATCAATATGGAAACAACAAAATATTTTATAAATCTCATAGAAAGCTCCTCAGTCAGGGATTAACAGCTAAATCACGCGCAAAATGGTAAGAAAATTTGCCCGCGCGGTCTAAAAACTACTATTAGGGTAACGCATTTCTTTCTGTGGCTTTACAGCGGTTTTTCGATAAAATTCCCATCCACTGTTCTGTTTTTAAAAACCTTTAAACAGATTTATCCGAACCTTTATTTGTATCTTTTTTAAGGGTGCGGTCGGTGGAGTACTATTTCTATTTCATAACAATCTTTTATAAATATGTTTTAATATTTTCAATTTCTTCATATACAATATTGGCCGGATCAGGGTCTTCAATAATACTTTCTGTCAGTGTTTTGCTCTGAATATGAAGACTAAGGTAGAGTTGCAACACATCATTGTGATGGTTAGAATCATCAAGGAAACAATCAAAATATTCTTTTACAAGATGCTCAAATTCAACCAGATTGTAATGGATATTAACCACATCTTTGTTTATGACAGTTCTAATATGGTTACGAAATAGTATGAATAGAAAGATCCTGCGAAAAGGACTCCCTTCCGGTTTTTCAACTTTCGAATAGATCAAACCCAGTTTTCTTCTCTCGTCTATTTTTTCTGTTCTTAGATATTCCAAGCTAATATTTCGAAAAATCTCTACTTGAAATTCTGGTTTTAAGGATTGCTTAAATGCGACAAAAAGAATGGAATTTACGCATTTCAGAATATCAATTTGTTGTGATTTATTATAAACAGATGGAAAAACAAACCTTTGCGTGGTCAATACCTTAATAAATTTCTTAATCCCCGTGATGGTTCTTTTAGCTTTGTACAAATCGTATAAAATCAGTGCATCTTGTTCAAACGGATCTCGTTTTTTAAACAACTCTTCCAAATCATCTGTTTCATTAACAGCATAAAAATGCTTAAAAAACTGACTCATCCTTTCCTCTGAAAAGATAAATGAATAGTACTTTAAAAAGTATTTTTGTTTATCCTCAGGTTCTTTTAACACTTTTTTCAAAAGAGGAATAAGGTAGTATCGTATTGCTTGTCTCACATGATTAATTTGAACAAAGGTTGGATCCGTTAATTTTAATTTTGCTTCATAAATATTACTTGCTATATTCTTCCAGTAAGCATCTTTATCCTCCATTTTTTGTAAAGTCTCTTTCACTGTTGCAATGGTCTCCGATTTTTCTGGTTGATCGGAGCTGTTTTCAGATGTTTTATTTTGAGTTTCTGAAGTTTTATTTTTCATCCCTAATTCCTCTTAAAGAAACAGAAGATCTGGTTTATTGATTAATGGTTAGTCTATTCCTGTTCAAGACTCTTTTTTTCTAGGTACCACTGTTGCGTTAAGGAAGATGCCAGTTGATTGATTTGTGCGGATTTAAATGGTTTATAGAAGTATAGTAGTCTGTCCGGGTTACCGATGGTTTTCACAATCTCTTCAAATTTGTAATCGGAATAGGCTGTCATAATTACAATTTCTATGGAAGGATCTAGTTGACGGATCAATCTGGCTGTTTCTACTCCATCAATACCTGGTGGCATACGAATATCCAAAAACATAAGACTGAAGGGTTGTTTTTCATTAAGCGATTTTTCGATAATTCTTACCGCATCCATTCCTTGGGTAGCTTCAACAATCTCATAAGAATCTGTTTGCAAGCCTTCTTCGACTATTAGATCAGCACTATCGTTTGTGAAATACTCTGCTTCTTCTTCAGTTAAAGAAATCTCTTCAGAGTCGTTAAAAATTGATTCACCAAGTGTCTCAATTTCACTTATCTCATTTTTTCGCTCCAAAATAGAACGATAACTCCGTAGGACCTCTTCCTCATCATCAACTATTAATATCCGTGGAAGATTCATGTCTAATCCTTTATTTGACTATTGAATTACGATTCGTAAAACGTTCTTTACCAGTTTCTGATGCATGGTAGCAATTAAATCATTAATTAATCAATCAATATTATTTAACCTCTGTTGATTTGTACCTGGATATTCACCCTCAGCTGATTTTCAGTTTGGGATAATCCAACAAAAATCATTTGAAATGAGTGGTTTTCTTTTCTTCTTCTCATTTGGTAGTTATTTTGGTATTATAGTACCAATAAGGAGCACTAGCTCATTATTGGCAGGGAAAAAACCGATTAAAACTGGTTCAAAAAATGAAAGAAATTGAAGATTCACTCTTTATAAACAAAAATAAAGAATTGGTTGAATATTTAAAAAAATCACGTCTTTTTATCCATCTACCTGAAAAACAATTGAACCAGATCGCAAAATTTTCCGAGTTTGTCGATTATTCAGCTGGTACAGAAATATTGAAAGAGGGCGAACCAAACCAGAAAATTTTCTTACTGATCAGTGGTAATGTTTCAGTATATTCCGGCGATGAGTTAATATTAAAATTGAACCGAAAAGGAGATATTATCGGTGAAATGAGTGTCATAAGCAATAAACCAACGTCAGCGACTGTGTTGGCAGAAACTCAGGTACGATTGTTTAGTATTCAAGCGGATGATATTGGAAAATACACGGACATTGATGCGAAAACCCTGCAAAATACACTCTATCATATTTTTGCGATGATACTGACCGAGAAGTTAGCAACGACCACATTAAAGGCAAAACAATATGAAATTGTTAACCGGCAATTATCGCATCGCATCGACCTTGAAAAGCTAATATCTAAAATTTCATCACTCTTCATCGATGTAAGTTTTGAAAATATCTGGGAGACAGTTAATCAGTCAATTAAAATGATAGGTGAGTTTTATAGATACCAAAGATGTTTATTGTTTTTACTTTCCAACATCAAAACGAATGATAAAACAATTTTTGAGTGGTGTTCGGATGGG
>Ga0233431_1006383_pt1 | contig 10664 bp, 11 predicted proteins | sample SI_118_April2016_FD_179867 | JGI IMG/M metagenome (GOLD analysis project Ga0233431, IMG submission 179867) | Seawater microbial communities from Saanich Inlet, British Columbia, Canada - SI_118_April2016_200_MG | ecosystem: Environmental > Aquatic > Marine > Inlet | place: Canada: British...
GCATCATGAGTTTTTGTATTCTGGTTCTGGAGATCCTCGTAAGGAGTTTGCTTCTTCTTTACGAGAGGTAATTGGTTCTAAAGGTTCGGTTGTTGTTTATAATCAATCTTTTGAAATTTCTAGGTTGAAAGAGTTGGCTGAGTTTTTTCCTTCTGAGAAAGAGTGGATTTCTGATGTAATTTCTAGAATGGTTGATTTACTTGTTGTTTTTCGTGGTTTTGCTTATTATAATCCTAAACAGGAAGGTAGTGCTTCTATAAAGAAAGTTTTGCCTGCCATAGTTGGTAAAGATTATTCTTCTTTGGGAATTGCTGAAGGAATGGATGCTTCACTTTCTTATTTAGAGAATTTTGGTAAGATAGATTCCATTAAGAGGGATTTGTTGGAGTATTGTAAGTTGGATACTATGGCAATGGTTTGGATTGTTGAAAAGTTGGAAGAGATTGTTAAATAGAATAGAAAGATTCATACATAAGTTTGTTTTAACGTAAATTAAAATGGCCTCCCTTAAATAAGATAAAGAAAACTGATGAAGTATATACTGATAATTGAGAAAGTATACCCTATTATTAGAATGGATTAATTTTTTTTAAGATTCTCTTTTGCTTTCTTTAGTATTGCAAGTTCTAATCCTTCTCCAGTTCCATAATCTGCAGATAACTCTTCCAGATAAATTAAACCAGCATTAGCATATTCTGATGCTATTTTTTTTATTTCAGAAATATTATTTAGAACAGATAATCCTTTTTTTCCTTCTACAGATATAGCAACCATAAGCCATAAATCTCCATCAGAAAATGAGGTTATATTCAAAAGAGGAGAGGGATTAACAATTTTTTCTCTACTTTTATTTATATAACCTAAAACCATACTCACCATAAAAATATTCTTTGCGTCTCTTTCCTTAAACAAGAATCCTTTTTGTAATTTATCATACCTTTTTCTTAATTCCTTAGTGATATTTATATTTCTTCCAAAAGAAGATCTTATTTCCATTTTATAATAATACTGTTCTCCCCATTTTTTTAGCGAATTTTATTTCTTGACAAACACTATTCTTGATTATATCTCTAAATTGAGTAGTATACTCTTGATCCTTCATCAATAAAATAACTTGGTTGTTTTTAAGATAATTAGGGAGATTTTTTGCTATATTCTCTCTTTGTTCATTATCTGTGTTTGCAAGAGGGGTATCAATAAATATTGGAAATTTAAATCCGGAAACATCTGCCAAGGCAGAAATAAACGATAGTAAAAGAACTTGTTTTGTACCGCTTGAAATATTCGCTATTTTCTCATTTCCATTCTTATCTTTAAGACTTAAACTATAATCGTCACTTATTGAGAACTTTGTATAGCTCTTTTTGTCCCAATGTAAATCCATAAAGTAAGCATAAGATAGTTCTTCAACTTTACGCCTCACTCCAACAAGAATCCTCTCTTTTATGTCTTTTAAATTGATTAGAGCTTCATCCATAAATTCTGCTAATCTTTTCTTCCCTTCATATCCTTCTTTTTTCTTTGCTAAAACGTCATTTTCTCTTCTAAGCCTAGACACTTCTGCTCCTTTTAATTTTATTCCTGCTTCGATTCTTGCTATGCTTCCTTGTTGTCCTCCAACACTTACTGCCAAAGTTTTTCTTTGATCTTGACGAGATAATAATTTAGTCCTATCTGTTTTTTTTAGTTTTTCAGAAATTTTTTCTATTTCAGTCTCATTTTTCTTTATTCTTTTAATTATTTCATCGTGAGTCTCCATTTTCTTTTCTCTGGAGTTAATAACTTTCTTTTCTAAATCTGATAAAAGGTCCTTTAATTTAATCCTTCCTTCTATCAACCATTCAGCTACATCGCTTAAATCTTCCTTTTTTAATATCTTCTCTATTTTTTTTATAGCTTGTTGGGAGTCTCCCTTTTCCTTAGGATTTAAACTTCTGCCACAAATACACATTTTCTTATCTAATAATTCTCTCAAAATAATATTCCTTACACTACGTGGAGGAAGCCCTTTATCTTCATCCTCTGTATCAATCAGTTTTAATAGTTTCTTAAGTGCAGAAAATCCCATTGCATAGGGGGCATTCTCAAGAAGATTTTCCTCTACTTCTTTTTTTATAACTGACAAGTCTCCTTTTAAAGTTTCATTCTCTTTTTCTAAGCTTTTTCTCTTATTGCTGTATTCTGTAAGAAGGGGAATATTAAATTCTTCAAGTTCTTTATCAATTGTATCTATTTCAGATTGTGCAGTCAATAATTCTTTCTCATATCCTTCTTTCCTTTCCTTCATTTCTTCAATTCTTTTGGACTCTTCTTCAATCTCTTTCTTGTTAATCTCAAAATTGTCGTCTCCTTGATTCTTTTTCTTACTACTAAAGACTCCATCCCTTACTATTTGTAAATGGGCCTCTCCGAATTCAATTTGTTTAATTTGAGAAATTTTTTCTATGGCATTTTTTATACTTTCTTTATTATAAAAGGAGAAATGTCTCTCTATTTTTTCACCTTCAAACAAGAAGAACATATGAATATCTTCTGGCAGTATGCTACTTATAACTTTTGAAATATCATCTGCCTCTATACTTCTTGCATTATCCTTTTCCCACTCTTCCATAACCAATATTTGTTCGCCGTCATATTTAGCTAAATTATCTATTTTTTTAATGAATGCTTTCCTTTTTATTATATATTTTGGATTTTTCTCACCAAGCTCATTAAGAGAGATTTCAACAGAAAATGAGTCAATATCTCCTTCTTCCAATTCTTCTTTTTTGTCTATATTAAAAGGATTTAAATAATCTTTATGAGCATTTTCTACTTCTCTCCCATACAAACACCAAGAAATTGCGGATAAAAATGTGGTCTTACCTGTATCTGCTTTGGCTTCTATTATTGTAAATTTTCCAGAAGATTTTTCTGAAAATTTAACAGAAGCCTCTCCAAAAAATGGCCTGAAATTATTTAATTTTATTTCTGATATCCACATTTTATTCCTTCTTCTTGTCAACATAAATCGTTGCCAATTCTAAATATTCTCTTGTATATCTCATTGTATTTGAATTGTTAATATTTCTTAACTCCCAACTAATTATATCTAACAAAAAAGTTTTCATGCTCTCATCTACCTTAAGGGCCAAAATTTCTTTTACAATCATATCATTTACATCAGATTTCATCTTATTTTGTATCCACTAATAAGCTTTTAAATTTTGCTATTTTATTTGCTACTTCCAAGGGATTCATCGAATTTTTTATAAATTCATCTATTCTATTTATTTCTCTTCTTAGTAAAGATTTATCCGAACTATCTATAAAATCTGGAATTTTTTCCCAGGGGAAAACAATAATGTCATAAATTTCAGAATACTCTTTTCCTTCGAACTTTCTTAATATTCTCCCTCTTCTTTGTACAAACTCAATAGGATTTCCAGAACTTGCAAGAATTATGGCTCTTTTTATACTTGGAACATCGATACCTTCATCCAATATCTTCATAGCAACAATTACTTGATACTCATTTGATTTAAACAACTCAATTATTCTCTTTCTATGTTCTAAAGGTTGTCTGAAGGTTATTTCGTGTGCTATTATTTTCCTTGAATGTAATGTCCCTCTAACTCTGTCTATTTGTTTATCTGAACAGTATATTAGTGTTTTTTCTAATTTATTTCCTAATTTATCTAGAATTTTATCAAAACATTCCCATTTTGATTCGGAGTTAATAATTATCTTGGATCTTTTCAAGATTAGTAAAAACGTTTGTTCATCTATTTTGCCTTTGTTTGCAGCAATTCTTTTTGCAATTACCTTCGTTAATTCATCATATTTATTTCTTTCATCTTCACTCAATTTAGTAAACTCTGCCTTGTATTCATATTCTGTTAAAAATTTGGGTATTGCCTTATCCATACCAAAAGTGAAAACAATTCCTCCAAAATAATCTTGCATTTCTTTAGTTCCATCTATATCCATATATCTTTCGGGGGTAGCACTCAATCCTAACCTTTTACTGTATAGTTCTACTAATCCTTCCTTATACTTTGGAGCCCAGGAGTGATGCATCTCATCAGCAATTAACATTTTGGTTCCAATATGATTCTTTTCAATTATCTCTAAAAAATCTTCTTTACAAATTGAGTCATATGTTCCAACACAGATTATTTCTTTTGCTCTCCCTAACTCTTTTTTTAAAATTGCTCCACGTAAATCTTTAGTCCACCTGGTCTTTGTTCCCATTACTTCAACTATATTATCGTATCCAAAATCCGAAAGTTGTTTAACCCATTGAGAAACTAATAACTTTTTTGGTGCGGTGATTGCTATCAAAGTATTATCATCAGATTTTAGAACATTTCCTATTGATGCCATTGCAGTAAATGTCTTTCCTGTTCCAGTCGCCATTTCAAGAATACCTTTATGCCCATTCTTTTCCCACTTTTCAATACCCTCTTTTTGAAATTTGTATAAATAATCATAAACGGTATCCTTATTTATTTTCTTTTCACCTTTTCCAGAAACTTCATTCATTGTAGAAATATATTTTCTATAAATTTCATTTAGTTTGCTTTCTACTTCAATAATTTCTTCTCTTGATTTAAAATGTCCTTTGTATTTTTTAAGGACGTTATTCTCTATAATATCATTTATCGGGATAGTTCTTATATTTTTTGCCTTGTTGTCCCAAAAGTCATCAAATAAATCATAATGTCTATCAAAATACTCCTTTGTATGTTTGTTCCAGCTTTTATACACATCAAATGTTTCCTGATTATGGGTAAGGGCCCCCAACGATTCATTGGTTGACCCAGTAGCCACAATTTTATTTCCATCAAAATCTTCAAAAATCATTACTTTGGGATGGAATTTAAACTTATCTGGATCCATTATTCTTTTGTTTTTAGAAACAAATCCAATTTTTATGTCCAATATACCTTCAGATATAAGATAACTCAATGCCTTTAATCTATTTTCATAAATATCTCTACTATACTTGTTTAGTCCTTTTATAAGATTTTCAACAGACCCAAATTCTTGTTCAATGTGTGCTTTTATTATTTGTTTATCATCCTTTAAGCCCCTTTTTATGGCTTTTAAATCTTTTTCATTTATTTCTATTCCTACAATATACTTAATCTTACACTTATTTTTTATTATTTCAACCAGAGCCTCACTTATTAGAGAATAGATACTTGAACTGAAACAATACGTTTCTCTTTTATAAACCTTTGAAACTTTTAACACAGGTATAAGAAACTCTTTCAAAATTTCATTCTCAGAGTTGTAATATGTACTGGATATTTTTAAATCTCTAAAATTGCTCATTTTGGTTAATAAATGATGTAAACAGTCAAATTTAAAAGTATTTCTAAACAGTCATACTTATCAAAATTACGAGGTTAATCAAGATAGATAATGAAATATAGTATTCACTCCCACAGAAATGGGAAAGAACTATTAGAAACTCAACACAGAGAGATTTGGGAAGAATTACAAAAAGTATTAGATGAAATAACTGAAGAAGATTTGATAAAGCAATTCCCCTTATCAAAAAACAAAATGAGTCTTTCTTCTGCGATAAATAATCTTATTAAAGAAAGATTAAGTTCAAAAGAATGGGTTCCTGAAGCTCCAATTTTTCAAGACCCAGAATATTCTCAGAAAAGAGAGACAATATGGAGACTAGATTTTGCAAAGGGGCCAATTTCTATTGAAGTATCATTTAATCACGGAGAGGCACTAGCTTGGAATCTAACAAAACCAACTCTTGCTAGTGAAATGAATCACGTAAGAAAGGCCATCCAGACCAAAGTGGGGGTAATTATCTTAGTAAAAGAAGGTATGAAATCTGCTGGAGCGTTTGATGGTGCCGTTGGTTCCTATGAAAAAGCAATAAGATACCTTAAACCGATGCACACTCTTTTAACAGTTCCCACAGTTTTAATTGGTTTGAAAGCCCCAAAAACGTTCGAAGTGGAAAAAGAAATGCGAAACGGACGTAATGTGGGAGTAATAAAGCTAAATGACACATAGACAAAGAGATTCGAACGTTGAAAAAGAAATTGCGAAGTTTATGGATGAGAAATTTTATGCTTCAGAAGTTCAGGATTTTGTAAGGTTTGAAGATAGAGAAAATCAATTAAAAGGAAAGGATGTTTCTTTTACATTAAACGAATTAAAAAATATAATAGTAGATGAAAAGGCACAAACCCATTATATAAATAGAAATTTACCAACATTTGCATTTGAAATAAGCTTTCTTAGAACTTCTGGAGATTGGACTCTCGGATGGTTGTTTGATGATACTAAGGAAAACGATTATTTTATTTTAATCTGGCCATTTGCTTCAAAAGAATGGAATCTTGTAAAAGAAGATATAACAAAATTAGATTGTCTTTTGGTAAACAAACAAAAAATAATAGATTTGCTTGAGAAAGAAGGGTTCTCAAAAGATAAAATTATGATTGAAGAGGAAAGGATTAGAAGAGAAAATACTCCTGGAAAAATAGGTTCAGGAAATATTTATTTTTATTACACAGATAGACTTGCAGAAAAACCAATAAATATGGTAATAAGGAAAGAAAAACTTATTGAAATCGCTGATAAAATCTTTTCAATCCAGTAGTTTTTAGTTCAGAAATTAAGCTTTTGCCAATTCTTCCTATAACTCCTACCACCAAGGCATTTCCCATCAAAAATGCTCTCTGAATATCACTTGCTTCTTTAGTATGGTTATCTGGAAACATATTTAATCTTTCAAGCTCTAGTGGAGTTAGCCTTCTCAGTTTACCATTTTTTGTTTTTACAACGTGTTTAAACCTTGATGGGCCTGAACCTCCCTCTCCAGTTACTATGGTTCTTGAAGGATTGTCTAGAGAATCTGGAAATATCATGCTTCCTTCAGCATAATTGTATTTTGTTCCACTAGCTTTGTTGATTCTTTCTAGTTTTTTTGCACCTTTCAAATATTCCCATGATTTAATAGAATTGGAGTCTATAAAAAATTCTTTTGGAATCTCTGAATCTGGAATTAAAATTTCCCCTAGCTTTTTTCTTTTTCCTTTATAATCTGGCTGAACCTTTAGAGTCCATACTTTTCTGTTGACTATTATTCCTGCGTTAGAAAATTGGCTAATCTTTAAACCTGCACCAAAGTTTTCCGAAATGTCTGGAAGTTTGCCCTCTATTGAGAACTTATTTATCTCTTTTTTATTTATCTCTTTTATTTTAAAACTTTTAGATAAAATTCCAGAAGTAGTAATCCATGAAATTGGTTTTCTTTCTTTTATAATTTTTTTATATATTTTTGAATCTTTGTGATATCCTAAAAAGAACACTCTTCTTCTTCTTTGAGGCATACCATAATCGGCCGCATTAATAACTCTCCACTCGACAATATATCCCAAGTCTGAAAGGGATGCTAACATTATAGCAAAATCCCTCCCTCTTTGCCTTGCAGGGGATTTTAATAACCTATCAACATTTTCTAAAAATAAAAATTCTGGTTTTTTCTTTTTTTCATTTAGAACTCTATGAATTTCCCACCACAATACTCCTTTTTTACCCTTTAGTCCTGTTGCTTGATTTAAAGTTCTAGCTACCGAATAATCTTGGCATGGAAAACCCCCACATAATAAATCAAAATCTGGAATTTTTGAAGTTGGTACTTTAGCTATGTCTTCGTTGGAATGGTTTTTGTCTCCAAATCTTTTTTTGTATATCTCTGAAGCAAATTGGTTGTTTGTTCCAGGTTCCCATTGATTACTCCATACTGTCTCATAGTGCTTAGATGACTTTTCTAACCCTAGTCTGAAGCCGCCTACCCCCGCAAAAAGCTCCGCTATTCTCACCTTCTTTTTCATAAGAGTGGGAGTAAACATTTGTTTATATACTTTTCGATCGTGCGTGGCAAGATGGCAAGAACTAATTGAAAATAATTTTACTTTTGAGTCTTTTTAATTGATTTTTACCTTTCTTTTCCTCCCTATGGAACTCATTGTGATGTTTTTTACACAAAAAACAAATACTCTTGTTATTAGAATGGCTTTGCAAAAAACATTTCATAGTATTATAAACATCAAAATAAAACATGCCATCTTTCAATCTTCTCTTATTCTTCCTAGCGCATTCAATGAATATCTGGGGCCGATTCTTTGAGAAATGAACTGTGTCGATCTGGCCACCATAGTTGCATTCTTCAAATTGACACTTTCCAATTAATTTTTTTTCTGGAATAAAAAAATCTCTTATTATATTTCTAGTTTCTCCAGAAAGGATATTGTAGAAGCTTTTCTCAGAATCTGCCACCACATAAGTATTTTTATATTTATCAAGTTTCGTTGGGGGGAATTCTTTGATTATATTATCAATATGTCCTTCTCTTTTTTTTTGAATAATTAATTTTATTATTTTTTTGCTTTGAGAGGCAGAATATAAAAATAATTTTCCTTTATCAGAGTCTCTTAAACCATATCTCTTAAGAATGTCCCATGAAATCCATCCTTTCTTATCAGAGTAATTTAATAATTTATCAAGTTGTCTAGTAGATTTTCCAGATTTAAGGAAATTAAGCAATACTAATATCTCGTCTGTTTTTTTAACCATATAATTGTAATATAGGATAAACCATAAAAAACTTCCTAAAAAATATCAAAAACAATCCTCATTAAAAGTAGTGGCTCCCTCAGTAATTAATTTTCTATTTCCAGAAGGCAGAATTTTTTCTGAATCTTTTGGCTTAAAAACAAGCAGGTTCTTTCCGTATTCCTTTGCTTTTTTTGCGGTATGCATCGTCCCGCTTTTTTCTTCTGCTTCCACAATGTAAACTTCATCAGAAATAGCACTCTGCAATCTATTTCTTGCTACAAATGTATATTTTGAATGTCTTTGACCAAAGGGATATTCAGATATGACTAACCCTCCTTTTTCCACTATTTGCCTTGATAATTCTTTATTTTGTGGAGGATAAACCACATCTAAACCATGCCCGAGAATTGCAATTGTTTTTCCATCATTATTTATGGCGGATTTATGAGCCTCAGTATCTATTCCTTCCGCTAGCCCACTAACAATTATATTGTCCTTGCATAATTTTTTCGCTAAATCATAAGAAACTTTTCTCCCTAATGAAGAAGCTTTTCTAGCTCCTACTATTGCAACACACTTTTTCGATAATAAATCAATATTTCCAGAATAAAATAGTACAACTGGAAAATCACTAATATCTAAAAAAGATTTTGGATATTCAGAATCAAGATAAGTTATCATCCCTACGTCACTTCCATCCAATCTTCCCAATAATTTTTTTGATTCAGTATATGCATTTTCAACAACTTGGAAACCATCAATTTTAATTTTAGGAAAGCATTGTAATATCCTCCATAAGCAATCTAAATCTACTTCCACTGTAGGAAGACTATCCATAATCCTTCTAGCAGTTACATTTCCAACATTTTTTATATTCTTTAATGTTAACAAAATTGTTTTTTTATCCATTGTACATAACATTTATAGTGCACCCCAACACAAGACTAACAACCCCTTTAGCCCCCTCCCCCATTAATATTTCTTTCGCGGATATTAATGAATCTCCGCTTGTAGATATATCATCCATCAATAAAATGTATCTGCCCTTTATCAGATGTTTCTTTTCTACAGCCAAACTTTTTTTCAATCCCTCTTTATCTTCTTTTTGGACACCACTATAAATTTTTTTTCTTTCGATAACATCATGTTTTCTGACTAAACAATCTGTTCCATCCAGCCGGCCGCTTTTACATAAACCTTCTGCTACTAACTTAATCCCAGAAGATTTTTTCAATAATTTATGAGGCGGAACTACACAAATAGTAAAGGGTCTATTCTTAAAAATTCTCTTAAGATCCTCATTTTCAGACAAGATATTAATTGTTTTTTTAATTGAGTTGTCTTTCATACTTTTTATATCGTGAATCAATCTTGCTTGAGGCAACAATAAGTTATCTCTTACATGCTTAATTTCTTCATTTCCTTCAGAATTCCAAAAAGGCCGAAACCAAGACCATTCAGGAAGATAATAGTATAAACAATAGCCGCTACCTACCCCTGGCAAGTTATTCAACAGTCTTTTATAGTGTTCAAGGGTTATTTTGCCAGTTCTTATAAGGAAGTTTCTCATCTTCAATTCATCTATAACTTTATTTAATGGCTTTTTCATTATAAAAGAGGAACTCGAGATGATTTAAATAATTTATCTTGCCAATCACACCCAAAATACTTATAAATAAACTAACTTTCTCTCAACTATGTTTGTAGAAAAATACAGACCTAAAGACTTCCACGAAGTTAAAGGCCAAGAAAAGATAGTAGAAAGGGTTAAAGCGTTCATAGAAACAAAGAACATGCCTCACTTACTTTTCAGCGGACCAGCGGGCATTGGAAAAACAACTCTATCATTAATCATAGGAAACAAACTTTTCGGAGATGATAAAAATTCCCTTTTCTTAGAATTAAACGCCAGTGACGAAAGAGGTATTGACGTAGTAAGAAACAAAGTCAAAGATTTTGCCAGAACTAGAGCAATAAAAGATGTTCCTTTCAAAGTAATCTACCTAGACGAATGTGACTCTTTAACTAAAGACGCTCAACAGGCCCTAAGAAGAACTATGGAAACATAATCAAACACTTGTAGG
>Ga0233431_1006385_pt1 | contig 10661 bp, 11 predicted proteins | sample SI_118_April2016_FD_179867 | JGI IMG/M metagenome (GOLD analysis project Ga0233431, IMG submission 179867) | Seawater microbial communities from Saanich Inlet, British Columbia, Canada - SI_118_April2016_200_MG | ecosystem: Environmental > Aquatic > Marine > Inlet | place: Canada: British...
AAATTCACTTGAGGTTCAGTTGCCTTTTTTACAAGTTCTTTTAAAAGATTTTTTGCTTGTTCCATTATTGATTGGTAATGCGACTAATCAACAAGTAGTTGAGGTTTTAGAAGATCTTTGGGGTGGGGATGAAACCTTGGTTGTTGTAAGTTCTGATTTAAGTCATTATCTTGATTATTCTTCGGCGAAAGATATAGATCAAAAAACTGTGGACGCTATTTTGGCTTTACAGCCGGAAAAGATAGGTTATGAACAAGCTTGTGGTCGCATGGCAATTAATGCATTATTAACAGTTGCTGCTAAAAAGAAATTACAGCCGAAATTAATAGATTTATGTAATTCGGGTGACACAATTGGCAGTAAAGATCAGGTGGTTGGGTATGTTGGGGTTCATTTTATGGAGGAAAGCTAGTGAATATTTACTCAACGGAAGAGAGGGGAGTTTTGCTTCAGGCTGCACATGATGCTATTGAATATGGATTACAGCATCAAGATGAAATGCATTTGGGAGACATTTCTGCTCTTCCGGAAAGTTTACAGCAAAAACGAGCTACTTTTATTACTTTAAATGTTGGTGAGCAATTGCGGGGATGTATTGGTTCGCTAGAGGCATATCAGCCGTTAATTGAAGATGTTGCTCATAATGCTTTTGCGGCAGCTTTTCGTGATCCGAGGTTTCCGCCATTAACTAAGGAAGAGTTTGCGCAAGTTAGTATTCATATATCAGTGTTAAGTGAGCCTGTGCTTATGGAGTTCACTTCGGAGGAAGATTTAGTGCAACAGCTTCGTCCTAATGTTGATGGTTTGATTCTTTCGGAAGGTATGCATAAAGGTACTTTTTTGCCGGCAGTATGGGATTCTTTATCAGATCCGAAACAATTCCTTTCACATTTAAAAATGAAAGCTGGATTACCTACAGATTATTGGTCTGATACTTTGACTGTCGAGCGATATACTGCAGAAACAATTGAGTAAGATATGGATAAAGTAAGTTTGCGTAAGTTAAGTTTTTTATTGCCATTGGCTTTGTTTTTTATTATTGCGCTTAATTATCGCCTAAGCTCATGGGTTTTACCTGAGTATAGTCTTTATGATATTAAACGTATTTTAGAGCTTTTGTTATTGGTGATCACGGGTTGCTTTTTAATTCTATCAACTACTCAACGGCGAATGTGGTTAGGTTTATATAATGAATTACCATATGTGGCTCGTTTGTTAATTACTGGCTTTTTTTTGTTAAGTATTATTTCTTCAATGTTGGCGCCGTTGCCTTATATGGCATTATTAGAATTGTCGCTTTATTTATTGCTTTTTTATTTTATATTATTCATCGCGAGCCAAAGGTTATTATATGGAGCAGCCGTTGATAAAACTCTTGTTGGAATAACTATATTAGGAGCTTTAGTTTACATTGCTACTTTTTTTAAAGTTTATATTTCTTCATTAGTATTTCATTATCCGTTTAATATTTTTCCTGGTTTTGTTAATTTACGCTTTTTTGCTCATTATCAAGTATGGACATTGCCTCTTATTACTTTGCCTCTTTTTCTTTTGCCAAAACAAAATTGGATTTTTAAAATAGCAATTTATATTATTGCAATATTGTGGTGGACTCTTGCAATAGCTAATGGTGCTAAAGGTATGTATGTATGTAGCATTATTGGTTGCTGGTGTTTTTGTTACATTTGTTTATAGGCAAAAAAAATGGCTTGTTGTGCAGTTGTGTGTAGTGGGGGCAGGGTTTGTTCTTGAGTGGCTTTTGTTCCATGTTGTTGCACACACGGTATTACAACATAGCTTAAATGCAGTAGCTGGTAGTGCTTCATCGCGCCTGGTTCTTTGGGGGCAGACGGTTGAGTTAATAAAGGCCCACCCTTTATTGGGGGTTGGGCCTATGCATTTTGCTTATTATCCTTATTTCTCATTTGGATCTCCACATAATATTTTGTTACAGCTAGCAGTAGAGTGTGGAATTCCTGCTGCCATTTTTATTTTGGGTTTATTTTTCTTAGGGTTGGTTGGTTGGTTGAAAGTTTCTGATCTAAAAACAACAAAAGAAAATGTGCTATCAGCTAATGTGGTGCCAATTTCATTAACCGCTTCTTTGATTGCTGGAACTTGTTATTCCTTAGTTAGTGGTGTGCTGGTTACGCCGTTGGGACAGATTATGGCTTGTGTGGTTATAGGGTGGGCTTTGGGATATTATTATGCTCAAACTAAAACCGTATCTTTGTGTGATAGTGTTGCGGCACAAATATTTTTTGTTATTTTGGTTTTGTTGGGATTTATTGGGGTGATTGCTGGAATTTTTCCGGCAATTTTTTCTCTTTCGGCAAATGAAATAAAGTGGTTATATGATCGTAATTTTCATACTCTATATCGTCCAAGATTTTGGTTGCAGGGGTATTTAAGATAATGTTGATTTGGTTTAAAAAATTTTTAATTATAAGTTTAATTTTTGGTTGTTTGAGCGTTGCATTTGGGTTGGTTCGAAATGAAAGTAATCAGAAAATTAATATTCATAAAATGCTTAGTGTTCTCTCATTGAAAAACTCGGCTGTAAAAAAGTTTTTAAAATTAGGGCAAAGTTATATTGTGGTAAATGTTACCTCTGAGAAAAACATAAAGGTATGCGCATATTATTTTCAGATTAGTAATGTTGGGAGGAATGTTGTTCGCAATCGTTGTGTAGAAATACATCGAGTGTTAAAGTAACTGATGTTACATAAATAAGAAGTATTTATTATAAGTTGCCAATAGGCTTTCTTACGTTAGCGGAAAGAGTGGGGGTGCCACCACAGAAGTTATCCTGGAAATGAGACATCGTCTCTATCCTAAAAACGGGAGTTGTACGCGAATCATAGTGTAACAAATTGATTTAGATAACGTAGTGAAAAATTGTGTGGTTACCTAATTGGTAATGAGTCAATTTTTTACATAGTTAGATGAATCAAGATGTTGTGCTATGATTCGCGTACAACTCCCGTTTTTAGGATCAATCCAGGATCCAGTTATAAAGCTTACGTAAACAAGAAGTATTTATTATAAGTTGCCAATAGGCTTTCTTACGTTAGCGGAAAGAGGGAAATTTTATGGACATTAAAGGATTGTTGAATTATGCAGTAGATCATAAAGCATCTGATTTGCATTTGTCTTCGGGGTTGTCGCCAATAGTGCGTATTGATGGTGTTTTGCAGCATGTTGAGAATGAAGAAGTGTTGCAAGAAGAAACTTTGCTTAAAATGTTGGAAGATGTTTTGCCGGAAAAACGTTTTGAGGAATTGAAAAAACATTTTGAAATTGACCTCTCGCTTTCTTTGCCTGAAATTTCATCCAGGTTTCGTGTTAATATTTTTCATCAGCTTCGTGGAATTAGTGCAGTTTTTAGGGTTATTCCTGAAAAGATTTTAACTCTTGAAGATCTGGGGGTGCCCGCGATATTCTCTAAGCTTGCTCAGCTTCCTCATGGTCTTGTGTTGATGACTGGACCTACTGGTTGTGGTAAAAGTACTACTTTAGCGGCAATGATTGATTACATTAATAAAACGAAGAAATGCCATATTATAACAATTGAAGATCCTATTGAGTTTGTTTATAAAAGTGATCTTAGTTTAATTCAGCAGCGTGAAGTTCACCAGCATACTGATAATTTTGAAGATGCTTTAAGAGCTGTATTACGTGAGGATCCAGATGTTATCTTAGTTGGTGAAATGCGTGATTTAGAAACAATTCGCTTGGCTTTGACAGCGGCAGAAACAGGACATTTAGTGTTTGCTACCCTTCATACTAGTTCAGCTCCAAAAACTATTAATCGTATAATTGATGTTTTCCCAGCAGGTGAAAAGGATTTGGTGCGAACTATGTTATCCGAATCATTGCAGGCAGTTGTATCTCAAATTCTTATCCAGAAAATTGGGGGAGGGCGAGTTGCTGCGCAGGAAGTAATGATTTGTAATTCTGCAATTCGTAATTTAATTCGTGAAAATAAATCTCCACAAATAGCTTCAGTTATTCAAACTAGTAAAGCGCAGGGAATGCAAACACTTGAAAAACACTTGGTTGATTTGGTTGAAAATAAAACAATTGATTTAGAGACAGTTAAGGTGCTTTTTCCAGACGTAGGGGAGTGATTTTGGCTCTCTAAAAACCAGATTTTTTACCGCATATAATCTTAAGCCTAACTCTTTGAAATATCAGTAATTTTTAATGCTGGTTATGTTCGTATTCAACCTATATAATAATTGGTTTAACCTAGATCTGGCGGTTGGGCGTTAATTGCCCATCAACTGCAGGATTTAGGATTATGGTTATTGTGCCGCACTAGTATTACATAAAGTGGTTAGTTGTTATGTGGTCTTTATTTGGAAAAAAGACTCAACAGCCCGAAGGGGCATGTTGTGTGAGCTTTAATTCTGATGGAATTGCGCTTACGCACGCTATAACAACTAGTTCGAATTCAAACAAGAAGCAAGCTGATGATTCTTCGGTTGTAATCAAACGTTGCGATTTTTTGCCTTGCAAAAATCCTGTTCAACGTGAACTCGTTTTGGGGTCATACATAAAGCAGAATAATTTACAAAATGCTAATTGTAGAGTCGTATTACAGCCGGACGAATATCGTTTGTTTTTTCTTGATGCTCCTAATGTTCCAGAGCAAGAATTAAAAATGGCTGTTAGATGGTTGGTGAAGGATTTAATTGATTATCCTCTTGGAGAAGCTGCGGTCGATTATTTTGAAGTGCCCGGCATTTCGAGCCAGCGATCAAAAATTTATGTTGTGGCAACGCGTTTGAAAATGCTGCAACATACTGCACAGCTTATGAAGGCGGTGAACTTAAAACTTTCACATGTAGATATTGCAGAGTTAGCATTAGCAAATATTACTAGCATGCTTGATGCTGAAAACAAAGGGGTTATGTTATTGTCTTTAAGCTCAGGTGAGGTTGGTATTCTTATTGCTAAGGGAGGTACCGTATGTTTAACGAGATATGTAAAAACTGCGTTTATTGCTAATTTAGCTAAAGAATCACAAGGTGAAAATGTTCCTAATACAGAGGTTACTTCTGATCATCAATTGGATCCTTTGATATTGCAGATTCAGCGATCCTTGGATTTTTATCGGAGACAAATTGAGTCATCAATGCCAGCCAAAATTGTTCTTTGTTCTTTGTTGGGACAACAGCATCAGTTAGTTGAGCAGTTATCAAAAGATTTGGGAATAGTAGTTGAGTTACTTGATTTGAATGAATTATTAAAAGGAAGTGTTTCTATAAATATGCAACAGCAAACGGATTGTTTAACGGTTATCGGTGAGGGATTGGGGATAAATCAGCAAGACATTACGGAATTTTAATATGAAGCGGCGAATTAATTTATATTTATCCTTACCAAAAATAAAAACTATTTATTTATCGACTAAAAGAATATTGCAGGTGTGCGCTGCTGTTTTTATTTTTTTACTGGGTGTTACTAGTTACGATTATATTCAAAATTTTACTTTGAGTGGTCGTTTGGGAAAGATTAGGTCGGCTGAACAACAAGCAGCAAAACGGGTAGGGGTGTTAAGTAAGAAATATTCATCAACAAAAACTTCAGCAGAAAGTAAAGCGTTAAAATTATCGAAAGAAATTGACTCTAAATCTAAGTTGTTAGCTGTTCTTAGTAAGAAAATGTCTCTAAATGTTCGGGGGTTTTCAAAATATTTGCAGAGTCTAGCGCAACAGATTGTTCCGGGGGTGTGGTTAAGTAAAATCAGTATTGAAAATGGTGGTGGAACGATTGTTTTAACTGGGTATACCTTTAGCACAAAGGCAATAGCGACATTTATTAAGAAAATAAATTCCGATTCAGCCTTTAAAGGGAAGAAGTTTAAATTTTTTAAAGTAGAAAAAGTAGGAGATGAGCAAAATACTTTAAAATTTATATTACATGCAGAGGAATAATGAAATGAGCGATAGCTCACAAAAATTGCAAGAACATTATCAGCAAATTCGTAGATATATTGATAATGCTTCTCCACGAATACGTTTTTTGATATTGATAGCTAGTGTAGTAGTTATTTTTGCTTTGTGGCATTTTCTTTTTAGAGTGCCTTTGGATACCAAAGAGGCAAAGCTCGTTGTTCAGGAAAGGACAGTACATACTCAGTTAAAGGTGTTGGAGGATGAAGCCGAGCTTATTGTTGCTGAAGCAGAAAAACCGCAACTGCAGGCACAAAAGCATAAAGAATTACAGCAGGAAATTACAAAATTAGAAACAAACCTTGGGATTTTCAGCGAACAAATGGTTGTGGAAACAAAGTTGATTGATATGTTTAAAGATCTGTTAGCTAAAGAAAGGGGGTTAACTTGGGTTGGTTTTAATACTTTGCCATCTAAGCCCTTAGATCCATCAGAAGGAATGGTTGTTGTGGGTGGTGGCACTATGTTTGAGCACGGGCTGGAAATAGCATTTCGTGGTAATTATTTTGACACTTTGGATTATTTAAAGCAGTTAGAAAAGGCAGGGTATCAAATATTTTGGAATAGTCTTGATTATGAGGTATTAAATTATCCTGAGGCGAAAATAACCCTTAGTATTAGTGTATTAAGTAAAAACCCCTATATTGAGTCTGGATTTATTGAAAAGTCGGTAAAGGAAGCGAAAGGAAAGAGCATATGAGAAAAGTGGGGTTATTAACACTTATAATGGGTTTGTTTGTTATTTCTGTTGCTCATGCTGATCAATTGCTTGATCCTACGCAGCCATCGAATTATCATGCTAACGGTACTAAAGGGTTTGATGACAAAGGGATAAGTGTAACTTCAATTTTAATTAGTCCTCAAAGGCGTATTGCAGTGATTAATGGTAATTTTATGAAGGTTGGTGATAAAATTGTTGGAGCTGAAATAATTTCCATTGAACCAGATAAAGTTAACTTTAAAGATACAAAGGGGACTTTTTCTGTCCCTATATACAGATCAGTGAGAAGCTTAAAAGAAAATATAAAAAAGGCGCAGGTTAAATGAATATTTATAGAAACATAATTAAGCGGTTGTTGATTTTTGCTGGAGCAATGCTGCTTATTTCGTGTACATCTATACAAAATAGGATGTATAAGCCGCAAGCTGGTGATCCGACTATACGCGCTATTAATTCCACAATGCAGCAAGGACTTGCTGAAAATAAGCGTCTTGCCGAAAATGCTGAAAAGGTTAATTTGCCTGCTGATGTTAATAATGCCTTATTGCCTAAATTATCAATTGATACTGATTCAAGCGCTAAAACAGCGGATGATCAACGCTTTGATGTTTCGGTGAATGAAGTTCCAACTAATACATTTTTTATGGGATTGGTTAAAGATACAAAATATAACATGGTCATTAGTCCCAAAATCCGCGGAACGATCACGCTTAATTTAAAAAATGTTACGATTCCTGAAGTATTAGCTGCTGTGCATGATATTTATGGTTATCAATATAAACGTACAATTTATGGGTTTGAGGTTTCTCCGAGTAAATTACAAACTAGAGTTTTCACAGTTAATTATCTCAATATGGTGCGTACTGGAAAATCAAGTACAACGATTAGCTCTGGTCAATTGAGTCAGAAAATTCAAAGTAAAGGCAATGCTGTATCATCTACCAATACGACTGAGTTATCTAGTGATGTAAAAACCACGACAAAATCAGAATTTTGGAAAGAGCTGGACGTGACTCTAAAAGCTATGATAGGCAAAAGTGATGGGCGCAAAATTGTTATTAATCCCCAGTCGGGAACCGTGATTGTTGAGGCTTTTCCGGAGGAGTTAAACCAGGTTCAGCAATATCTCGATTCTTTACAATCTATAATAACTCGCCAAGTTATATTGGACGCTAGAATTTTAGAGGTAACATTGAATGATCAATACCAGGGGGGTGTTGATTGGAGGGTCCTTGGGTTATCACAAATAGCATCTGTATTAACGAAACCATTTGAGGGCTTAGAAACATTTAATAGTATATTTACTTTGAGTGCTCATAAGGGTTCGGCTTTTTCAGTAATATTGAAACTGATATCTACTCAAGGAAACGTTCAAACATTAGCAAGTCCTAGAATTGCAACTTTAAACAATCAGAAAGCAGTAATCAAAATAGGTACGGATGAGTTTTTTATTACTAGTGTTTCCGGAACCACAACCGCGAGTGATACTCCTGTTAGTACTCAGAATGTTGAGTTTACGCCATTCTTTTCTGGTATTGCGTTAGATGTTACGCCGGAGATTGATGCACATGGAGATATCATTTTACATATTCATCCGGTAATTAGTGAAGTAAGTGAAGATCTTAAACAATATAAAATTGGTGCATCAACTACTACCATAGATAATACGGATGAAGTTCCTATGGCAAAGACTCAGATTAGAGAGTCGGATAATATAGTTCATGCTGAGAATGGCCAAATTGTAGTAATTGGTGGTTTGATGAAAAGTGAAACCAAGGAAGTAAGAGCAGAAATACCATTTCTTGGAAAAGTGCCCATTATTGGTTCTTTGTTTGGTCGGACGATGCAGGAATCGATAAAGAGCGAGTTAATAATTTTGTTGAGGCCTATCATTGTTGATGATTCGTCTACAATGGCACAGTTAAAGCGTTCAGAAATACAATATCGAAAACTAAACAGGGGTTTTCATATTGGATCTCATCCTGAAATATTTGGCAATTTGGGAGAGCCACAGGTTCAGAAAAGATTAGGGGGCAACTATCGGGCCAAAAGAAAGACGTATAACGGAAAGGGGTGGAGTAAATAATGTATTTAGAGCATTTTCAGCTTGAAAAATTTCCTTTTACTTTAACTCCTAATGTTGAGTTTTTCTGTAATTTATCCGGACATCAAGCTGCGTTAAATGTCATATTGTTTAGTCTAGGAAGTGGTGATGGGTTTATTAAAATTACTGGTGAGGTTGGTGCTGGCAAAACAATTTTGTGCCGAAAACTTTTAAATACTTTGGATGATACCTATGTTACGGCGTATATTCCTAATCCAGACTTAAATCCTTCTGGTTTACATAGAGCTTTTGCTCGTGAATTAGGAATAGCTATACCAGGTCATGTTGATCATGCCGGGTTGTTAGAGCTAATGACGAAAAAACTATTGGAATTAAATGCGGCTGGTAAAAAAGTTGTTTTACTTATTGATGAAGTACAGGCTGTGCCAGATGAGAGCTTAGAAGCTATACGTTTATTGACTAATTTAGAGACGGAGACAGAAAAATTATTGCAAATTGTGTTGTTTGCTCAGCCAGAATTAAATAGCCGTCTTAATAAGAATGAGTTTCGACAGTTAAAACAGCGAATAATTTTTTCATATAATTTGATTCCTTTAACCCGTGAAGAAATGAATTCTTATTTGTGTCATCGTTTAGCTATTGCTGGTTATACAAAAGGTTCTATCTTTTTTCCTGATGCGTGTGATTTGTTGTTTAAGGCAAGCAAAGGAATTCCTCGAGTAATTAATATTTTATGTCATAAGTCTATGCTGGTTGCTTATGGGCAGGATAAGAAAGTAGTTGATAAATTATCAATGCAAAAAGCAGTGCAAGATAGTCAAGATATTACTAAGCCTAAATATTCGAGGTTAAAAAGATTTTTTATTTTTTGTGGTGTTTTTATGGTTTTTGTTGGCTTTGGTGCGCTGTATTACGAATATTTAGCCTACCTTTTTAATTTTTAATAAGAGAAGATTTGGAAGTGAGTTTAATCAATCAAATGCTGAAAGATTTGGAGCAACGGCGAGCGCAAAGCAATAAGCAGCCGAACGATGTTGATATATCCAAGCTTATTTCACCAGAAGAACCTCAGCAACTTAAAAAATCATCTGGATTTCGTCGCTTGATTATTCCAGCAAGCATTGTTTTTGTTTTGATGTTTTTATTTGCTTTTTTGGCAGCAAAAAAATATTTTGCCGCTTCTGGTTCAGGAAAAGCGGAAAAGCAAGTGCAGCCTAGTATGACAATAGCTAAAGCCCCTACAAAGAAAGTTTCTTCTGAGCCAGTGGCTTCTAAACCAGTTGTTTCTAAATCGATTACTAAAGAAAAGCCTTCAAGTAAAGAGGACACCCCTTCTTTAAAAATATCATTAGTTGAGCCAGCTGTTGCTCAAAAAATTAATATTAACATTGAGGATCATAAGACAATTTTACAGCTTGATTTAAATAATGATGTTCATTATCAGTTTAATGTGAGTGATGATGAGGGCACATTAACTTTAAAATTAGATAATACAACATTAAAGCAACCGGTTCCTGCTGTGAGTGATGATGCTGCGATTACTAAGATTCAAACACAACAATCGGCAAATGGTAATTTGCAATTGGATATTTCGGTTAGGCCGGATACGCAGGTTTTAGATTTAAATCAAAATAAAGAAACAAAGGTGTTGACTTTAACGTTGCTTAATAAAAATTATCCTGATGAGCAGCAAGAAAAGGAAGCTAAAAAAGAAGAGATGAAAAAAGTTGAAGTGCCTTTAACGGCACAACAAATTGCAGATAAAAGCTATAAAAAGGCTCTGGAGCTTGTTGAACAAAACCATCTTAATCAAGCGATCGATCAGCTGGAAACTCTGTTAACGGAATCGCCGGATTTTTTGTTGGCTAGAAAAACTTTAGTTATCTTATTAATAGAGCAACATCGTTTTGGTGCG
>Ga0233431_1006386_pt1 | contig 10659 bp, 10 predicted proteins | sample SI_118_April2016_FD_179867 | JGI IMG/M metagenome (GOLD analysis project Ga0233431, IMG submission 179867) | Seawater microbial communities from Saanich Inlet, British Columbia, Canada - SI_118_April2016_200_MG | ecosystem: Environmental > Aquatic > Marine > Inlet | place: Canada: British...
GGTTAGAGAATCTAAAAATATTCTTTTTTCGGGAGACTTGGATGATTTTGGTAAAATCATGCACCAGGGTTGGAAATTAAAAAAGAACCTGGCACCGAATATCACCAATGAATATATTGATAACCTTTATAAGAAAGCCATCACACGCGGTGGGGCTTTAGGAGGAAAACTTTTAGGGGCCGGTGGATCCGGATATTTACTATTCTATTGTCCTGAGGAAAGACAAGCAACGCTAAGATCAGTTTTAAGTGATTTACCGGAATTAAACTATCAATTTGAGTCAGCCGGTTCCAACATCATCTTTTATGATAACAATATGTAAAAAAGAAAAATATAGATTCTGAATTAGCGCTTGCTGTTAAACATTTTCTTATTGTGTTTCATCATGAAATATCTGTTCAGTTTAACTTCCAGTTCATCATGCATCCAATTTTTTTCACCGGTTAATTTTAAATTCTCAAGATAAGCAAATAAGCTGGCTTTTTCTTCCAATGAAATTGTTTTAATGTGCACCTCAAAATTATTCATAAGGTTGATCAAAAGACCAGCAGGACCTCTGCCGCGTTCAGCTTCTTTCTGTGGAATATTGCCATAGGTAGGTTTTTCCTGCTTTTTTTCAAGTAAAGACGCTTTCCGTTTGGGACGGGGAGGTAGTTCCGTTTTTCGGGTACTCTTAGGGGTGGTTTTTAATATTTGATTAGCAAAGTCCTTACTTTCGAAAACACGCTTAATCTTAAACATGGTAGCATTGAGTTCTGCGATTGTGCATTTTGCATCTAAAATTACAAAAGCGCGTTTAAGCTGTTTATCCGAGTGTCCAAGCAGTGATATTTTCCTTTGATAAAGCTCAATAACACGAGTACCTTTTGGAAATTCCTTCCACTTTGAAATAAAATGCCAGACATCTTTATCACCAATGCCTTCTTCAATAACCTTACTTCTGATTTTCTTCTTTAAAGCCTGAAATGTTTGGAAACGAATTTTCAATAATTCACAAAGCTCTTCTGGTAATTCTTTTCTGGAGCGATTAATATTGATACTTTTAAGTAAGATTCGATCGCCCAGGAGCTTTTTTTGAGTATTGGTAACAATGGCCACATGGAACCAAAGATCCGACAAATGCAAGTGGAGGGCATCCAGGGTCGTTTCCCAGTTCCGAATCCAACTCAGTTCATGGAAAAAAAATTGACCATCATTTTTTTCACGATCCAGGATTTTATCAACCTTTGGTCTTATAAAATCGGTTTTTTTTAATTCCATGTCAGTTCCTGCACAATTGGTATTCTTATTGGATTTGATAATAAAAAACCTATGGATATTGTTTGTCTTTTTACTAGTTTCTGGCAAATCATTCAAGAATTATCATTTTGAAAGAAAATTGATTTTTTTGAATAAAGGCTATGTTTATGATAATATTAAGTATATCTGAATATCATATTGACGATGCAATTAAGTGTGGTATCATAATTATTAAACTTCAAATCAAAAAAGGATACAATTCGCATGCTTACTTAAGTAAAAGTTGAAGCACGCTTAACCGGGAATAAATGTTATGGAAAGAAAATGAAAAAAATAGGCGCACATTTCAGTATTGCCGGTGGTGTTGAAAATGCACCACTGAATGCCGCAGCCATATCTGCAAAGGCAATTGCCATGTTTGCTAAAAATCAAAGACAATGGAATGCCAAACCATATTCGGAAGAAAACATTTTACTATTTAAAAAAAACTGCCAGACCCATCATTTCAATCCACAGGATATCATCCCCCATGATGGGTATTTAATAAACCTCGGACACCCGGAAAAAGATAAACTTCAAAAATCCAGGGAGGCTTTCCTAGATGAAGTCAGGCGATGCGAACAACTGGGATTAACAATGCTAAATTTTCATCCAGGAAGCCATCTAAGACAAATCAGTGAAGAAGATTGTTTAAAAATAATCGCTGATTCCTTAAATCTGACCCTGCAAAAAACCTGTAACGTTTCGATGGTCATTGAAAATACAGCAGGGCAGGGTAGCAATTTAGGATATCGTTTTGAACATTTGGCAGCCATTATTGAAATGACAGAAGATAAGAACAGAATTGGCGTATGTCTGGATACCTGTCATACTTTCACTGCCGGTTATGATTTGAAATCAAGAAAATCATGTAAGACTGTCTTCGATGAGTTTGATAAAGTTGTCGGTTTTCAATTCCTAAAAGCCATGCATTTAAACGATTCTAAAAAACCACTGGGAAGCAGGGTTGATCGACATGAGTCCATCGGTAAAGGGGAAATAGGCATGGAAGCTTTTAGATATATTATGAATGACCAACGTTTCGATAATATTCCCATGGTATTGGAAACCCCAAATAGTGATATCTGGGAAGAAGAAATAAAATTGTTATACCGCCTGGAAAAATAAAATGCGAAATCAGACAGTTGCACTTGAATAAAAAAGGATGAATTGATATTGTTTCTAATTATTCTAATGTGTTGCAAAACTTTAGTAATTAACGAACCTATCGACATCTTAATCTTCCAGGAGATCAACTAAAATTAAAATCTATGAAGCTTAAAATAGTAAAAGGAACCAGAGATATACGCAACGAAGAGCTGGTACGATTTCAGATTATTGAAAAAAGTGCGGAAAAAATTTTCCCATTATATGGGTATAACGAAATTCGTAACCCGATTATGGAACGAACGGAACTCTTTGCCCATGGCGTTGGAGAAGAAACGGATATCGTTGGAAAAGAGATGTTTCTACTTGAGGATCGTCGTAAACGGAGTTTGGCACTTAGACCAGAAGGTACAGCTCAGATTGTGAGAAATATCATCACCAATGACTTAATGAAGCAAAATAAGACGTTGAAATACTATTATATGGGACCCATGTTTCGATATGAGCAGCCACAAAAAGGCCGTTATCGTCAATTCCATCAAATTGGAGCAGAGTATTTTGGTGTTGAAACACCGGATGCTGATCTGGAACTAATATTAATGTTGAGACATTTGTTTAATGATGTGAACCTAAAAGGTGTTGCATTCCAACTAAATAGTATTGGATGTCTGAAACCGAATTGTCGACCACAATTTAAATCGAATCTGGTTCAGTTTCTAAAGGATAATCAGCACAATCTTTGTGAGGATTGTCAAAAACGAATGACCACAAATCCATTACGGGTTTTAGATTGCAAAAATGAAAAATGCATACAAATCGCTGATGGGGCACCAAAGATCTATGAAAAAATTTGTGACGAATGCGCAGCTAATTTTAAGGATCTGCAAAACCTGCTCGAAAGACACAATGTTAAATACGAATTAAATGAAAAACTGGTAAGGGGACTGGACTACTACTCCAGAACCGTATTTGAGGTTTATTCCAGCAACCTCGGTGCCCAAAGTGCAGCCGGTGGTGGTGGTCGATATGATGGCCTGTTTGATATTTATGGTGCAAAAACTGTCCCGGCTATTGGGTTTGCTCTGGGATTGGACCGTTTGACAATGTTATTGGACAAGCCGAAACCAAAAAGTGAAGGTTTTTTTGTAATTGGCGCAAACCAGGAGGCCGTTATCAAATTGGTCTCTGAAGTTCGGGAAAATGGTCAAAAGTGTTTGTATGATCCACATTTTGCTTCAATGAAAAGTCAATTCAGGCAAGCGAATAAAGCGATGGCTAAAAAAGTGTTAATTTTAGGGGAAGAAGAGATCAAAAATAATCAAATTGCTGTAAAGAATATGGGTACAAGCGAACAGATCACCATCAGCACAGATCAACTGAACCATCAATTCGATAATTAACCAAGCAGAGTTTCGATATGAAAATTGGAGTACTTACTTCCAGTTATAAAACCAACGCGATTGAAGTCCGGGAAAAACTGGCTGTTTCCGAACCAGAAGTCAGACCTTTGATAGATTATTTAAAGGCCAAGTGTGGATTAAAAGAAGTCATGGTTGTCTCAACCTGCAACCGGGTTGAGATTTATTTTCGAAATAAAAACCCCATGAAAAAATTTGATTCCATAGCCTTTGCATTTACGGCTTTCAAAGAACTGGATCCAACCTTAGAAATCAATTTTACCAGATTGATGGAACGGGAAGCAATTAATCACATCTTCAGAGTAGCGGCTAGCCTGGAAGCTATGGTAATTGGGGAACCACAAATTACCGGCCAAATTAAAAACTTTTTCCATCTTTCCGTTGAAGCTGGAGGTTGCGGTTTTTTAATCAACCAGGTAGTTAATCGGGCTTTTGTTACAGCTAAACGCGTTCGCACAGAAACCAGTATTGCCAGATTTGCGGTTTCTATCAGTTTTGCTGCTGTTGAGTTAGCTAAAAAGATCTTTTTTGAATTGAAAGATAAAACTATTTTGGTGGTTGGTGCGGGAGAAATGGCAGAGTTAGCCATTAGTAATTTAATGAAAGCAGGTTGTTCACAATTACTGGTAACCAATCGAACGTTTTCCAGAGCGGTAGCTTTAGCAGAGCAATTCAATGGTTCAGCGGTTCGTTTTGAATATTTAGCCAATCATTTAAAATCAGCAGATATTATTATTTCTTCAACCGGTGCTAAAGGGTTTGTCCTGACCCACGATATTTTGCAGGACAGTATGAAAAAGAGGAAGTTTCATCCCATGTTTCTGATCGATATTGCTGTCCCCAGAGATATCGATCCGGCTGTCAATCAAATCAGTAATACCTATGTTTACGATATAGATGATTTGCAGTCCGTGGTGGATAACAATTTGCAATTCAGGCAGCAGGAAGCTGAAAAAGCACAACTAATCATTGAAGAAGAGTTGGATAAGATCGACCAGTGGTTAGCAACTTTAGATGTCATTCCAACCGTTAAACAATTTCGGGAAAAAATTCTGGATCTTGCAAATGAGGAATTATCCAGGGGGCTAGGCCAAATGGGCGATATATCTGCCAAGCAGGAGCGAACGGTTCGAGCCATGATCAATGGATTGGCTTACAAAGTACTTCACCATCCCACTATTATTTTGAAGCAGGCGGCAAAAGATGGTATCGCAGATGAGGAATACATTCGAATTCTGAATGACCTATTTGATCTAACCCCACCTCCAAATATATCAAAGAAAAACAACGTTATTAAACTCAAATGAAAAAACATATCGTTATTGCCACCCGTTCCAGCAAACTGGCACTTTGGCAGGCCGAATGGGTAAAGACTCAAATACAATTAAACTTTCCTAAAGTTACAGTTGAACTCTCTTTGATTAAAACCAAAGGTGATAAAATTCTGGATACACCGCTAGCAAAAATTGGAGGGAAAGGACTGTTTGTCAAAGAACTGGAAACAGCCATGCTGAAAAATGAAGCGGATATTGCCGTGCACTCACTTAAAGACGTTCCGGTTGAACTACCTGAAGGCTTATCTATTTCGGTTTACACGAAACGAGAGACGCCCAATGATGCCTTTGTCTCCAATCACTATTCTGACTTTTCAGAGTTACCCAAGGGAGCGGTCATTGGAACCAGTTCTTTGAGACGCATGGCCCAATTAAAAAAAATCAGACCTGATATCGAATTCAAGTCGCTGCGCGGTAATGTCATTACCCGATTAAGCAAACTCGATAACGGCGACTATGATGCTATAATACTGGCAGCAGCCGGATTAATCCGACTGGAGCTTAAGGATAGAATCACGCGTTTATTGGACGTTGACATTTCACTACCAGCGATTGGCCAGGGAGTGGTTTGTATTGAAACCCGAACCAATGATGAAGAAGTAATGGCACTGTTGGCACCTTTGAAAGATCATGAAACAAGAATCACTGTACAGGCAGAACGGGCACTCTTATGTCGATTAAATGGCGGTTGTCAGGTTCCCTTAGCGGGTTATGCAACTCTAAGTGAAAATACCATTTATCTAACCGGATTAATTGCCAGTCTGGATGGTAAGCAAATTATTAAAAAAAGTATTCAGGGAAATTCCAAAGATGCTCATACACTTGGAACAACTTTAGCCGAGGATTTATTAAAGAGTGGCGGCAGGGAAATCTTAGAATCCGTCGGTATTGAAGTGGCTGAATAAATGAAAAAACTTGACAGGCAAACCATACTGATTACCAGAGATTCTAATCAGGCTGGAGATTTTAAAAACCAACTGATAGAACTCGGAGCAACTGTTATTTGTGTCCCTACTATTAAACTTGTTGACCCCGATAGTTGGCGATCATTTGATAAAAACGCTCGGCAGCTATCAAATATAAACTGGATTGTATTCAGCAGTATCAATGCTGTTCACCAAACCGATCTCAGGCTAAAAAAGCTAGGTATTGATTTAAATGATTACCCTGGCATTCAAATAGCAGCAGTTGGAAACCAAACTGCAGAAACTATCAGACAAAAAGGGTGGAAAGTTTCATTGATTCCCGATAAATACCAGGCAGAAGATTTAAGTCAGGTAATGGTTACCCAGGTGAAACCAAATCAAAATATCTGGTTACCCAGGGCACTGGTTGCCCGTGATGTTTTAACTCCAGTTTTGGAGCAAGTAGGTGCCAATGTATCTATATCACCGGTTTATCAAAACATCGCCCCCCTTGAAAATCGGCTATTACTACTGGATGCTTTTTGCAGTAACCATTTAAACTGGATCACATTTACCAGTTCTTCAACAGTCTCAAATCTCTTTCAGATCCTGTCTGAAGACGCTAAACAATTGACCTGGCCTAAAATAGCATCCATCGGTTCCATTACTACCGATACAATCCTGAAGTATCAGTTAACACCATGTTTTACAGCTGTTCCTCAAAATATTGAAGGATTAATTCAAGGCATTTTACAATATCGTTAAATTAGTGCCTAAACGAAAAGTAAGTAATTTGGGGACATGTACAATTTCTAGTAAAGGCTTATACTTTCAGATACCAGATTGTTACGAGGATCGTGAGACTTCGCGGCGATCCCCAAATTACCGGATTAACAGCAAATATTGGCATTCTCGTCCAGACACTAATTAAGACATCTTATAAAAATGAATTTAGCACTTTCACAAATATCCAAATTCATCCACCAATTACCCAAAGTAGAATTGCATCTACACCTGGAAGGTTGTGTCACACCTGAATTCTGGCTAAGCCTGATCCAAAAGCATCAGGAAGATTCCCACATAACCTTAGAAAACCTTGAAAAGCGTTTTGTTTTTCAATCATTTTTTGATTTTATGGATACCTACCGGGATATCATTTTCTCGTTTCAGGAACCAGAAGATATCTATCATTTGACCAAGTTTGCTATGCATCATTTGGTGAGTCAAAAAATTCGATATTGTGAGATGATGTTTACCCCCTTTTTCTTTGTGAAACGTGGATTACCCTACAGAGAAATTTTAAATGCTATCGATAGTGCAGCCAGAGAAGTTGAAGCCGACCATCCCATAAAAATGAGCTTAATTTTTGACGGGCCTAGAAATTTTGGCGCTGAAATCGTAGCTGAAGTATTTGAAATGGCGGCCGGTGACCATACCGGCCGGGTAATCGGCGTTGGTTTAGGTGGCGATGAGTTGAATTACCCCGCGCATTTATTTCAAAAAGAATTCGAAAAAGCCCACTCCTATGGATTAAATCTGATTGCACATGCCGGTGAGACAGATGGCGAAAAATCAATGATCGATGCCATTCAAAAACTAAAGGTCAGCCGAATCGGCCATGGATTAGGCATCACTAAAGGCAGTAGGCTTGAAGCCTTAATTAGAGAAAAAAATATAACCATAGATCTTTGTCCTGGTAGCAACCTGGCTACAGGCGTCATTGACTCATTGGAAGATCATCCTTTTGGAAAATATTATCAAAAAGCTTATACCATATCATTAAATTCTGATGACCCTGGTTTGTTTAAAACCAGTCTGAATCAGGAATACCTTAAGATGGCAGAACTTCATAAGCTAAGCGAAAAGGACCTCATTCAAGTTATTTTAAATGGCATTTCAGGGACCTTTTTACCAGATTCTGATAAAAGGATACTGTCCACAGAAGTAGAATCTTATCTAAGCTAATGTACTGTATCAATTCCAATTCGCTATAGAATCATTTGAAAAATTCCTTGCAAAAGATTGAATAGGGCTTCTAAAATTTATGAAACAGGAATCTGTATCTCAGTCAGATAATTTTTGGGATTTCCTTTAAAAATCATACCAGGACCCTTGATATATTGTTCTCTAATCGGACCGGTAATTTGATAACCTTTCTCTTTAATAGTATCCATAATTTTGGAATATGATGCACTCAATTCACTATAACTACCTTTATGAATGAGTGAAACAAATTTGCCTCCCGCTAACTTTCTCACCACAATACCGTCTTTATCGAACCCCTTTCGAATGGGAAGGCAGGATTCAATATCCGCATCACTTTCTTTATATTCAACATCATAATAAATGTTGATGGCTTTACCACAAATAAATCTTCCAAATTTTTTCCCAATATCAGAAAATCGGCTGCCACATTCATCATATTTTCCTTTATAGCGAATACTGGCCACTAAAATATCATCAACATTTTTTTCTTCTACCGCAAATTGTGAAGCTGCAAAGTTCATTTTTACCTCCCTCTCTACCGTTATCAAAGTATTTAATGAGTCAGAGATGTTTTTCAATTTGAGATATTTCTCCTCAATTTTAGATTTTTGATCCTCCAAAAAATCCAAAATATCACCGTCATCATGATAGCCAGCCAGGATGTCTCTAGTATCATCCAGACTGAACTGCAATTGTTTCAGCATAGTAATCACCCTCGCTTTTTCAATGGCATCACTGTTGTAATATCGATAATTAGTTTTCATATCGATAAAATCTGGTTCTAAAAGTCCTTTTTCATGATAAAGCCGCAATGCTTTAATACTTAAGGTCGTAATTCGGGAGAATTCTCCGATGCTAAACATTCTAACTCCTTTTAAAAAAGTCAACTTAAAGCACTAAATCTTTGAGTTGATTTTCAGGATAGAGTCTCCCCCTGAGGGAGAGTCAATTCATTTTTTCTTTTTTTACAAAAAAAATGATTTTAAATCATTCAGGGACGTAGTTGCGAAATTGCGATTTCTTCCTGTTCAAAACATTCAGTGTTTTTGCTCGCTCTCTGCTACTCAAAGCACCAAAGGCAGCATTGCATTGTCGGAGATTTTATGATTACCTTCTGATTTATATGCAACTTTATTTTTCTCCAGATACAGTATAAAAAAGGATCCGATTCGATAAATATTCTTTAAATTAGGCTAACTATCATTCTTTCATAATCATAATTATTTTTTCATCTAAACAAGATCGTAGAAAAATATTCATTTGCTTCTGATCACCAGTTTCATAAAAAGCTAACATCAACTGATTAAATTCTAATTGTCTCTTTGCAGGAAGATTAATAGCTGGAAATCCATGATTTAATAAAAGCCCATTCATAATAAAGCGGCCCATTCGCTTATTGACATCATAAAAAAATTGACTTCTCGCCATGGTTAGAAACAGGTGGATAGAACAATCATAAATATCAGTTATTTTGGATGATTCAATGACCATTTTTTCAAATAAATCATGTAAAGAATCTGCCTGAGGAGGCACATAGTCGGTTCCTGCAATAATAACTCCGCCAGATCGAAAGCTTCCCCACTCTAAAGCCTCTTCCTTAGCAGCTATTTGATGAAGAGCGTTGACCATCTCTACAGTGATCTCAAACTGATCATTCTCAATCAATTTAAATAACATCCGCCATGTATTGGCTTGATTAATAGCTACTTGTTGATCACTAACTTTATGTCCGCCAACTGTGACCCCATCTAATAATGTTTGGATTTCTGGCAAAGTAAAATTTATTCCCTCTAAATTCACAGCATCATACACAAACTCTACTAATTGGCGCTTTGCTAGCATCATTGCTTTTTCTTTTTTGGGAATCATGTTCCATTTTGTATCTTTCATAATATCAACTTGAGTTTATATGCTTCCAAGTTATTTGTTTGTTTCAAACAATATTAATGAAATAGTGTTTTTGCGTCATTATACTGCAAACTATAAATTAGGAGAAACTATGTAAACCTCAAATTGATTCACTCCTACCATCTTTTTGGATAAAAGCCCAGAAGATTGTAGAATCAAGTGAAAGACTTGATGTTTAGAATTAGTGAGGTTTTATCCTATATATAATCTTTTGGACCAGTTTCGTTTGTTTATGATATTAGAGCGTCTGTGGGGGGTCATGATAATTTTACTTTTTTGACCAATTAAATTAGCATATCAAAAAAAAAAAAATGTAACATAGACAGCATTTCACACCTTACGAAGAGGCTTGGAAGCAATATGGCTAAGATATTTAAATTACTAGTTTTTATCCTGTTTTTTATCGTTGGCAAAGGCTTGGAAGCAGAGACTGTTCAGAATCCCAAATTAATTCTTAAAAATTACAATATTCAAATCATTCAATTTGAAGATAATTACGATCAAACCCAAACCATTGATCCTAACAAATATTTTAAATACTTCGACGATTGCTTCAAAGTTCGAAGAAGAATTCTCATCTCTGAGATTATGCCAGGAAAACGATGCCTCCTCAATATCAAGCCTTTATTCGGTGATGATGTCCGCCTTTCATTAAGTTTGAAATGGCCTAAGAGTGTAGAGTCCCGATGGCCTAATTTAAAACGTCTTGATCAACTGGATGCG
>Ga0233431_1006387_pt1 | contig 10658 bp, 11 predicted proteins | sample SI_118_April2016_FD_179867 | JGI IMG/M metagenome (GOLD analysis project Ga0233431, IMG submission 179867) | Seawater microbial communities from Saanich Inlet, British Columbia, Canada - SI_118_April2016_200_MG | ecosystem: Environmental > Aquatic > Marine > Inlet | place: Canada: British...
AATACTTTGGCGCCACCGCCAAAAAAATTCTCTCCTATTCAGTTGCCTCTGTTTCGGGGACGGTCCTTGCCGTCTGTTCCTGCACAGTGTTGCCCCTTTTTGCTGGGATTTATTCGCGGGGAGCCGGCATCGGACCCGCAACGGCCTTTCTCTATTCGGGTCCGGCCATCAACGTGCTGGCCATCGTGCTCACAGCCCGGATCCTGGGCTGGGAACTGGGGTTGGCGCGGGCTATCGGCGCGATTCTTTTTGCCGTCATCACCGGTCTGCTCATGGCCTTCATCTTTCGAAAGGACGATGCGAAACGGGCAAAAGGGGAACTGTTCCTGCCGGAAGACGAGGGAACGGGACGGACCCTTGCCCAGGACGGGCTTTTCATGCTGATTATGGTGTTGATCCTGGTTTTCGCCGCTTTTGCAAAACCGGCCGAAGGATCCAGCGGTGTGTGGCCGACCATATTCGCCGCCAAGTGGTATATCACTGCCGGGCTGCTGATCATTTTAGGGTTCATGCTGAAAGCCTGGTTCGTCAAAGAAGAACGGGTCACCTGGGTTCAATCCACCTGGGGTTTCATGAAACAGATTTTTCCGCTCCTGGGTGCAGGCGTCCTGGTGGCAGGTTTTATGCTGGGGAGGCCCGGGCATGCCGCCCTGATTCCCGACCAGTATATTGAAGGGCTCGTGGGCGGAAATTCCCTGTGGGCCAACCTCTTTGCTTCGGTATCGGGGGCGCTCATGTATTTTGCCACCCTTACGGAGGTGCCCATACTCCAGGGGCTTTTGGGCGCGGGCATGGGAAAGGGTCCCGCACTCTCCCTGATGCTGGCGGGTCCGGCCCTGTCCCTGCCCAATATGCTGGTGATCGGAAGCGTCATGGGCGCTAAAAAGACGGCGGTTTTCTGCACCATCATCGTAATTCTGAGCACCATTGCAGGCATGCTCTACGGAATGATAGCCAGTTAGAGCCTCGGCAATAAAAAGGAAGAAACATCATGACGAAAGAGGATGTGGTTCAGATCAGGGTGGAAGACTATGCCGTGGGCGTCATTGGTCTCAATGCGGCGCTTCAAGACATGGCAACAGCCTACGCTGAAAAATCTGACCAGGAAGTGGCTGATGAGCTTGTAAGCAGGCTCTCAAAGAAAAACTATATCCCGAACAAGGCACGGGAGCCCTACAAAAAGGCATTTCTGCGGGAATTTAAGAAGCATTTGGGAAGGCCATACGAAGAAGCGATTTTCTCCGGCCTTGACATTAAGGTGCTGGGACCGGGATGTCCCCAATGCGACGGACTGGAAGAGGCATTGATGGCAGCAGTGGGACAACTCCGGATCAAGGCCAATATCGAGCATGTGCGGGATATCAAAGAGATTGGGAGATTGGGCGTCATGGGAATGCCGGGCCTCCTCATCAATGGCGAGGTCAAGTCGGTGGGCAAAGTGCCCCCGAAGGCCAAACTGATCCAATGGCTCGAAGAAGCAGATGCCAAACAAGAACAGGTTATCAGAAGAAAGAAATAAAAGGTTGACCAATAGACAAAAAAAGCATGGAGGAATTAAATGACCCTGAAAATAAGGAATGGTGCGCTCGGCTTGGTTTTACTCGGTTTTATGGGCCTGCTGTTATACGGCTGCTCATCCGATGAACCCCCGGCAACCCATACGCAGACCACCGGTGTTGTGCCCGTCAAGGGGATGGTAACCCTGGTGGACCTAGGCGCGGGCTCCTGTATCCCCTGTAAAATGATGACACCCATCCTTACCAAACTCGAAAAAGCGTACCGGGGAAAAGCTGCCATCGTTTTCATCGATGTCTGGAAAGACAAGGAACCGGCCAGGCGTTTCGGTATTCGCGCCATTCCCACCCAGATCTTTTTTAACAAAAGCGGTAAAGAAGTCTATCGCCACACCGGATTTATGGGGGAGGCCGATATCATTTCGCAGTTGAAAAAGATGGGTGTCAGCTGACGGCATAATCGTTCCATAGTCCTGGGATGAAAACAGGAGAGAATCGATGCTGGAAACATTTTTTCTGACGGTTAATGAATGGATTGCGGGAGGTACAGCCATCGCCGCGTTAGGTTGTTTTATCTGGGGCATGATCAGCGTGGTGTTCAGCCCCTGTCACCTGGCTTCCATCCCTTTGATCGTCGCCTACGTGGGCGGGCAGGAGACCCTCTTGAAACCGAGGCAGGCCGCCTACTATTCAGTGGCCTTCACCGTGGGGCTCTTTATCACCATCGCGCTCATCGGTATCATCTGCGCCTTGCTGGGACGAATGCTGGGAGACGTGGGCAACTACTGGCAGATCCTCATCGGGCTGGTCCTGGTCTGGGTCGCCTTGGGCATGCTGGGCGTTGAAAAATGCTCCATGAGCGGGAATCTTCTCACCAAACTCAAATTTCGCGGCATGTTCGGAGCCCTGGCGCTGGGTCTGGCCTACGGGGTCCTTTCCGGTTCCTGCACCTTTGGGTTTATCGCCCCTATTCTGGCTATTGTCACGGTTCAGGAGAAGGTGGTCACGGGGGTCCTGTTTATTCTGCTTTTTGCCCTGGGTCACTGCCTTCCTATTGTGGTGGCGGGCAGCTCCACCGCCGCGGTAAAACGCGTAATGGAAAGCAGCCGCTGGCAGGGGGCCGGCAACTGGTTTCGAAAAGGGGCAGGGGTCCTCATCGGAGTCTTAGGGCTGTATTTTATCGTAGCGCCTTTTCTTGTTTAAATGAAAAAGGCACGAGGAAACGGTATTACCGTTTTCCCGTGCCTTTTTATCTTAGCGCCTTTTTATTTTGGTGCCTTTTTGTTTCAGTGCTTTTGAATTCCGGGAAACACGCTGCCTTCCCAGAATTTCCATTCGTAAGATTATACGCAACCGGTCGGTTTGGGCAATCCAGCCATTTTACAGGCACCTTTGCCCGGTCCTGAAGGAAACAGCTCGTAGATATACTTCAGTTTGTAGCCGGTGACTTTAGACAGAATCCTGACCATGGGGGCGATGCCGTTCTTCTTGTAGTACTCCTGCAAAACGTCAACGACCTTCTTATGTTCATCCGTAATTTCTTCAATACCTTCGCTTGATTTCACATAACTCATCCATCCTTCGTCCCAGTTGGCGAAATCGTCGATGAATCCGTCTTCATCAACATCATAGCTGGTTCCCTCAAATTCTATTGTTGCCATACCTAAACTGCCTCCTTTTTTGTTAAATAAAATACCCTAAAAATACCACACCTGAATATTTTTTCAGCCAACGCCGCACACAATCGGAGCAGTATAATCCTTGTTTTATAAGTTGTCAAATGTTCTTTTCCGACTTCTTCAGGGTTTGGCCGTTTTTTTATATTCAAGCGCTGCCTTAAAAAGGCCTTTCGCCCAATCGGACTCACCGGCGGCATGCACATGGGTATAGGTCCCCAATATATTCTTTCTGCATATACCATCTTTTTCACCGTCAATACCATGACCCCGTTTTACCTTAAAGGCGAAGTGTACCGGTTCTTTCGAAGCCGTAAATACAGCTCTGGAATAGTGAAATTCGTGACCGCGCAGAATTTTCCCAACTGAATAGTAGGGATTCTGATCACAGGTTTCCAGAATGGTATATCCGTGCCCCTGGGGCTTTTTCTGGAAAACGAAATCCAGGGGCAGTGCTCCGACCATGGGGTAATGTTTGCCGGACAGCCGGATATTCTCCCCCAGATAAATGAGCCCCCCACACTCGGCATAAACGGGAAGACCCTTTTCGATTTCACTTTTCAGGGCGTTTCTAAATAAAGCATTGTCAGCCAGGGACTGGGCCTGGGTCTCGGGAAAGCCACCGCCGATGTAAAGTGCATCCAGCTTCGGCAGGGCATTGGCGGAAATGGCATTGAGCTCAACCATAACAGCGCCCAGTTTTTCCAGTTCAGACAGGTTTTCAGGGTAATAAAACCATAGTGCCTGATCCCTTATAAAACCGATTCGCGGGCGCCATGCTTCATTTTCCGCATAGGTTTCCAGTGCAACTGACGCACGGATGCTGTCAAGTGGGGGGACTCGGTTGGCGATTTCCCGGATACGCGCCAGTTGCAGGTTGTCCGAGACGGTTTTTTTTGCCCACGAAATAGCCTTCTGTGCCCGGCTGCTCTCCTGGTGGGGAACCAGCCCCATATGCCTTTCCGGAAAGGGGTTTTCCTTCAATTTCGGAACCGAACCCACCACCGGAATGCCACAGTACTTCCAAATGGCCTCGGTGATGAGGTTTTTCTGCCTGGGCCCAGCCACTCGATTCAAAATAACACCTGCGATATTCAGTTCGGGGTCAAATACCTGGCATCCTCGAACAATGGCGGCCATGGTTCGCGTTGTCATGGTCACATCTAAAACAATGAGCACAGGGGCTTGAAGAAGCCTTGCCACTTCGGCGGTGCTGCAGCACCCATCAATGTCGAGACCGTCAAAGAGCCCTCGGTTTCCTTCAATCACGGCGATCTGTCCATGATCGGAATGGCGCAGGAAAGAATCCAGGATCTGATTCTCATCCATCAAAAAAGGGTCCAGGTTATAACAGGGCGCACCCGTTGCCAGGGAAAGCCAACCGGCGTCAATAAAATCCGGTCCTTTTTTGAAGGGGGCCACGCTGAGGCCCATTTCCCGCCATGCGGCGGCAAGGCCAATGGATAAAATGGTTTTTCCGGAGCCGCCTTTCAGTGCAGCGATAATGATGCGGGGATGCATAAAACAGTCTCTGATTCTACCGATTCGGTTTTGTAGGGTTCCAAATTAATGGATAAAAAACTGCTGGAAATAAGGAACACGGTCGTTTGAAATTGTCAACAAAAAAGTCGTGGGATGTTTCTGTTTTTTTTATTGACATCCTGTCGGCATTTTGGTTATTAACTATCTGAAAAATTGGTTAATTGGTATTTTCTGAAAGAACGATTGGAACCGGATCGATTATTTTGCGGATTCGGTGGGAATATGGTCAAATTTTTTTGAATCCCTGCCGCGGATTAGGATTATTTGAGGGAGGAGGTAAAGGTCGGCACAAATTTTAGGATATATTCCTTTATAATAATATTTTAAGGAGGCAAGTCTAATGGCGTTTGAACCTAACGAAGAACAAAAAGAGTTAAAGTACGATGAGCTTCGCATCTACAGCGATGAGGAGCTGAACAACTATACGGAGGATGAGCTCAAGAATTTCAAATGCAAGCACGATATCCCCGATATGGACGAGCTGGAAAAAGGGCCCTGGCCGAGCTTTGTGGCGGACGCCAAACGAGAGGCCCTTCACCGCAGAAACCTGGCCGATGATCGGATGATGATCGATCGGGATGTTGTCGAGGATATGCTGGGACAACTCCAGGTCTCCTTTGACGAAGGGGAAACCCACTGGAAGCATGGCGGCATCGTGGGCGTTTTCGGCTACGGCGGCGGCGTGATCGGCCGATATTCAGACTTGCCTGACAGATTTCCTTCCATTGCGCATTTTCATACCATGCGTATCAACCAGCCGGCCAGCAAGTTTTACTCCAGCGACTACCTACGGTGCGTTTGCGATCTCTGGGAATACCGGGGCAGCGGCATGTTGAACATGCATGGCTCCACAGGTGACATCATCTGCATTGGAACCTTTACCGAACAGCTGGAGCCCATTTTTTACGAACTGGGACACGTCCTTCAGCAGGATCTGGGAGGATCCGGTTCCAATCTGCGTACACCGGCCTGCTGTATCGGCAAGGCCCGCTGTGAATACGCCTGCATCGACACCCAGGCCATGTGTTATGAATTAACCCATTACTACCAGGATGAGTTGCACCGTCCGGCCTTCCCCTACAAATTCAAGTTCAAATTTGACGGTTGTCCCAATGGTTGCGTGGCCTCCATTGCCCGGTCGGACATGAGCTTTATCGGGACCTGGAGGGACAACATCCGGATTGATCAGGAAGCAGTACAGGCCTATGTGGGTGGCGAAATCGCGCCCAACGCCGGCGCCCATGCGGGTAAAGACTGGGGTAAATTCGACATCGAAAAGGAAGTGATCAACCTCTGCCCCACCAATTGCATGTGGATGGAAGACGGCAAACTCATGATCGACGACAAGGAATGCACCCGTTGCATGCACTGCATCAACACCATGCCGAGAGCCCTGAAGGTGGGCGTGGAAACAGGCGTGAGCATCCTGTTCGGCGCCAAAGCGCCCATTTTAGACGGTGCGCAAATGTCCGTTTTGACGATTCCTTTCATGGAATGTGAAGCACCCTTTGACAACATCAAGGAAGTCGTGGAAAAAATCTGGGACTGGTGGCCGGAAGAAGGAAAGAACCGTGAGCGTCTGGGTGAACTGATCCAGCGTCAGGGCATCGCCAGGCTGTTGGAGGTTCTGGAGATTCCGCCCATGCCGCAGATGGTGAAAGAGCCGAGAAGCAACCCCTACATCTTCTGGAAAGAAGAAGATGTGCCCGGCAAATGGGACCGCGATATCGACGACTACCGATCCAGACATGCGAGATAGGAGGAATCAAAGAATGGCATTATCAACTGAAAGACTAGGGCTTTATAATCCTGAAAAACCCATGGAAAACAGGCTGACGGATCTGGGTCCTCGGCATTTCTGGCAGTATTTTCCTCCCATTATTCAGAACAACTACGGTAAATGGGATTACCATGAAATCCTGGAGCCTGGAATTCTGGTACATGTGGCTGAAAACGGCGATAAAGTTTTTACCGTCCGGGTTGGCGGTTGCCGGTTCATGACCGTTGAAAACGTGCGCGAAATCTGTGAGATCGCCGACAAACACTGCGACGGTTACATGCGGTTTACCACAAGGAACAACATCGAGTTCATGGTGGACAGCCAGGACAAGATGGAAACCTTAAAAAAGGACCTTCAGAGCCGCAAGCATGTCACCGGAAGCTATAAATTTCCCATCGGCGGCACCGGCGCCGGCATTACCAATATCGTCCACACCCAGGGCTTCATCCATTGCCACACCCCGGCCACGGACGCTTCCAGTATGGTTAAAGCCGTCATGGATGATCTCTTTGAAGAATTCCAGGGGATGAACATGCCGGCCCAGGTTCGTATTTCCATGGCCTGCTGCCTCAACATGTGCGGGGCTGTCCATTGTTCCGATGTCGCTCTTCTGGGCTATCACCGGAAACCGCCCCTTATTGACAACGAAGTCCTTGGTCAGTACTGCGAAATTCCGCTGGTCATTGCGGCGTGCCCCACGGCCGCCATTTCACCGGCCAAGACCGAATCCGGCAAAAAAACGGTCAAGATCAAGAACGAACGTTGTATGTTCTGCGGCAACTGCTACACCATGTGCATGGCCCTGCCCCTTGCTGACAATGAGGGGGACTGTGTGACCATCATGGCCGGCGGTAAGGTTAGTAACCGGATTTCGCCGCCCAAATTCTCCAAGGTCGTTGTTGCGGCCCTACCCAACACATACCCGAGGTTCCCCGAGGTGTGTGAGAACGTCAAGAAAATCGTTAACGCTTACGCTGCGGACGCTAACAAATACGAGCGCGTCGGCGACTGGGCGGAACGAATCGGTTGGGAAAGATTCTTCGAAAAATGCGATCTTCCTTTTACGGATCACCTCATTGACGATTACCGTTTGCAGTATGATACCTACAGGACGTCCACCCAGTTCAAATATACTGAGGCATCCTGGGCCGTATCAAGAGCTGTTAACGGCATCAAATAAACGAACGCTCAATTAGGCTTCATCCGGGGAAAAAGTCATTGCTGCAACATGTCTCTTCCCCGGGTGAAATGTGAATGAAGGAGCAACAATGGAAGACATGAGGAAGGCGATTATGGATTTCGCCGAAAAGAGCAAAAAAAGTAAATTCTATTTTAACGACATCCAGAAAGCGGTTCAGAAAGTTCTTCCGGATGCCAAAGCCAGAATGATCAAAAAGGCTGCCACCTCACTGATTAACGAGGAAAAACTGATCTATTTTTCCACCGGCAGCAGCACCATGTATGGCATGAAGGGGAAAGGCCAAACCGAAGATTATTAGAAAAGATCTTTATCGGCTGCTTAACCAGAAATGACGAAATGATAGCGAAGAGGTCGCCGTCCCGGTCGGGTTGCGACCTTTTTGCTTCCTATGGATCGAACATTTGGAATCGATCCGGCGCAGATAAAAGAACACCCGAAATAAAATGACAGCATCCGTAACCGTTTACGGGTTCAGAGGCGTATTATGAAGAGTCCACAGGGATCGGAAGAATTTCTTTTTGAACAAAAAGCATTGCGGGATGAAGATACGGAATGCGCCAACACGCAATATAACCTTGGCGTTTCCCTCATGCAGCAGGGAAAGCTGGATGAGGCCATTGCAGCGTTTAACGAGGCCGTCGGCAACAGCGCCCGAATGTTTGAAGGCTATGTTAATCTGGGTTACATTTATTTTAAAAAAGGCGACCTGGATATGGTAATTGAGGTCAACAACCGTGCCATCCAGATGGAACCCAGGTATGCTCGGGGGTACGCCAACCTGGGATTTGCCTATCTCCAGATGATGAAAACCGAAGAGGCCATTCTAGCCCTCAACAAGGCCATTGAACTGAATCCTGAAATTGTTCAGGCCTGGAGCAATTTGACCAACGCATACCTTCAAAATGATGAGGTGGAAAAGGCCGTCGAAACGGGTGAAAAAATGGTGGAAATCGCCCCGGAATTTGCTCTCGGCCAGAACAACCTCGCTTCTGCCTATTACAACAAGGGCGATTATCAGAAGGCCATCGAACATCTGGACAAAGCGGTTGATTTAGGTTTCGAACCACATCCCGAGTTTGTAAAAGCATTGGAGCCTCATCGTTAACAATGGACTTTTCTTATTTGTTTGAACCCTATGACAGGTTGGTAAGCCGCGCGGACAAATCGTTTGAGCGGATTGCGGGAGAGTATCCGGATTGTATCGCCTGCAAGCCGGGCTGTGCCGATTGCTGCCACGCGGTATTCGGACTTTTTCTCATTGAAGCTGTTTTCCTGAAAAATGATTTCGATAAACTTGGGGAAAAGGAGAAAGCGGCGGCGCTTAACCGGGGTCTTGCGGCGGAAAAAGAACTTAAAACCCTTGAAAGAACCCTTGAAGAATTCAAGGACGATCCTCGCATGAGTGCCTATTCCATGGCCAGGGCGAGGATCCGGTGCCCCCTGCTCAGCGATGATGATGCCTGTATTTTGTATGATTATCGCCCCATTACCTGCCGGATTTACGGCATTCCCACCATGGTTCAGAGGGTTCCACGGATTTGCGGCAGCACCGGGTTCAAAAAGGATCAGGCATACCCCATCTTTAATATGGATGGGGTCCAGAAAGAGCTGTTTCAACTGTCAAAAGATCTTCTCAAAAATGTGGGGAATGATGCCGTCGATGAAAGGGCATCCCTTTTGGTTTCGATCCCCAAAATCATAAAGACCACCGTAGAAGATCTGGTCAATGAAAATCCTGAAAGACCCGCCGTAGAAAGCCAGCCTTGATCATCGTTTAGGCCATCCGATGCCAGCCATCCTATTTCGACAGCCGGTAGGTGCGACTTCAGTCGCATCTACATTTTGCAGGCAATTGAAAATTGCCGGGCTATAAATTTCTGGGCTATTTTCGGATGTCGCTACGGGACGGTAAACATGAACTTGTGAAACTCCTACAGCAGTAGCCGTGAGCCACTTGTTGCAGCATGGATAGAATCCATAAACTTAGCCGAAACGGATACATTCACTGGGCTCGAATTGATTGATGGTGAGGCAAAGGCGCCTGAACCGTTCAACACACAAAAGGGTTTCCCCGTGAACGGGTACGGAAATTCTTAGAATTTCAAGGGCATTCTTCTACTCGCTATTTTCTTGACATAAAATCATGATGGTATTACGAAAAGAGGATGAAAGCTATGGCTTCAAGGCTGGAATATGTATTCTTTCATTGAGCAAGTTTCGATTTTCATGTTGGCATCTGCTTGAAAATCGGTGCATTTTAGACCGAAGACGATGCTGTGCTTATGCGCGTAAGTGCGCATTTTGAGGCCGTCTGATTTGACAACAATTGAATATACAAGCTTGAACCCGCTGTTTTCAAGGATTTGTAGTGCCGAATTGGTTGTGCTACGATCGCTCTTATTTTTGGCCTTGTAAATACTGAGTTTTGTATAAGAGCCAACATCCTTAATGGTCAAGGAAAAACCGGAAACGTGTTCACATTGTTGATAAAGGTGCATCCTAAAGGCCATATGCTTAATTTCTTTCTATTTGGTTTAATTGGATTTAAACGTAATTTCAAGGATTTAATGAAGAAAAAAGGAAAAACACTATGACACAGCTCTTAACTGTCGGCGTGATTGGAAAATCACTAAAAGAAAACGAAAAACGAGTAGCCATTCATCCGGAACATATAAAACGCATTCCAAAGAGATTACGAAAACAAATCACTTTTGAAGAAGGTTATGGGTTGAGATTTGGCTTGGATGACGACACTTTAGCTAAACTTACATCAGGACGAGTTGCCTTCAGAGAAGAAATACTGAAAGGTTTTGATTGCGTGCTAATGCCCAAACCTTTGGCAAAAGATTTGTCTCAGGTACGAGAAGGTGCAATCGTGTGGGGGTGGCCGCATTGTGTACAACAGAAAGAAATTACTCAAGTATCAATTGAAAGAAAATTAACCC
>Ga0233431_1006392_pt1 | contig 10648 bp, 8 predicted proteins | sample SI_118_April2016_FD_179867 | JGI IMG/M metagenome (GOLD analysis project Ga0233431, IMG submission 179867) | Seawater microbial communities from Saanich Inlet, British Columbia, Canada - SI_118_April2016_200_MG | ecosystem: Environmental > Aquatic > Marine > Inlet | place: Canada: British...
AAGAGCCAATATATCAGGTTGATAGATGATAAGTTTAGAACAACCTTGTGGCCAGTGTTAGTTGTTTTATGTATAATATTGCCCGCTAAGTTTACTGAGGGCATATATTTGGATACAGCATATTTTAATGAGAATAGCGCTTCTACGGCACATTTTCCCGGTATGGTAGCCTATTGCGGAATTGCATTTCATCCTGAACTCAATAAGATATATGGTGATCGTGAATCTAATATTGAAGCGAACATAAATGAGTTTTGTAAAGAAGATGGTAATGTTTCCGACAGCTGGGTTAAAGGCAAAGCGCGAAAGTTGCTATGTAAGTGGAGATATCTTGCCAAATTGCGGTTTATGGCTACCTATCGACAGCATGATCAAGATGCATACTCAGCAGCGTTTAAGTGGTTGCACGATCACGGTGAATCTGAATTTTATTTGTTTTCTTTTGAGCCCGAGGAGCGAGTTGATTTTGCTTCGACCTATGATTGGTTCAAAAAAGGAAGAGGAACTGATAAATATTACAAGAATGAAGAAAAGATTGGGGGGATGAGAGCCTTTGACACTAAGAAAGACTATAAATGGCGAGAAGCTGATCTTATTTTGTTCAAGGTTATATGGGATGTAATCAAAAAGCATCCGGGGAAGCTACTGGAATTGGAATTGGTTATTAAGCCACTTTCGTTTTTATACAATTACCTGCAATATTATGCAATAAGTTGCCTCTTCGGATACTCAAGTTTAGAAATTCTCAGTTTCCTGATGTTAAGTGTAGTGGCTCTTGTATACTCTTTTCTTTTGATTATGAGATCTTCTTTTTTGGACATGGGGAGGTTTTGGGGAGCTTTGTTGGTCTTATTTGTCTTTTCTATGATTATACCTTTGGTAGGATATTCTAATCCTTTCGTTATTTCAGATTCAGCTTTGTTGCTTACAATGTGTATCTACTGGTGCATTTTAATCTTATTCTGTTTTTTTAGAAGTTTTTTTAGAAGACGAAGTATTTGAAAATATGCATCCGTTTGGAAAGCGCATAATAACTGGTCTTTTTTAAGGGACTGAGATTCTTTACTTACTGACTTATGAATGTTGTTCAGATCGGGTTTTGCAAAAGCCTCAGAGGGTTTAATGGATCTTTTACCTACATCAATTGAAGGTTGTTCAGTCATTCATACTAAAATGATCATCGATAGACGTGGCAGTTTTGTCAAAACCTTTCATAAGAATGTATTTTCAGGCCTAGGCCTTGAAACGTCCTTTTCTGAGGAATTCTATTCCGTTTCTAAAAGAGGTGTGTTAAGGGGGTTGCATTTCCAAGTTCCCCCTCAGGAATGTGTTAAACTTGTGTATTGCGTAGAAGGTTGTGTGTTCGATGCTGTAGTGGACTTAAGGAAGAATTCTCGGACATACGGGAAATACGAGGTTTTTGAATTAGATGCAGAAAAGGCAAATATGCTCTATATACCACCGGGACTGGCTCACGGGTTTTATGTTTTATCTGAACAGGCTATAATGGTCTACAAAGTTTCAACTGTATATTCCCCGGAACATGATACTGGTATATTGTGGAATTCAGTTGGTATTCCCTGGCCTGATAACACTCCAATAATTTCTGAACGCGATAATCGATTTATTGAATTCAAACAGTTTAAAAGCCCATTTAATTAATCTTATCTCTTATGAGATCGAATAATCATAAAACCATCCTAGTGACTGGTGCAACCGGTTTTATCGGAAATTATGTGATCGAGGAAATGTTAAAATACAAAGTCAATATAATAGCAAGTTCAATATTATATGAAAAAGAAAATAATCATGCTTGGCTGAAGAAAGTAGATTATATTCAGGCCGATTTAAATGAAAGCATAGAAGATTGGTTTTCCTTCTTTGGGAAGCCTGATATGCTAATACATCTTGCCTGGGAGGGATTGCCTAGGTATAAAGAACTGTTTCATATAGAACGGAATTTTTTTAATAATTATTTTTTTTTAAAAAATATGATAGAAAACGGTCTCAAAAAAGTTGTTGTTTCCGGGACCTGCTTTGAGTATGGAATGCAGAGTGGCGCTTTGAAGGAGGATTTAGAAACAAAGCCGAATACCTCTTATGCGTTGGCAAAAGATTCTTTAAGAAAATTTTTGGAACAACTGCAAAGAAAAATTGATTTTGATTTGAAGTGGATTCGGGTTTTCTATCTTTATGGCAAAGGACAAAATCCTATTTCGATTTTATCTCAATTAGAAGCGGCGCTCGAAAGAGGGGACAATGTCTTCAATATGTCCGGTGGGAAGCAATTAAGGGACTATTTGCCGGTTGAAAAGGTTGCTGAGTATATCGCAAAGATTTCGATGCAAGATAAACTAAGCGGGGTTATAAATTGTTGTTCGGGTGAGCCTATTTCAATTAGGAAACTGGTAGAAAATCACATTGCTGAAAAAAACAAAAGCATTGAACTGAATCTGGGTTATTATCCTTACCCTGATTACGAGCCTATGGCTTTTTGGGGGGATACCAAAAAATTAAACAAAGCACTTAAATCTATTTATCAGGGATCATCACAGGAACTATAGCACGGAAATATTGATACCACTCTTAACCTCTCAACTTTTTAACCACTTAACGAGGTCTGCAAAATGCAATTTTTCAATAAATCAATTTTGCTTTTTATACCCTGCCGCAATTGTGAAACGAGTATAGTGGAGGTGATTTCAAATATTCCCCAAGAATTAAGAGGCCAAATCGAGTGCTTAATAATTGATAACCAGAGCACGGATTCCACGTCAGAATTAGTTTTTAAAGAGATAAATAATGAAAATCATCCTTTTAAAATTAATTTAATTAAAACCAAGAATGATATCGGCTACGCAGGGTCCCAAAAACTGGCATATTTGTTGGCTACCCAATCTCCAAATGTAAAATATGTGATTATGTTGCATGGAGATGGTCAATATGATCCTTCTTTATTAAAAGACTTTGTTCCGCTGATCAATAACAAATATGCGATCGTAAATGGTTTTAGAGATAAAAGGACATATCCTCATCGGGAAGAAACTCCGTTTATAACCTATTATATTATTAAGATTCTCAGTTGGTTCGAAAGCTTAATTACGGGCCACACTCACAAAGAATGGCATAGTGGGTTTGTGATGTATGATTCAGACTTTCTTAGGAAAATACCTCTTCAATTTCTATCGGATATCCCACACATTGATGCAGAATTTCTGATATGTGCAGGAATTCTAAATGAAAATACAAAATCAATACCTATTTATAAAAATTACGATGGGTATGAAGCATTTTGTGGTCTACCGAGAATAAGACATGTGTTAAATGTTTTTAAAATTATGTTCAAATTTAGAATAGGGTACTACCATACTATACTAACAGCCAATAATGTTAGCAAAATTAATTATAAATATGATATTATTGCATGATAATGAAGTTGATTGATTGGTGATTAATTAGTGCCTCTGTCCCATTACTGGGATGGTTGTGTTAAGATAAACACTTGTTAATTCTTTAACCTTGTGGAGTATACCAGTTATATACAAACCAACCTCTTTTTTTCGCAATTACAATAAGAATTCCCTGGTCCTTTTCTTGACCATTGGCTTACTTATTATTTTGACATTTCATGATTATGGAATTACTTGGGATGAGGCATTCCATCAAATTAAAGGTTGGAACTTTATCAAATATTATCTGGATTTCACCCCTTTTAACGACCTTATACACACTACGCCTTTCGGTAGACTAAGACATTTATATGGAAATGCTTTTGATGCACCAACGGTGGCACTAAGCCACATATTAAGTAAAATTCTGCCTTTTGGTCAATTTGAGGTCCAACACCTTTTCAATGCGATTGTTGGTCTTTTTGGGATTTCTGCATGTTGGAAAATAGGGCTTCGCCTTGCGGGGGCTAAAGCTGCTTTTTGGAGTGCCGTCTTATTGACAACAACCCCAGTGTACTACGGACATATGTTTAATAATCCAAAAGATATCCCTTTCGCAGCAGGTTATATATGGTCCGTTTACTACATTATATGCATGGTTCCCTTTTTTCCATCTATTCCTCGATCATTAGTTATAAAACTGTCAATTGTACTTGGTTTAACTATTGGCGTGCGAGTAGGAGGTATTGTATTGTACGGTTACATGGGAGTAGCAATGGGCAGTTATTTACTATTCAGCGCGATGAATTCTTCTAAACCTCAGCATATAGCAAATAAAATCTGGTTATTAAGCAGATCTGCGGTTGCAGTTTTTTGTGTATCATATCTCATTATGCTAGTTTTCTGGCCTTGGGCACAAGCATCTCCGTTTAAAAGGACATTTCAAGCATTTGTTGGATTTTCCCAGATCACAGGAGCTGAGGAGGGTAAGATGCTATTTGGTGGTACTATGATTAACGGAACAGAAGTACCTTGGGATTACTTACCCCGTTATTTATTGATCAAACTACCTGAATTCTATAGTATCCTGGCAGTGATGGCCATCATCTTAGTCATTAAGCATTTCCTATATGGATCCTCAAAAAAAAACCTGGTAGTACTACAACAGTACATTGTGTTGATTTTCTCAATTCTTCTGATTCCAATTTATGTCGTTGTTAATGGTGCATTAATCTACGATGGTATACGGCATTTCCTCTTTCTTGTCCCTTTGCTTGCTTGTGTCAGTGGCATTAGCCTAACCTATATTCTGGAGTGGGTCGCTAAGCAAAATCAACTAATAAAAAAAGGGGCTTTCATTTTATTGACCTTGTATTTCGTTTATCACATAGGAACAATGGTAAAGATACATCCTTACCAGTATGTGTACTTTAATCATTATATAGGTGGGCTACCAGGTGCCCATGGAAAATACGAAACTGATTATTGGGCAGCCTCATACAAGGAAGCGGTCGAGGAATTAGTCATCTATCTCAATTCAACAAGAAATTCATGCCCATTACCAACATATAAAATCTTGGCTAGTGGTCCGAAATATCCACTTGTTTATTATTTTCCAAAAAACTTTTCGTATACCAGCGATGAGTCAAAAGCAGATTTTTATATTTCTATTGAGCGATATGGAGCCCATAAGGCAGTTGATGGCAAGATTGTTGCGGTTGTTGAACGATTCGGTGTACCGTTGAGCTATGTGAAAGACCGTCGGTTTTTAGCGCATCCCGATCTTTGTGGCGAGATAAATTATGATACCTAAACTTTGCTCAAATAGGTACCGCCGAGTTAACGCCTATGCTTGTATGCCATAATAGCTATCTCTTCAGGATCTTTTGGAGGATTTTTCTGTTAGGCCAATTAGTTCAGTGCATATATGCCTATTTTACGAAATATTGCTCCTAAAGATTCCCCTCTCCTGCAATGCGCTGAATTTGGTGTGGCATTAGTGATGATTCTCAGCGCAGTGCCTTTTATTTTTCTGATGTTTAAAGACATGGCGACGACCTCTTTGTGGAATGATGAGATTTACTCCATCATGAAATTCAGTTCCCAAGGTCCATGGGTGGTGTTGACGGATTATCATGTTCCGAATAATCATATTTTATTCAATTTCTTAAATTCATGGATTGAAGGAGTGGACCGCTACTATCCATTTCAAGCAAGGCTTTGGTCTTTTTTTGCGGTCCTTTTGGGCATGGTCATCACCCTTGCTTTTTTCGGATCGGTGAAACACTATTTTGAGGGAGCGATTGCCTTTTGCTTACTCTGGGGAACTTTTGAACATCTGGAGTTGATTCTTCAAGCACGAGGCTATGGACTCTTTTCCTTATTTGGTTTGACCTTGTCTGTGTTTATTGTGAAATATCATGAACAACCAACGGTTTTCAATAGCGCGATTCTTGTGATTGCAGCAACGTTAGGTGCGTTAACGGCACCAAGTTTTGCTTTTTTTGCCACTCCTTTACTCTTGTTGTTGTTCTTGTTTAATCGTGACAGACGAACGTTTATGATTGGTCTCATGTTTACTCTGTTGGTCTTGAGTTTTTGGGGGTTTAACTTTTCTGAATTGCTCCAAGTAACCACTACCTATAATAGTATGTGGGGACGACAGCATTTTGGAGGAATCACTGGAGTCGCCTCCTTTTTGTGGACTTATATTGTTGATTTGCCAGATGTTGTTTATGTAGCGTTCATGAAAGGACGTTTTGTTGTTTTAATGATGCTTGTTTTAGCCGGCGTAGTGCCTATGGGACTTAACTATGTTTCTAAAATAAAGAATCGAGAGTCAATCAATATTCGTGGTTCATTTTCGATTATCCAAGAACTTCCCCAGTTAAAAGCATTGTCAATCTTAGTGCTATCGATATTCAGTGTGTTTGCTATCTGTTTGTATTTAAAAACTCCTCCCTTTCGAACGGTCATTTTTCTAATCGGTCCAGTGGTCATTGTTACCGTGCTTCTAGGATCGTTTGCGTATAGAAATCAAAAACTTCGGGTTTTACGTCCACTGGTTCTTTTCATCACTTTACTGTTTTTTATAGGTTATAATATTCAAAAAACAAGTAACTATCATTTTGTTCCAATTGAGAATTGGATGGCCGTTGGTACATTTATCGAAAAAGAGTTTGTGCCAGGAACCAAAATCACGATTGATTTTCAAAATACCCATAATAGAAATATTCGCCCATATCTTTCCACCAAATTTGCATATGCCCCGTTTAATCTCTCTGAGTTTTTGGCAGGTCAATTGATTGTTCTGGGAAATGATGATTTTGTCAACACAGTTCTACAAAATCTCCGCGAACAACCCAATATTCAACGATTTCAAAGCAAAAGAAACACACCGTTGCTCGCCTTTTATAGGAGAGAAAACGGCAGTGTTCCGCTATTGTCGAAAAACGGCTTTATGGAAGAGGATTTACAGAAATTGAGAAGTGGCAAATTGAAACATTCTCGTCTTGTAAGAGCAAACCTTGCCGAGTCGAAGTTGGTGGGAGAGGATATGACGGGGTTCAATTTAGAAGGAGTTATTTTATCTTGGGCTGATTTAAGACAGACGAATTTTAAAGGTGCCATTTTAAAAGAGAGCGTAGTGATCAGTGCAGATTTAAGAAATTCGGATCTCAGTGACGCAGATTTCAGAGGAAGCGATCTCCGGCAAGCTGATTTGAGATGGAGTAACCTAAAAAACACTGATTTTACAGACGCCAACCTTCAGGGGACCATCCTCCGCGAAGCAGAGTATAACACTCAAACAAAATGGCCTAAGGACTTTGATCCTGATATCTTTGGTGCAGTTTTCGTTCCTTAACGACTCAACCTCTATAGCTTTTCTATAGGCAACCTACGGCTTCTGTGGATGGCAATTGGAAGCAGATAATATAACGCATGGAACAACTCAAAGGTTGACACTAAAGCTTAACCTCTTGGCGGTGGTTATTAAATTGCTTAACTCCCAAAACTCTTATTTTTATGCAAGTAGAGGGTTTATATGAGATTTAGGAAAAAACTTAAGAGGCTTTTCGGTAGTTCAGCGATCCGTGTAAGCCAAAGCATTGGTTACGATATTAAGAGAATTTCTGATTGTAGTGCTGAAATCGCACATTTAAAATCGATAAAAGACATTCCTCAGAGACTAAGCGCTGCCCGTGAACTGGTACGCAAATATCCAGACCATCCTATGCCCCATTATCAGTTGGCGCTATGTATGCACATTACGTGTGAACCGCAAGTATTTCGGCAATTTGATCTTTATGGAGAGGTCAGACGGCAATGGCTAATTCAAACGGGGCTCGATGAGTTAGGTCTTGAATTCATCTGGCCAGGAATGGTCGTAGGAAGCGTGGGGAACCACTATGCCCTGGAAGGGTTATTAAACGCTAACAGGCTAGATTTGCGCCCGGAAAAGAGGCCTTTCCTGTTGCTTTCACATGATTTGCAGCTTCGTAATGAAGCCCTTTTCGAGTATTTTGAACCTTATTTAACCGTCATTCGAAATGAAGAGGCCATTGAAAGCCTGAGAGAACTGCAATCAAACCTAACGCTTCCCTTGGGGGCGTGCCTCACCATGCATGAAGGAGCGCTTTACTTGGATCTGGCAGCGAATTGGGTGGATCAGACAAGAAAAGATAAGGGGTTGGACGGGTCACTATTCAGACTTAAGGATAACCATTTTGAAAAAGGGGTGTTGGCCTTACGGCAGTTAGGTTTACCGGAAGATGCTTGGTACGTGACCTTACATGTCCGTCAGCCAGGATACAGGGGTGAGAATAGCAACACCACAACTGAGAATTGGAGAAATGTGAACCCCATGGATTATCTGAAGGCCGTTAAGCTCATAGTTAAGGAGGGAGGTTGGGTTTTTCGTATGGGGGACCCTTCCATGACCCCTTTGCCCAGGATGCCACAGGTGATTGATTATGCACACAATTCCATCCGTTCTGACTGGATGGATGTCTTTCTTGCGGCAAGTTGTCGCTTTTGTATCGGAACGGCCTCCGGGTTTTTTCGTATCCCCCGATATTTTGGTGTGCCAGTTATCCTTACTAACCTTGCCCAAACAGTTCAATACTTCAGCCTCCGAGAGGTGGATTTATTTCTTCCAAGGCTCTTGCGGAGAAGGTCGAATAAAACATACTTGAGCTTTTCTGAATTGATGTCACCCCCCACAAGCATGTTTTGGTCGAAAAAAGCATTTGCTGATTCAGGCTTGCAATGGGTTGATAACTCACCGGAGGTTTTGGAAGCGGCTACCCGGGAGATGCTACAGTTAACTGCCAGCGGAACACCTCCATCACATTCTGATGAAGACCTGCAAAAGCGGTTCAAGGCTATAGCCGAAGAATGTGGCATGAAGCACGGTGGACGGACGGTAAGGGCCTTTGCCAACATCAGCTATGACTTCCTCAGCCGCCACTCTGACCTCTTGGAAGGTGAAGCATGAGATGAGATTTTGTAAACAATCAACAAATCACGAGTGCTATTCACTCATAACGCAGGACGATTCTGGAGTCAGTAATGACTAATACCGATAATCAAAACTGGGACCTTGTTATAAAGCCGAAAACCGGTTGGTTTGATATCCATCTCGGAGAATTGTTGAGATATCGTGAACTAATCTTTCTTTTTGTAAGACGTGATTTTGTGACCTTCTACAAGCAGACTATCCTTGGCCCACTCTGGTATATAATACAACCGCTGGTTAACTCAGTTATCTTCACCATCATCTTCAACAAGGTGGCAAACATTCCCACTGATGGCATCCCGCCCTTTATTTTCTACATGTCGGGCACGGTGGCATGGAGTTACTTCGCAACCTGCCTCACTGGGACGAGCAATGTCTTTGGCGCCAATGCGGGAATATTCGGCAAAGTGTACTTTCCGAGGCTTACCGTCCCGATCTCGCTGGTAATTACCGGACTGTTCCAGTTTCTGATACAATTTATCGTATTTCTTGGGTTTTTTCTCTACTTTATGTGGCAGGGGGCGGATTTAAAGCCAAACTACCTGATCTTTACACTCCCCTTAGTTCTGCTTCAGATGGCGGTGTTGGGGTTAGGCGTTGGTATATTGGTCTCATCTCTTGTGACAAAATACAGGGATTTGACATTTGCCATGGGATTTGCTGTTCAGATCTGGATGTACCTCACACCGATAGTGTATCCGCTCTCACAGGTGCCTGAAAAGTATCGTATGCTCTATGTCATAAATCCTATGGCTTCCATAGTGGAATTGTTCCGAGCTTCATTTTTCGGGGTGAGCTCCATCGAGCCAGTGCACGTCATCATCAGCGTGATCATTACCCTGTTGGTCTTCGTGGCAGGCATCATTATGTTCAGCAGGCTTGAAAAGACGTTTATGGATACGGTCTGAACCGCGAATTGGGCGAATTGGATAAATTTAGTTTGTGGTAAAACTGATTTACAAGGACGAGGCCTACAAGGTCATCGGAGCGTGCATGGAGGTTCATCGTGTACTGGGCTCTGGATTTCTCGAACCTGTATATCAAGAAGCTTTAGGAGATGAGATGGATCACAGAGAGTTGCTGTTCCGGCGCGAAGCAGAGCTCAGGATAATCTATAAAGCCAAAACAATGGATAAGAGGTACTTTGCAGATTTTATTTGCTATGATAAGCTTCTCCTTGAACTGAAGTCGGTGAAAGAGCTGCTCCGTGAGCATGAAGCGCAGGTATTCAATTATTTGAAAGCAACCGGGTTAAAGCTGGGTTTGTTGGTCAATTTCGGCAAACCAAGCCTGGAATACAAACGTATCGTTTGTGCCGAGTATTTTTAATTAGCAAAATTAGCGGTTCTATTTTATGTCTGATATTGTCATCAAAATCGAAAATCTCTACAAGGAATACCGCCTCGGTGTCATCGGTCACGGCACCCTTTATCGAGACTTGCAGACTTGGTGGGCGGGCTTACGTGGAAAAGAGGATCCTAATTCCATGATCGGCAGTGAAGACAACGAAGTAGCAAAAGAGCATGTCCTGGCTCTAAACTGTATCAACCTTGAGATAGAGAGTGGTGAGGTGGTGGGGATCATCGGTAAGAATGGTGCGGGCAAATCCACTCTGTTGAAGGTCCTCTCGCAAATCACGGCGCCTACGAAGGGTTTGGTCAAGCTAAAAGGCAGGTGTGCAAGCCTCCTGGAAGTTGGAACCGGGTTTCATGGTGAGCTTACCGGAAGAGAGAATATCTAC
>Ga0233431_1006394_pt1 | contig 10647 bp, 10 predicted proteins | sample SI_118_April2016_FD_179867 | JGI IMG/M metagenome (GOLD analysis project Ga0233431, IMG submission 179867) | Seawater microbial communities from Saanich Inlet, British Columbia, Canada - SI_118_April2016_200_MG | ecosystem: Environmental > Aquatic > Marine > Inlet | place: Canada: British...
GAGCAGGTATCTTGTTGTTTGTACAGGGCATCAAGGAGAACCAGGTGCAATATTAACGAGACTGGCATTTAAGGAATTGCCGTATGAGTTTCAAGAAGGAGATCATGTTATTTTTGCTTGTAAAACAATACCTGCAGCAATCAATATTGCTAATAGGGAAGCGTTAGAAGGAAAACTTAGACAACGAAAGGTTAGAATGTTTAAAGATATTCATACATCTGGACATTTAGCAAGAGAAGACCATAGAGACCTATTACATATGGTTAGACCAAAACATCTTGTTCCTGCGCAAGGAGATGTAGCAAAGCTTATGCATTTAGCAGATTTAGCAGTTGAGGAAGGATATCTTTTAGGAGATAATGTGCATATTCTACGAGATGGCCAATTTAAAATTTTTGAGTAGAAGTGGATAAGGTTTAAAAAGAGAATGTTCTTTTTTGAAATTTGTTATCATGGGGGATAAGATCTTAATCACTGGGGCGTCAGGATGCGTTGGTTCTAGTTTAGTTAAGCGTTTAGTCGAACAAGGACATGATGTTCGATGTTTAGATTTATCAAACACATGGCATCCTTTTCTGGATAATTTATCGTTTGAAATGGTTAGAGGGAGTATAACCAATATAAAAGATGTAGAAAAGGCTGTAAAAGGTTGTGATTATGTTTACCAAGTAGCAGGGTTTGTCTCGTATAATGTTAATGATCATAAAAAAATGTATGATGTCCATGTTAATGGTGTTCGTAATGTTCTTCAGGCTGCAAAAAAGTATGGGGTGAAAAAAGTAGTAGTGACAGGGTCAACAGCAGGAATAGGGATACCAAAAAATAAAAATTTGCCACTCAATGAAGACGCACCTTTCGATTTTGAAAAATATAGAAAAGTGATGTATATGTATTCAAAATATATCTCTATGGAGGATTGTAAAAAATTTTCTAAGGAAGGGCTACATGTTTCCATTGTTTCTCCAACGACAATATATGGGCAGGGAGATATTACTATGCATATTGGGAATACTGTAAAAAAGATTAATGAGGGAATGTTAAATGTTGCTCCACCAGGTGGGAATGCAGTTGTTTCGATTGATGATGTTGTTGATGCTCATTTACTCGTAATGAAGAAAGGAAAGAGTGGAGAGAATTATGTCTTTGCAGATGAGTTTATTCCCTATCAGGAAATGTTCAATCGAATTGCTATATTGTTGAATAAACCTCCAATAACTAGGGTTTCTTCAAAATGGATTCTTCCTTTTACAAAAGCATACTTGTCAGTTGTGGAGAAAACAATGCTTTTCTTTAATAAAAACCCAAAACAATCTCCTCATTCGGTAAATTTCAAGTTCAAGTATCGTTATTTTGATTCAACAAAAGCTAGGAAAGAACTCGGTTGGAAACCCAAGGTCTCTTTTGATGAGGCTATGCAAAAGGCTATTGATTTCTATAAAGAACAACATCTGCTTTGAATAAGCTTAAAAACTAGTTTTATTCTATAACTGTTATGCTTATAGATGTTCATACACATATAACTGATAAAGCGTTTGATAAAGATCGAGATAATGTTGTTAAACGTTCTCAATGTAAAATTATAATTGAAAATGGATTATCTATATCGAATAATAGAGAAGTTCTTGCTTTAGCAGATAAATATGATAATGTGTATGCTTCCTTAGGACTTTATCCTGGAGAAATTGTTATGATGGATGAAAAGGATATAGAAAAGGAAATTGATTGGATCAAATCTCAAAATTTTGTTGCGATTGGAGAAATTGGGCTTGACAAAACATATCCAGAGTTCGAAAAACAACAAAAATATTTCAAAAAATTAGTCCAATTAGCAATCAGTAAAAAAATTCCAGTGCTTGTACACTCTAGGAAGGCAGAAAAGGAAGTGATTGAAATACTTGAGGAGTTGAATGCGAAAAAGGTTCTTATGCATTGTTTCTCTGGAAAATTAAAACTTGCAGAACGAATAGAAAAGAATGGATGGTATTTTTCAATACCGCCTGTTATCGTTCATTCTACACATTTTCAGGAGATGATAAAACGAGTTTCAATAACAAAATTGCTTACCGAAACGGATGCACCATACTTAGGTCCAGACAAGGAACAAAGGAATGAGCCTAAAAATGTTATTTTTGTTATCAGGAAAATAGCAGAAATAAAAGGTATGGATGAAAAAGAAGTGGAAAACTCTATCTATATGAATTATCAACATTTGTTTAGAAAATAAAATGGAAGATACTGTAATCTTTAAGGATAGCGAAGGAACGCGATTGAGTGGTGCTTTAACAGAAGTCACCAAAAAAAATCTTGTTATCATGATTCATGGGTATGGAGGTACTAAGCAGGATGAAATTTTTAATCGTCTTATAGAAGAATTAGTCCCTCAAGGAATTTCTACATTTCGTTTTGATATGTTTGGTCATGGCGAAAGTGATGGTGATTTTAATCATATGACTGTGCGACAATTGGTTGATGGACTCTTTTCTGCTTTAGATATGCTTACACAAATGGGATTTGAAAATATTGGCTGTGTAGGGTTTAGTTTAGGTGGTCTCGTTTCATTAGTGGGCGCTTCACAAAATGATACCCTTTCTTACCTTTCTTTATTGTCTCCTGCTTCAGATATTACATCTTTGAAATCAATAAATGATGGAAAAGATAATATTGCTTATGATATTGTTAAAAATTTACATATTCCTGTTTTAATTGTTCATGGTACTGAAGATAAGCTTGTTTCTATTGAACAAAGTAAGAAATTAGACAGTCTTCTTTCTAACTCAATTTTAGAGGTTGTTGAAGGAGCTGATCATCTTTATTATGATGAGGAATTATTCGAAAGAGCTATTCATTTAATGGTCGATTTTATTCTTAAACATAAACAATAAGGTTTTTATATCCTTAACAACTCCTATCTTTTATGAATTATGAAAAATTAGGTTTTAAGGCAGGGATAGAAATTCATCAACAGTTGGCTGGACGGAAATTATTCTCTAATGCCCCTGCTTTGGTAAATGATGAAAATGAACCAGATATTTTTTTTGAAAGAAAGCTTCGTGCAGTAGCTGGAGAAACTGGAAAGGTTGACAAGGCAGCAGCATATGAAATGAAAAAGGATAGGATATTTCGTTATGAAGCATGCTCAAGCTCAAGCACTCTGGTTGAGTTTGATGAGGAGCCACCTGCACCAGTGAATGAGGATGCATTAGAAGCAGTGATAGAAGTTGCACTGCTGTTAAACGCGAATGTTGTGAATGAAGTGCATTTTATGAGAAAAACTATTGTTGATGGAAGCAATGTTTCTGGGTTTCAACGAACAGCACTGATAGCTGTTGATGGATATGTTGAAACAAGCAAGGGAAGAGTTGGGATTGATTCTATCTGTCTCGAGGAAGAATCTGCAAAGAAAATTGAAGAAAAACCGCATGTTGTTACGTATAGATTGGATCGATTAGGGGTTGCGTTGGTAGAAATTGCTACAGATGCTTCAATCAAAGATCCTGAGCATGCGAAAGAAGTATCTTCAATACTTGGAATGATGCTTCGAAGTACCGGTAAAGTTCGTCGAGGGATTGGATCTATACGACAAGATGTTAATGTTTCTATTAAAGGACATCCAAGAGTTGAATTAAAAGGATTCCAGGATTTACGATCTATGCCTAAAACTATAGATCACGAAGTACAACGACAACAAAAAGAGAAAAAGGGAGAATCGCATGTTCGAAAAGCTAACGCTGATGGGACTTCAACATTTATGCGACCTATGCCAGGCGCTGCAAGAATGTATCCAGAAACGGATGTGCCAGTTGTTGTTATTACTCGAGAAAGGATTAATGCTATTAAACTTCCAGAATTAATAGACGAAAAAGTGCTGCGGTATGAGAAAGAGTATAATTTGTCAGCGGATGCTGCACGAATGTTAATCAAGCATGAGATTGATTTTACACCGTATACAAAATTCAAACGTCTAGAATCAAAGTTTATTGCAGAAGTTCTTATAAGCTATCCTAAACAAATTCAGAAAAGGTATAAATTAGATGTTTCTAAGCTTAAAGATAAAGATTTCCAAGAAGTTTTAGGGTATCTTAATGATAAAAAAATACCAAAAGGGGCAGTTTTAGAGATTCTTGTAGAAATTGTTAAGGGGAAAAAAATTGATCTTTCAAAATATAAACAAGTTGATACAAAAATTTTAGAAGAAGAACTGAAAAAGATTGTTGCAGCAAATAAGGGAGCATCAATCGGAGCTTTAATGGGTGAAGCAATGAAGAAGTTTCATGGAAAGGTCGATGGAAAAATGATTATGATGCTTTTGAAAAAAATGATTTAATCTTTTTTCTATATTTTATTATGATCATCAACAAAACTATGAAGGCTACAAAAAATCCTTCAATCGCTAGCCATCGTGTAAGCTCAGTAGATTTTATTGTTAACCATTCTTCTCTTGTTAATGTGTTGAAAGTTAAATCTAGTATCCATCTTCCTTTTCTACTAATACCGGCAGTAATGTAATACAATGTATCTGAGAATGGCCAAAATAGTGCATTACCAGGTTGGGCAAAATCCATTATCAAATGTGTTCCCATATAAAAAAGTGAAACGAAGAATGCTTTCTTGTTCCACAAATATCCAATTAAACCTGCAGTAATCAGAATGAAAAAGATATTGTTGAAAAAGAATCGGTGTAATCCTCCTGGAAAGAAAAAGTCTACATCCATTAATACTGTTAAAAACAAGAGCCCAAACACATACTTTTTGTCTAACTTTGGATAAAATGCTAGTAAAATTACTAATGGTATAAGTATGTGTAGAACTGGTTCCATTAGACATTTGAAATTTTGACGGTTTTTATAGTTTATGTTGATCAATAGCTTTAAATAAGGTGTATCTTTCTTTTTTTCTATGTTAGACAAAGATGATTTTAAGGAAATGCAGATTGAATTAAAGGCGGCTGATGAACGAAGAGAACATACTATTCAACTTTCTCGAGATATTATCAAAGAATCAAAATTAGTTATCTATGCAATTCATCGTGGTGATAAACCTTCGTTAGATAAAATAAAGTCTATGGTTACTAAGCTTAATAGAGAGCATGCAACAGGGATTGAGAAAACAGCTATGCAGGAATATGTCGAAGCTGCTTGCTTCTATCATTTTGTTTTTGATAAAAAACTTCCAACAAGAATCGAATTAAAGGTCGATACAGAGAGTTATCTTCTTGGTGTATGTGATCTTACAGGAGAACTTATGAGAAAGGCTGTTAAAGATGTTATTGAAGGGAGAAAAGAAAATGCTTTGGGGATCACAAAAGTTGTTGAAGAAATCTATGGGGAATTTTTACAATTTGATCTTCGAAATGGAGAATTACGAAAGAAATCTGATTCTATTAAATGGAATCTACAGAAACTAGAACAATTATCTTTGGATATTTCTAAAAATTAGGTCTTAATTTGGGTCTTGTTTGTTCTTTTATTGAAGGATTTTAGACCAAAACCTTTATAAAGCCAAAATCGTTTTGGAAGGTAAGAAAATGGCGAAAAAAGCGACTTCTGCTAAGAAATCTGCAAAAACTAAGAAACAGAAGGATATTGATTCTGTTAAACCTGGTGCTGTCTTACCTAAATTGAGTCCTGAAATGCAAAAAAAAGTTGATGAATTGCAGCCTAAACTGGATAATTTTAAAGATAAAGTTTTGAAAAAGTTTGATAAATATATTACTGGAATGTCTATTTTGCCACCACCTAAACCATTGTCGCCTATTCCAGGAGCGCCACCACAGAAGCCAATAGATCCAACTGAGGTGCATATTTTTGTTCTTGTAGATGATTCAGACACTCAGAAGATGTCGCGTGGAGAATTGATAGTTAAACTATCAGATATTACTGCGAAACAGGCGAAAGAAATTGATGAACATTTCAAACCACAAGTTATGCTTATTTCAGAATTGAAAGAAGCGTGCTATGATGCAAAGCATGATATTATTAATATGATCGCTAATTCAGGAATTTTCTTTGATCGAGGATTATTGTCAGCTCTAAAAGTTTCAGAGTTACACAAGAATATGGTCGTACGGAAGTTTGAAAAATATGTTGTGAGCTATATTGCAGTAGGGAGCTTGTTTAGAGGTGATGCAGCGCCGAATGATATAGATGTTGCTGTTGTTATTGATGATACAGATGTAAAGAAAATGTCTCGGTATGAGCTTAGAGATAAACTACGAGGAATTATTATTAATTATGGATATGAAGCAGGTCAGATTGCTGGAGTTAAAGCAGATTTCCATATACAAACATATATTCTGACAGATTTCTGGGAGAATATCAAAGATGCTAATCCAGTTATTTTTACAATGCTTAGAGATGGTGTTCCACTATACGATAGAGGGGTTTTCATGCCGTGGAAGTTACTTTTACAGATGGGAAGAATCAAGCCTTCACCTGAAGCAATCGATATGAATATGGAAGTGGGTGATAAGCTTATTCAGCGTACAAAGCAAAAACTATTGAGTGTTGTAGGCGAAGATCTTTTTTATGCTGTAATGAATCCTACTCAGGCAGCATTGATGCTTTATGGATTGCCACCACCAACACCGAAAGAAGCAGTAAAGTTGATGGAAGAAATCTATGTCAAGAAAGAAAAGCTTCTTGAAAAGAAATATATAGACATCCTTGAAAATATTCGAAAAAAGTTCAAAGAAATTGAGCATAAAGAATTGAAAGAGATATCAGGAAAAGATGTTGATAAATTGTTAAAAGATTGTCAGGATTATCTTGATAGGATTAAGAAACTCTTTGTTGCTATCCAGGAAAGAAACGAGAAAGGAACCATTGAAGAAATTCATGCAACCTCATTGAATCTTACTAAAGATCTATTAGAAGAAGTGGGTGTAAAAGGAGTTACTTTTGAAAAATTACCCGGGCTTTTCAAAGTTCATGTTTGTGAACAAGAAAAAGTTCAGCTTAAATATTATAAAATCTTGAGGGATATCATTAAAGCAAAGAAAGATTTTGATGCCAGTATATTGTCCAAGCAAGAGATTAGCAAGATTAGAAGGAATGCAAGAGAATATATTCGTATGGTTATGGATATATTGGATGTAAAAAGGGCGCAATCGTTGAATAAAGTTAAAGTTTTCTTCAAGTATGGCAAAAATAAGATGGGAGAAATTATTTTGTTATCTAAGGTTGTATTTGTTTTCAAGGATACTTCAAAGCGAGATGAGGTCATGATTGGGAAGGTTGCTAAGGATGGATCCTTGACAAATCTTAAGAAAAGCAGTGTTGACGAGTACGAAAAATATATAAAGGCTCCGAAATTGCCCCATGAAAGAGCAATCAAGCCTAGGTTTTTTGAGACAATCAAGGACTTGGTTGGAGAAGAAGTGGAGATATTATGGAAGGTATAATAAGCAATTATAGAAGAAATAGGTCAAGGACCTATATGAACCATATAATCATTGTTTTACAGGGATCTAAAGATAAAAAGGATGCTGAGAAATTGATTGGCAAGAAGGTGGTCTTTAAAACAGAGACAGGTAAGGATATTAATGGTGAGATTGCAGCAACGCATGGAAACAAAGGTGCTGTACGAGCTATCTTTGAAAGAGGATTACCTGGACAAGCATTAGGAACAAGGATACAGGTAGAGTAAATGGCATCATTAAGAGCATTTTCATGTTATAGGAAGGTTAAGAGAGCGTATACCAGAAAGTCTAAGTATAGGACTAAAAGTTATATTAGGTCTGTTCCTGTATGTAAAGTTGTGAAGTTTAATTTTGGAGATCTAAAAAAAGATTTTCCTAACAAAGTTTTATTGGTTTCTAAACAAAAATTACAAGTTCGACATAATGCTATTGAGTCAGCAAGGACAGCAGTTATTAGAAAATTGAACAAAACATTAGGTAAAGATTATCATTTTCAAATCCGGAGCTATCCGCATCATGTTCTAAGAGAAAACAAAATGATTGCAGGAGCTGGAGCAGACAGGATGCAGACAGGAATGCAGCGTTCGTTTGGGAAAGCTATGGGATTAGCAGCACAGATGAAAAAAGAAAAACCTATTTTTTGTGTATATGTTGATAAACATAACGTGGATATAGTGAGAAAAGCTTTACGATCTGCAATGCCTAAACTTCCAATGAAGTGTAAAATTGTAGTAGAAAATAGTGGGCATGGAATAGCTCCAACAAAACCAAAAGTGGCTCTTAAAGTAGAGAAGCCAAAGGTAGAAAAACCGAAGGTTGAAGAAGCCCCAAAAGTGGAAGCTAAACCTGAAGTTTCTACACCTAAAGAAATTGAAGCTGTAAAAGAATTGGCAGCAAAAACAGAAATTTCTGCTTAATTTTTAACTTCTGTAACCAGGAGGACGTTTTTGGAGAAAATTTTTCACTTTTCTAATATATTGTAATCTCGATTTTTCAGCTTCAAAGGCTAATTTGTGACTCATTATAGATTTAGAGATTAAAGTTCTTTCAGAATTTGTTAAATTTTTTACACCTGTCAAAAAATCATAAATCAATGGGTAATCACCACCACCATGAGGATCAGTTTTCATAGAAACTCTGAGCTTTTTTGAAGACATATTTTTCTTTGTTAATACTAAAGTTCCTTCAACAAGACAACCTTCAATAGAACCTTTAGAACCTTCAATTTTTATCCTTCTTGTAGATTCCTCTTGATCTGAATTCATGAAGAGATTAGCACTGACGTTATAATCAAAACTCATAGTTGTTATCTGAGTACCAGGAACATTATTGTCACATTTGTAAACACATTTGCCATAAGGACCATCATTAAGATTTTTTTCTATGTCTTTTGGATCTAAATTTGTGGCAACAGCTCGTTTCCTAGCTTGTATTGTATTTGAATTTAAATAATAATCAGGAGCATAATAACGACAAGTTTCTCTAAAATTACAACCTTTGGTACAATGGGAAGGAGTATTCCCAGGAGCGTTTTCTTCACTAAAAAAATTTTTTGTACTGTAAGAAAATAAACTTTGACAATTTTTGAAACCTAAAAGCCAAACAATAATATCAAAATCATGACATGTCTTTGTTAAACTAATAGGACCCGAAGTATTACTATTATTCCAATTTCCTCTAACATAACTATGAACAAAATGAGAATGACCAATATTCTCAATCAAATCGATCTTTTTTATCTGTCCAATAGTATTAGAATCTAGCGTAGCTTTAATTCTTTTAAAAAATGGAGAATATCTCAAAACGTGGCAAACCATTAATATTCTGTCGTTATCTATAGCTAATTGTTCTAAAATTTCACATTCTTCAAATGTTGTTGCAATCGGTTTTTCTAATAAAACATGATAACCTCCTTTCAATAAAAATTTAGTTGTAATAAAATGAGATTTATCATCAGTAGAATTTATTGCTGCTTCAATCTTAGGAGGAGGATTTGCAAAAAAACTCTTTAGAGAATCGTAACGGTAGTCTTCAGGTATTTTATGTAAATTTCCAAAATAATTTCTTCTTTCTTCGTTTGGTTCTACAACTGCAATATATTTTAAATGTTTAGTATATTTTTCAGCGAAACCACCAAAAATGTCTATTCCTCTACGGCCAGCCCCGACTAAGACTGCTCTAACAGGTTTTGCAAAAATCTCCCAGTTTTGTAAACTAGTCATTGTGAATATTATTAAGTAACTTTATGTGGTTTGTTAATACCACGGTAAACATCAAGGTACTGCGGTAAAATCCATTGTGGAGTGAATCTTTCTTTAGCGATTTCTAAACTTCTTTTACCCATTTCTTTTCTTTTTTCGGAGTCTTTTGTCATTAATATTATTTTATCTGCTAAATCTCTAGCATTTTCAGATTCAAATATGTAACCATTTTTACCTTCTTCAATAACTTCAGGAATTCCACCAGTATTAGAACCAATAACGGGTAATTCGCAAGCCATTGTCTCTAATAAGGCTAAACCAAATGATTCTCTTTTTGAACTAAGAAGACCAACATCACAGGCATTGATGTAAGGAACTACGTCAGTAGTACGACCAGCAATTTTAAAATAAGCTCTTAATCCTCTTTTGTCAATCTCTGCTTTTAACCTAGAAAGTTCAGGACCTTCACCAACCATTAAGAATTTAATATTACCTAAGTTACGATCAGTATATAATAATTCAGCAGCGTCAACTATTAATCCTGTGTTTTTAACCGGTCTGAAATTTGAAGCATGGTAAACTACAATGTCATCAATACCAAGCCCTAAACGATATCTTTTTTCATCTCTTCCTTCAAAGTCTTTATTAAACCTTTCTGTGTCAATAAAATTATAGATTACCTTTCCATTACCATTTATTTTTGGATATAATTTTTCTGCTTCGTTTCTCAATGCTTTGGAAACATATGTCACATCGTCTGCTTCTAATAATAAATATTCTATTGTTGGATAAAGAAGTTCACTAGATCCATTAGTATGTATGTCAGAACCATGACATGTAATAACAGTTCTAGGGGCAGAACCATCTCCTCTTTTTCTTCTAATAATTTCTTTAGCTACTAATGCTGCTAAACCATGAGTTATTGCATAGTTTGCATGAATGACATCTAATCTTCCATGATCTTTTTCAATGTTTGTAAGTTGACCAGCAAGAGTTTCAGAATAAGGCTCAGCTTTAAAGCAAGGATAA
>Ga0233431_1006397_pt1 | contig 10639 bp, 6 predicted proteins | sample SI_118_April2016_FD_179867 | JGI IMG/M metagenome (GOLD analysis project Ga0233431, IMG submission 179867) | Seawater microbial communities from Saanich Inlet, British Columbia, Canada - SI_118_April2016_200_MG | ecosystem: Environmental > Aquatic > Marine > Inlet | place: Canada: British...
TTGGAAATAAAAATATGCAGAATCTCGGTGGAACCAATACCATCCAGAATAATCAGATCTGTTTTCTCCTGCCATCGCCTGAATAAATCAGGCGGAAGCGCTTCTCCAGCCGAAACACAGGTCCGGATAGACGACAGATCCCAGGTTTTTTCTTCCATATTAAGAAGCTGGGCTCCGTAAAGCGTTGGCACGCCGAAATAGAGTGTCGGTTTGAATTTTTCAATGGCATCAAATATGGTTTCTGGTGTGGGCCGTCCGTCAAAAAGTATCGTTGTTGCACCGATCCACAAAGGAAAATGCATGGCATTTCCGAGTCCATAGGCAAAAAACAGTTTTGCAGCAGAAAATGTTACATCGTTTTCTTTAATCCCTAAGGTTTTCACACCATAGTTCAAAGAGGTATACATCATATCTTTATGACAATGAACGGCCCCCTTGGGATTCCCGGTTGATCCGGATGAATAGAGAAAGAAGCACTCATCATCTGCACGGGTTTCGGCCGCTTCCAAATCTGCAGGACTTTTTTGAATCAATTGGACCAGATCCTTTTCTTCCCCGCAAATACAGATGCTTAGGGCTGGACTATTCTGGGCCATTTTAAGCGCTGGCTCGACTTCATTTTTGTATTCCGGTGAATACAGAACTGCCGAACACTCTGAATTGTCAATGATAAAACGATAGTCCTTGGCCCTAAGAAGCGTGTTTATGGGAATGGGAATAATTCCGGCTTTGATGGATCCCCAAAATATGTAGAAAAACTCAGGGCAATCCTTGACAATCATTATAAGCCTGTCGCCTTTGGTGAGCCCTGACGATTTGAAGAAGTTTCCGCACCGGTTAACATTGGCAGCCAATTCACCGTAAGTTACCTCTTCTCCAGAAGTCGTCCGTATGGCAATCTTGTCGGCTCTTCCTTCTGTCAGATGTCGATCTATGAATGATACGGCTACATTGAAAACATCTGAAAATTCAAATTCAAAACCATCCTGTGCTTCTGTTATCGAGACGCTATGATTTTCCATAAAACATTACTCCAAATTAATATTTAATCATTGTGATCCGGGATTTTTATCCCGTAAATAGTGAGTTTGGATTTGAGCTGCTGCAAAGATATTTTTAACAACCGGGAACTTTTGGCCAAATCCCAATGTGTTATTTCAAGGACTTTTATCAGGTGCTCTTTTTCGCTTTGTTTGAGTGATTTAATCTTCATATCCTGCTCCAGGCCAAAATTAACACGGTTTTGCAAATGGTACTGCTAATAAATCATCAAAATGAAGGAGAAGGTTAGCTGCCGGCAACGCACAAAATTCGGGCGATCGTGATCTTCATTGTCTATAATACCTGCAAAGGGTGTGCCGGGAAATTAAGATAGCATTAAAAAACTGAATCCCCTTCATTTTTAAGGAAATTTTCTTTTTTTATGAATCATGTTTTGTTTCGATGTCCTCTCTGATCCGGTCATGAACTAGAAAAAAATTTTGCAGCCGCTATAAGATTTTTTTCTAGGGTGGATTTCGACTTGTACGCTCTTTTTTAAAAATATTTTATCTGCTAAATCAGATATTGTCAACCAAAGATAAAGATACTGATACCTTGACTTTGTCCCCAAAGCCGATCTATAAAATAATGAAAGGCATACAGAACCCGGCAATTCATCATGCAATGGAATCAAGCTTGAAATTCAACCATCGAGCCAGTCTATAAAGGAGCTAAATCTTTCATGAATCGTGTCCTAATCAGATTTATTCCCTTTTTATTTGTATTTTTGTGGAGCACAGGTTTCATTGCGGCGAAGTTTGCATTGCCATTTATTGAGCCATTCTATTTACTTTTCATTCGTATGGTTCTGACCGCAATCATTTTTATGTTATTATGTTTTGCATTTAAGATTAAGCCATTGCGGCCGAGTCAGGCCGGCCATCAAATGGTTACAGGATTTCTGCTGCACGGCGCTTACCTTGGGGGAGTATTTGCCGCCATCAAGTGGGGTATGCCTGCCGGGATAACAGCCATCATCGTAGGTGTACAACCCGTGCTTACCGCCTTTCTGGGCTGGTGCTTCCTTGACGAACGTCTGCGCCTTACTCAATGGACCGGGTTAGGGTTAGGCCTTATGGGAGTCATATCTGTTTTGTTGACTACTGGCCAACAGGAGTATGTTAACCTGAACTGGATGGCAACATTGGCTTCCATAACCGCTTTGTTTGGAATATCCATTGGCACCTTATATCAGAAGCGGTTTGGCGCGGGTGTGAACCTGCTTGCAGGATCATTTTGGCAGTATATCAGTGTGTTACTGCTAATGGGTATATTGGCTTGGACATTTGAAGCCCGTGACGTGGTATGGGACCTGCAGCTGATTTTTGCACTTGCCTGGTTGGTTATAGGTTTGTCTGTAACCGCCATTCTCCTGCTAATGTATATGATTCGTGAAGGCGAAACAGCCAAAGTGGCCAGCTATTTCTATTTGGTGCCACCTGTAGCCAGCATAGAGGCATGGCTATTGTTTGATGAATATTTATCGATTGTGTCAATAATAGCTATCTTTGTAACTGTTTTTGGCGTTTATCTGGTGATCAGAAAAAAACCTGAATAAACTATTACCCTGAGTTATGACTAATTATCCCTTTTTCAGAAACGGCAATTGTCATTTGATTTTACTTTTTTGATAATATTTTTTATAGAACATCTATCCTTTTAAACTAGTGCGATTAAATTTTTTGTTTTTTTATAGGGGATTTAAATCATGCCCATAACAGACAATAAAAATTATCCGTTTTCTTTTTCCATGATAGACATTAAAAAAATTGACCCTTCACCCTATCAACACCGCAAATACTTTGATGAAGGCAGTTTAAGAGAACTTGGGGCAAGTATTGTAAAGGATGGTCTGATCGAACCCATTATTGTCCGCCCGCAAAAACAAGACCGGTTTCAGCTGATTGCAGGAGAACGAAGACTCAGAGCCATTAAAGACTACACTGATATGAAGATGATCCAGGCAAAGATCGCAGATGTAGACGATCTTCAGGCAAGAAGGATAAGCGTTACTGAAAACAGTTTAAGACAAGATTTTTCCGCCATAGAATCCATTGAAGCGACTATTAAAATCATTGACGTGGAAATGGGCAAAGATCCCTGGTACTTGACGGGTGGCAAAACACCCCTTGAAAGGGTCCATAAATTGCTGTCAAAGTTAGATTCCATAAGGGTTTGCAAAGATAGGGGTTCCCTGGTTTCCAAGGTGGCGGATGATCAGTTCCACAAATATGTGGAACTGGTAGAGTCTATTTTCAAAAATCTCCCGAAACCCTTGAAATGGCGGTCTTTTTTGACGCATGACCTGATTTTATTAACCGACATTCCCTTAAAAGTTCAAAAAGCATCCGTAAAACTTGACCTGAACAAGGCGCAAACAAAAGCGCTGGCAAGGCTTGAACAGGTGTCTGACAAGGTTTTTCAAGATGTCACCCAAAAAGGTTCCATCCCGTTAAAAGATCAGAACAATCCTCTTTTAGCAACACCTGCACTAAATGAATTAAGCGCAAGAGAAATCCAGGCATTTGCAGAAGATATAGAAAAAACAAATATAAAGAATCAACAAAAAACAGACACGGCTCAACGCGAATTTTCCACACAAATTAAGGTCGCAGTGATGACCCGTCTTGGCATCCCCCTTGTTCGTATTGCCCATCGGTTAAATATCCACAGGGAAACTATTTCAAAATATGCCGGAAAAAACCAGGCGCTTTTTAAGAAAATTCATCTGGATTTTAAATGGGGAAGCTCTATCCTTGATATTGCTCAAAAATATAGTGCTCCACAGCCCCTGGTATGGTCTGTTATTCTTCAGGAAAAAACAGACCAGGAACGATTTAAGGCTTTAAACTGGGGATTGCGGGCATGGGATAACTGGTATTTCAATGATGTGGACCACAGGTTTGGCAATCCCTGGCCCGGAAGAATCCCGGCTCAGTTAGTTGCTCACACGCTGTTTTACTTTACACGAGAAAATGATCTTGTGCTGGACCCAATGGCCGGCGGCGGTGTGGTTGCAGACACCTGTCTTGCCTTTAACAGACAATGCTGGTCTTTTGATCTTTTAGACCGGGTTAAAACAAGACCTGAAATAGAACCTTTTTTATGGAACCCTGAAAACCTGGCCTGGCCGCTTCCTTCAGGTAAAAAACCAGACCTGATCTTTTTTGATCCCCCCTATTTTAAAAAGATGGCAGCCCATTACATGAAAGGCAGTATTTCAGATTTTACCAAGCCCCAATATTTAAACTTTTTTAAACATCTTTTCAGGCTCATGCGAGACCATTCAAAACCTTCCACCCTTATGGCATTTCTCAATGCAGACTTCAGGGATTTCCAGGGGATTCCGGCCGTAGATGAAAACCCGGATAACGCCATTTTGATGTTTACCTATGTGAAATTGCTTGAAACCTGCGGCTGGAAGATCACACATTTAACTGACTGTCCCCTGTCAACCCAAAGATTTACCGGAAATATGGTAAACAGAATGCATGAAAAAAGAATCCTGGGTATTGTCAGAAGAACCTTGATCATTGGAAAACCAGATGTCCTTCACAGGGGATAGTACGGGGGCTTTTTTAAATTCTGAAAAGCTTATACCATAGCCAGTGTGGCTCGCTTCAATTTTTTATATTATAAAAACCACTTTGGGGAGACAGCTAAAATGATACTTATCAGAAAATAAAGCTTAATGGTCCGCTGTAGCAAGCAGGGTTAAGCAAACCACACTTTTGTAATAAATCATGTCCACTTTCAGTGATCGCAAATCTTGCAGCTTTCACCCTTTTTTAAGGCGAGAAATATTTAATTTAATCGGCAGGAGTGATAAAGGAAATCTATTTTTCATATTGATTCTTACCTAATCTCTCGCGTTTATCTTTTAAGATCACATGCATTGCTTTATCAAAGCCATTCATTTCATGCTCAGCTAAGCGCACCTCTAAAGCAGAAACTAACGCTGGGTGTTTTTCAGCTATGTTAGTAAGTTCTTTTGGATCATTATCTAAATCATAGAGTTCTTTAGTTCTATCAGCCCAAACAATTAATTTCATGTTGCCGTGTCTCACATACTGAGATTCCCTATCAACGCCAAAAAAAAACTCCCTTGGATACTTCTGGCCATTGATTACTTTTGTAAGATCTAAGCCATCAACCCCCTCTGGTGCTGAGACAGATAACATCTTATAAATTGTTGGCACTATATCTATCAAAGCAACAGGTTCTGATATTATTACGGGCTTATTGACTTTTGGGTGGCGAATTAAAACTGGAACAGAAACGCAAGACTGATAAGAAACACCATGATTAGGAATCCTATTGTCATATAGCCCATCGCCATGATTAGCATACAAAACAACAATTGTTTTATTTAACAATTTACTATTCTCTAAAGTAGTGAACAATTTCCCCAACTCTTCATCAACAAACTTAAGTTGTTGAGCGTAGAGGGCCTTGCTAAGTTTTTGATATTCCTTTATTTGTGCGACAGACATCCAATCAGCTCTCGCAAATGAAGGAAACACAACGGTTAACTTACCATCTGGCCTTAACTGAAACACTACATCAAAATACCCCTTACCTATTCTCTTATATTTTATTCTTGGATCCTTGATATGAACACGATTATCTGGATACCTATACGGCAAACCCCGTAAATCTTCAGACCTCATTAGCAGGAAAAATTTCTCGTTACCTTGACTTCTTGCCTCGATGTATTCTGTGGTTTTATTTATAGCTTTTGCAGGGATATTTTCGGTGGAATCCACTTCTCCTGTGCCCCAATATTTATCAAATCCTCGATTCAATAACATCTGCTTACCAGCATAGTAACCATGATTTACATTAAGGGTCTCATAGCCTATACCTTTGAGGATTTCGGCAATTGTTGGCAGCCCTGAATATAGTTTTTTGTATTTATAGGGCATTTGTGGTGGTTTATCCACATATGTATTTTTTAACAAAGTGTAAGTAAAAAAACCATCTCGGCCCATTAAAGTAGCTGTATTACTAATTGCTGTTACACCCGAGCTTGCAGAAACATCTTGAAATATAATTGAATATTTAAAAAACTTATCTATATTAGGTGTATTTTTTGCCATCGGCTCTGTAAGGCCTACAAAATCGGCCCTCAATAAATCTATATTTAAAAAGATGACATTACAGTCAGGGCAAGATAAATCAGCTTCTTTGTTGGTATCTATCGACTCTGCGTTTGCAGAAATTATAGCTCCGAAGAAAATAACAAACGTTACCATTTGAACGGTTCTAAATATTATTCCTAATCGCATGAAATACTCTCAATAAAGGTCTCTAAAGTCTTCGCCGTTAGGTTCGAGAAATGTTCCACCTCATAAATCTTTTTTTTACTATTACAATAAACAAATCCATAAAAATATTTATAAGCAATCAGGTCAGCCGTACATGCGCCAGAAACCTTATTCTTGTTTGCAAAGCCAATGTAATAAGCTAAATAACCATCTTTAATGTTCCTATCGAAAAACTTTGGTTTATATTCAGTTGGGCACTCAATCACTCTACTGAACTGCCCGGGATAATCCACCCGTTTAGGTTCAAAAACTGATTGGAACAAAATCAATCTGTTTTTTATAAAAGTTTTTGCTATTTCATCACCGCTAACATTTATTATTTTTAGTTGAATAACGGCAGCGTCATTCTTTGACTCAAAAAATCTATCCGAGCCAAAAGTAGGAAAAGAGCGGAACTGTTGCCCAAAGATTGTGGCAACCGTCTCTCCCCCTTTTGTTGTTTCGTCCGCAAATACAAATGAACTCGCAAAAAGAACAGATATGATGATTAAGCCTTTAATTAAGCGATTCAAAAATCTCATGCAAAATCGACCCTTCTATCTTTGTGGAAGCACCTATGTTCATAGCACGAAATATTGTTGGCAACTGATCAATGTTGCTAATAGGTTGTTGGATTGCATAATTCTTTTTAATGCCCTTACCAACAATAATAAATGGTGCCCATAACCCTTTTGCATTTTCCGCAAGGATAGCCTGTTTATATCCCGTTTCCAGAGGAATAGCAAAAAGTTTTAAATCACTTGTAATATCTTCTGACCAACCATAGCCTGCTTTGTTAGCAATAACTAAATCGCCAGATCTGTCTGGTGGTAACTTCAAAAGACGTTCAACATCTTCCCGCTTAACAGCAACGTCTAATGGTTTATTGCCTTTTTCATCCTTCAAAGACTGCAATGCCTCAATAACTTCACTTCTTAGTTTTTCATAAGCCGGGCCGCTAACTCTCTGATATGTCGGGCCTAAACCATTGGGATTGATATAGACATTACTCATTTTCAAGAAAAATACCTTTGTTTTTTGCCAATCAATTGTCGGCTCACCAGTATTTGGATTAATTGCGTACGTAATCCAACCTTTTTTAGCAAACAAATTATTCAACTTAACTGATACATCTAACGGAATAGCCCCATGATCTGAGCTAAATACAATCAAAGTATCTTTGTCAGCGTTATCTAGAGTTTTACCAACGATTGAATCAATACCCTTATACATATCATTAACCTCTTCCCAGAGGCTTGCTCTTTCTTTTTCAGAGGCATCGTTATATCTTGCGCTATTAGGATCTACATAGCCCATCCACCATTTACTGGTTAACATCTGATTTGGGGTATATATGTCGTGAATAAAAACGTCAGGTTTATATCTGGAGTAAATTGAATCCACAGCCTTACGATGCCAATCAATCGACAACTTCGATTCAGTTAAGAATGTTTTTTTATCTTCAGGGTAATAGACTAACTGTGGAGGAAAGTTGTCTACAAAATCCACCATCGGCCCTAAATCAGATTCGAGCTCTGATGCCACTTGTGATGGCTCAACAATAAAATCATTCAAACTATCAACTAACACTCTAATTCTGAAAAAATTATCTGGGCCAATACCAATAAGATGGTATTTGATGTTTGAATTTATCTTATGGTTATTCCATGTGATTGATACTGGGAACCACTCACTCCATTGCCCCTTTTGAAGAACAACATCGACAGAATTCATATCCCTTGAAAATGAAACGGCGTTGTATTTTATACCTGAAACTTTATTCTTTTGATGCAACTTTGCATAGAGCGGCGTCCCGTAGAGCTCTAATTTAAGAAATTGTTCTTTAGAGTTTTGTGGCGATGTAGGCCACTTCCACTTGCTGTTTGGCTCTATATACTGTGTAAGTTCCATGCCCAGCATAAATAATCGGGAATTTCTTGCGAGCTTGGTTCTTTGCTCAATAGACATTTTTTCATAGATTACGGAATGTGTATCCGCCCCCCAACCACCCCAACGGCCCCTGATCGTTATTGCATTATGTTTCAACTCAGGCGGAGTAGAGCCTGGCACGGATAGCAAAACAACTTTTTTGTCATTACCAAACGAACTCCACATAGCGGGTACTTTTCTCGCTCCAGAACTAAATCCAGCGACTGCTGGTTTTTGAAGTGTTTGGCCCTCAACCCGCATTGGGCCATCAGGAACTCCATTTGTTTTTGGATACATCCCAGTGAAAAGAGCAGTAAAATTTGCGGGTGTATGGGAAGGGAAAACTGGTATGGAATAACCATAAGAGCCCATTTCCATCATTCTCTTAATGTTTGGTAACTTGCCTTCTTGAGCCCATTTAAAAACATTGAAGACTTCAGGGTCTGCGCGTAATCCATCTGGGATAAACCAACTGAGCTTTGATGATACCTCTGCACTAGAAGGACTACTCGTTTGAGCTAACCCCAAAGCACCATATAAAAGGACACTTAAACTAATAACTCCTGCAAGAATAATTTTTTTTAGCTTTACCATATCTCCCCCCATGACAGTTTATTAAGTGATACTGGCTCTATCTACATATTAAATTATTTTTTTTTTGACATGTTTAATTTGATTATGTAACAAACAGCCTCAAGCCCACCGAAAACTCTTGCTGGCAATACAACTAAAAGCCATACAGGCGCGTTAACGAAAGCGCATAAATAAAATAGTAAAAGTTTGCTTCGATCGGTTCTGTATGCCACCAATGCCCCCTTAAGAATATCAACTGTATACCAAATGAAAGATGAAACCAGCAAAGCGTACAAGAATTCGGCGGTGATAAATTCTCTATAAAAATATCCTAAAACTGTTAGGAAAATGCCTATATATAGAGCTAAATGCAGAATCAGCACAATCGCAAGGAGAGACGGCTTCAAAAACAGTTTCCCATAGAATATTCGATCTTCCCATAGAACTTTAATAGTTCCACGCTCCCATCTTCTTCGCTGATTAAATAATCCACGAAGAGTTTCTGGGACATAAGTAAGTGCAACAATATCATTATACAAAGCTATTTTACGACCTGACTTCATTAATTCAAGAGTTATCTGAAGATCGCCTGTTTCAAAGTTGGGAGTAAGTCCACGGAGGATCAATAACAGCTCATTCGAGTGGAATAAACCACCTGCACCATTTATCACCCAAAGCTTACCCTGCATCCCCAGCAACCAACAGTCAAACTGAAGGGCAAAATATATCGCATAAGCACTCATCCAATAGATATTGGGGGACTTAAAAAAAGCCGCATTTACTCGGAGCGCCATAGCTCCCAGTTTTTTTTGCTCTAAATAAGATATGGCAGAAACAAGTTGGTCAAAAACAGATTTACCTGTTTTTGTTTGTTGCAGTCTTGTGTCAGCGTCTAATAATATTATATAAGGTCGAAGATTGTCTTGATTACGAAGAGTCTCCATTGCCTCTAGTATGGCGCCTTCTTTTTTAGCATTTTCCGTTAAATGGATTACGCTAAGACCTTCATCTCTTTGCCATCGTTCTAGTATTCCCTTCGTGCTATCAGTTGATGCATCATTCACAACAACCATTTGAGTAAGGTAAGCAAACTCTTTGGCATTTTCTAAAACGTTTTCAAGCACTCGCTCCTCATTAAAAACTGGCATGACAATTTGAAATAATTGAGAAACCAACGGGGGACTCTGGCTAGTATTTGTTAGCGGATTAATTTCCTCTTTTTTTAGTCTCAACTTTAAACTACCCACATCAATGTTAATTTATTGTAACTACTCAGGTCGCATTCTGACATGATCTATAGGATAGATATTATAGGAAAACATTTTTTATCAACAAAAGTATGAAAAATTATAAACTGCTGAAATATGCTCCCAGCCGGGGATGGGCACAACATATTCACTGATAACATTTCTTCATAATAATCCTTCGTAATAGATTTACGTTTAATTAAAAAATTCTGAGTTTCAAGTTACATTTTCGGCTTTTCACATTATTTTTTTTATCACCACTTTTAGTGAGTCTGTATGACAATGATACGTTTCACAAAAATTAACCTACGCATATTCGGTAAACCCTGTTCAAAATTAAAAAACCGGATCACCTTATTCTTAGACAACCCGGCTGTCATAAAGACCCGTGGCTTTCCGCCCCTGCTTTTCAACAGGTTTGGCTTTGTCGTGGATTATTAATTTTTTAGTAAATTAAAACCGGTTTGTCAATATAGGTAAAAGTACCTACCAGCTACCTAATTTTAAAGAACGGAATAAACAAGAAACAACCTTTGGTTTGCA
>Ga0233431_1006398_pt1 | contig 10638 bp, 6 predicted proteins | sample SI_118_April2016_FD_179867 | JGI IMG/M metagenome (GOLD analysis project Ga0233431, IMG submission 179867) | Seawater microbial communities from Saanich Inlet, British Columbia, Canada - SI_118_April2016_200_MG | ecosystem: Environmental > Aquatic > Marine > Inlet | place: Canada: British...
AATTATTACATTTGTTTATACATACTATATTTTTATTTGTTTATGTTCATATTATTTATGCAATATTATATTATATGAAATATATAAATATAAACAAATTATTTACTGGATCGTCCCTATATATTGTATGAATAATATATAAACTAATTATTTAATGGACGTACTAAATAATATAAATAACTTGCTAAATTACAGCAGTTACAATGAAAATAAATTGGACAATACCAAACAAGATTACAAAAACCAATTTGATTTACCATGCGTACCGAGACAGCCATTACCGCACATTGGGATTGGAAAAACTGGTTGCGGAATCGATAATTTAACAGTATTACAACATCGCAAGGATAATTTTAGCGATCGCATGAATTTTTTAAACGGTAATGATAATTTTCAACACAAAACCGAAACACGTGTAAATTTTAACGATATAATAAGAAACAGTGAAAAAAAATCATATGTCCATCAAAATGATAGAATGGCTGTAAATATGGATAGATTTGAGAGATCACATGAAAAAAGAAGTGTTATTCCATTTGAACAGCATCGCGACACACCTGGATTGAATTTGAAATTTAGTGAGCAAATGCCAATGGGATGTGATAATAACGTGCGTATATTACCAAAAACGGCAAATGAATTACGAGTCGCACATAAACCCAAAATGTCATACTCACAACCAATGCTAATGGGTAAACGCACTACACATATGCCTATTAACCCAGTTGTTGTAAAAAGGCGACCATATCAATTTAAAATTACAAAGCCATGTGATATGGTTAAAAATTATAGCGAGAGTAAAGCACCGGCTATAGAAGGTAATCAAACTAAGCCAAATAATACTAACCGATCACAACGAACTATGGTTAGTCATGCTTATAATAATAGTAAGCATCGAAACACAAACCAGATACACAAAACACCCTCCAGAAACGAAGTTACCAATACATATATTAGCAATGTAACTGATCAAAGTAAGCACAATAATATTCGGCAATATCATGAAGCACCATCCAAAAGCGGAGTTGCAAATACATATATAAGCAATGTAACTGATCAAATTAAACATAGAAACACAAACCAGATACACAAAACGCCATCCAGAAATGGAGTTGCAAATACATATATCAGCAATGTAACTGATCAAATTAAACATAGAAACACAAACCAGATACACAAAACGCCATCCAGAAATGGAGTTGCAAATACATATATCAGCAATGTAACCGATCAAAGTAAGCACAATAATATTATGCAGTATCACGAAGCACCATCAAAAAGTGCATGTGACAATATAAGAGCCGATAGTATAAATGCCGGCGAATCCAAAACAATGTCATATATAAACACTGAACAACCACGTGATTATAATTATCATAGTATGCAAATGCATAATAATAATATAACTCTTAATGGGCAACAACACTGTATGAATAAAACACAATATCAAATACCATACAATATTAGCGATATGAGCACAATTAACACGAATGAGCATTTCATAAATACCGTACCCACTCACATGGCATATACAGAAACTCCACCAGAATATTTAATAAAAAATATACATACAAATAACACATACATACCTGTCGATATTAATAAAAGTAAGCAACAAATACATCCAACACACGATATTAACAAAATACGAATGCATCAGTTAACATATGATCAGCAACAACACAATATTATTAACCCAATGCGAGAAAATACACAAATAAGAAGCGGTTATACAATTGACAATAATATTAAGAGTATGCATAATATTAATCAAAATATGCATATTATACAGCCAATAATGGAAAATACACAAATAAGAAGCGGATATACTATTGATAATAATATTAAGAGTATGCATAATATTAATCAAAATATGCATATTATACAACCAATAATGGAAAATACACAAATAAGAAATGGATACAATATTGATAATAATATTAAGAGCATGTGTAATATTAGTCGAAATATGCATATTATACAGCCAATTAATAGCAAACGAAGTGATAATAATAATGTTCTTATTAATGAACCAATACATAATCAATATGTGTCTAACAAAACTAGCAGCATGCCGTATGGCGGAAACTTAACATACATTGATGATAAAGAATATAACTTTGGCTCATTAAATATCATAAACGATAATAATTATATATTACCGATACATGGTAATTCAAATCACTCAATAAATACAGATAATATAACAATTGCAAATACACACCGACAAGGATATTCGATAAATACGCATTCGCAACAAATACATACACCAAATCAACGCGGTGGATATGAATCTAAAAATATACAAATAAATACAACTAAAAAAGACCTAGCTAGTGAAGGAAATCATATATATCCAGCAAATGTTGGAAATGGGAACACAAGTAGACTGGATGTGACAAATATATGTATAAATCCGGATAAGGAAATGTTAGCTGTATCTGGACGAAATCCTACAAAATGTAATGCTGAACAAATACATACATATGGACATACTCATAATAAATTAAAAGAATATAATAATAGCACACGGGAGAATATGGAAAATTTAAATCAACAATGTATGGGATCACGAATCATACCATCGAGTACAATTATTAAAAATAATGATTACGCTAATGAAAAAATAAATGAATTTGTTAAGATACGGAATTAATGCAAGTTCATTTATGTTTTTAACATTTAATGTATTATATATATTGTTATTCGTAGCCATTTCTTAATTAGTCACATAATTTTTTTATAAATCAATTTTATGAATTAAACTAATGTTATGAATAACACTATAGATGAAACGAAATTCTAATTACGGTAACTGCATTGCCAAAAAGAGAAGATATAACGACAGTGATGAAAATATTAATACATGGGATGCATTTAACACTATTCCTAAATCGGTTGATGGATCTCTAGTTCATCCACATAACATTAAAAACTATATTCATAATGACCCTGTGTTGGATTGGTATATATTATATGACAAGTCATATTGTAAGCAAATCGATAAGTTTGAGCAATTAGTATTTGACCATGGAAATACATTCGAGCTATTAATATTCAGGCATTTGAAAAATACATTTGGTGACGATGTTGTATATATCACCGACAATGTCAATGATATTAATAGATCAAGTTATGAAAAAACAATCGATTGCATATTTAAGGAAATACCTATTATTATACATGGTGTATTATTCAATGATAAAAATAATACGTCAGGCGTTCCTGATATTATTATTCGAAGTGATTACATAAATAAAATACTTAATAATGATCGTGTCGATACATGTATTGAAAGTATGAAGGCATCGAAGTTAAATGGCAATTATCATTATTGTATAGTTGATATAAAATGGACAACCTTAGAGCTAACCGCTAATTGTGACGGTATTATTAATAAAGATGTCAGCCGATTTTACAAAAGTCAGTGTGCTATATATAACGCGTCATTAGGATTAATTCAGGGATATACGCCATTTCAATCATATATACTTGCACGCGCATATAAATACACAAAAAAGAAAACAACATATTTAATAACAAACGCATTTGATTCAATTGGAATTATTGATTACGATGCTAATGATAATATTCACATTGATAATACATATCAAGCTATTAATTGGTATAGAGATGTCAGCAATAATGGTATTGGATGGGATATAGATAATCCAACTAGATATGAGTTATTCCCAAATATGTGCAACTATTCAGTGTCTAATATATTAAGTAACATAAGGAAGAAGCATGCCATTAAAATAAAAGAAATTACGTTACTATGGCGAGTTGGTGTTAAAAACCGTGATGTTGCGTTTTCACATCGTATTTATACGTTTGATAAATGCACATCTAAAAAAATAGGAATTAATGGAGAAGTTGTATCAGATGTAATAAATAAATTCATAAAAATTAATAATAGTGATAAAAAAATATATCCATCCGTCATTATTAATAATACTAGTAATTGGTTAACCGAAACAAAACATGATTATTATATTGATTACGAAACGATAAATGATTGTTTATTTGATAACAATATTAACATTTTCGATGCTAAAAATAACGAAACTATTATATTCATGATAGGTGTGTGGAGTAATCAAAATGGCGTATACACGTATAAAAACTTCACAATGGATCGATACACACGTTCCGAGGAAAAAAGAATATTAGATGAGTTTATTAAATATATTACCATATATACTAAGCATCCAAGGTTATTTTATTGGAATCATGTTGAAAGAACGCATTTAATAGATGCAAATGATAGACATAATTACGAATGGTCTCATATTATTAAAAAATTCGTGTGGATCGATATGTTAACGATATTTAGAATGGAACCAATAATCGTTAACGGTATGTTTAGTTTTTCATTAAAAGATGTTGCGAGAAATATGCACAAATTAGGAATGATCAAATCATGCTGGAACGATAATATGGCGGATGGATGTGATGCTATGATCGACGCAATATATCATTATAAAAATAAACATACCGATGCAAATATAATGAATACAATAATCAAGTACAATGAAATTGATTGTAGAGTCGTACAAGAGATTGTACAGTATTTACGAATTAACAATGTATAGTATTATAAGATGAGTTATAATTATACGATTGTTAATACGCTATTAAACAACAATATTAAACATGATTCAGAGCATGATATTATTGTGAATATTGCTAATATTAAATCGCATCTACAGCACTATACGTATTTACAAACCAAACTACGACAAGATCATTGTGATATAATAAATAAGCTTCATAATAAAATCAAACAATATGTCAACGATGTACAAATTATGCACATTTCATCAAATGTATTAAAACAATATATGATTATTAGTGCTGTAAATAACAAAGATTGTATCAACGGCATGCGACAACAATTAATAACAATGTTAAATGAACCTGTTTCAATAAATGTTAATATCAATGAGCTCGTCGAAAGGGATCGCAGTGCATTGTCAAAATATATACATAACGATGTGTTGCTGATTGATAATGATGTGTATCAATTATCGATGCGATATGTTAGTAATAAAGTTATTCGAACTAATATTTATAAATCATTTAATAAAATTTCATCGACAACTCTACAATTGTTTAACGATTATATTAAATTACATAATAATATTGCTGTGCAATATGGGTATCATAATTACATTGAATTGACATCATCATTTTATAAATCACCTTTAATGATTGGTGATATATTACATGTATTGCGCACGGTATGTGATATAAAATATGATTTATGTGATACATGTGCAGTTGAATATATATTACATAGCTTGCCATCTATTATCGGGTTAAATGAAAATGTCGCACAGTATTTTAATATACGGAGGAGCTTAAAACTAATATTATGGTTAATCGAAAAAATATTTAATGTAAAAATGCAAAAAATTAATAGTACAACAAATATAAAATATGAAATTTATTATAATGATAAATATTTGTCCCAAATGGCGATTTATGTATATACGTTGAATGGATTTGAAATGTATCATAGCATATTGAATTATGAAATAAATATAGTTATAAACATACCTTTTGAAAATCATGATATTGAAATGATGCAAGGTCTTTTCGCATACATATGTATGTGCTTTTATGAATTAATACATCAATCTGAGAGAATACTTATGAACGAAAATAAAGTAATATTAAATAAAATATTTATGTTAATGATACTGGATCACAAGATATTGACCAAAATATCTAAATGCAGTATGAGTGGACAGAAAATACATACGAACATGATTATGCGATATATGAACAATAAAAAGCTTGGTAAACTAAACATATTAAAAAAAAATTTAATATCGCTCGTGCTCGATTATAATGTCCATATTAATGGAACTGATATATTAACCGAACTCAGTAATATTACGCGTGATATTAGTGGGATAAGTGGGATTATGCTAGAAAAAGCGATGCTCATAAATATGATAAATAATACAGGTATGCTTCATAACATTTTACAAGCACATATTATTGCGTATAATGTATATTATGGAAGTAATGTTAATAGCGTGTTAAATCTGTTGCTTAATAATTTAAATGTGACGTATATAGACATCGAAAATATCGATAGTAATTTAATTGATATAACAAATTATATGCAGTATTCAATAATCAAACAAGATACCGATAAGTCCGAAACCGATTATTTCGATACATGCACGAATATAGAAGATACACAGACGCTCAATAGATACGATGATATATTTGTTTTATAATTAGTATTTATGTTAATACTAATTAATATTCTTCGACATCTTCGTCATGTTTGACGTACCCTTCAGGTGCATCGTGTTCCACACAATCTATAACATATAGTATGGTTGAGTTGCCAAGTTTATTATATCTTTTGCTAAAATACTTGACATGTTCCGATCGTGTATACATCGGTTGTATTCTTTTGGTAACTTCGCTATTAGATATCGTTATTGATTGTGTCGTCATTTTGTCGGGGTGTTTAATCACATACATTTTTGTATCTTCACATATCAATATAATTGCTGGAGTATTCCGAAATTCGGAGACTTTTACGTCATGGCGGTGTTCATTAGGGCAGTCCGCAAAATAGCTTAATACCAGTTGAGCAATTTCTTTTCTTCCGGTGTCGGTTCCATTAAATACACTGGCTATGAGTGAATCTGTGTGAATCAAAGGACGCGGAACGGTGTCTTGCGGAACGGTGTCTTTCGGGCCGTCATCGACGGCGTCATGTGGCCTGTGTTTGTATGGTTGATCGTGACGGTCGGGCTGGGGGACGTATGTACGTCGCGGGGTGTCTTTCAAGGCGTCATGTGGCCTGTGTTTGTATGGTTGATCGTGACGGTCGGGCTGGGGGACGTATGTACGTCGCGGGGTGTCTTTCAAGTCGACATGGTGTTTCGGTTCGCCGGCGATATCACTGGCTACTTTTGCGGGCAACCTGGTGGCTGACCTATTATCGATATGTATAGCATATTCAGGCCTGTCCATTGGCAAGAATTGCTCGATGTGTGATGATGCACTGCTCGCCATCGTCGATGGTATGTTCGTCGTTACTGTGTTGCGCATGTATGGCGGTACCATTGATATTTGTGCCGATTGTTTGTGCCGGCCTATATGAGTTACAACGGACGCATGGCCGGGCGAGTCGACAGTATGTGTCTGATGGGATGTGTGATCGTCGGATTCCATTATTATATTTGTAATCGATTATATATTTATACAACATATTATTAATTTAGTATTTCCATTCGATGCATTTGTATTTAGAATCATGTGGACCAATTACACTACCTTTCATACATTTCCATACATCGTTTTTTAATAAACAATATCCGCATCCATAGCATGATAAACATGATCTTAATCGCTTGCTATTGCAACTACTACATATTACTTTTACACTATTTGATAATGTTCTGATCATATGCTCTTTACTAAAATATGAGTGCATTAAAAATAAAATCAAGAACAATATTATCGACAATATAAACAATGTCATTATATCATTTGCTCAGAAATCTATTGTATTTTTAATACTGGACAAATTATCGATGCGCAAGATAAATAGTTTTTTGTAAAAACAACTATCAATATATCATCTGATATTTTTATGCATGTATCTACAACTTCATTGTTTTGTATAATTTCAATGCAATTATTTACCAAATTTGTCGATAGTATGTCATTTACTTTATTCGAGTATAATGTACATGTCAGTATTACACTATTATTAATCATGACAACCAACATATTATCGATGCAATCAATAACAACCGCATTAAATTCGCAATAATTATGCATATGCACAAACATGTATGTAGCAATACGACGCTCTATTTTTTTTATTTTTTTCTCGCGATCATTTAGCATATCAACTATATCACATGTATTGTACACAATACATTCTTTATTTAAAACGTCATGTAATAATCTATGTATAATAATATCGCCATATCTCCGCATCGGAGATGTAAAATGGACATAATGATTTATATTAAGCATGCAATGTCGATTTGGTATTGTTGAATAATATGATTTGCTCAATTTCGACTGTCCTTCATTAACTCTATATAGTGTATATGTATTGCTGTTAGTGTGTAACAATTCAGCAATTTTAGAATTCGTTAATATCATTATATCTGCAATAATTTCGTGAGATGTTGTATACGTTTTCTTAAATATACAATTACATACATGACACGCTAATTTCAAGTTATTTGAAAAGTGACTGTTATCCGGATTTTTCAATACCGTATCTGCATTAGCATATGTAGTATTTAGCGTTACATTTATTAAGCTTTTGCAACATCTATTTATAGATATTTTACCATCAACTATGTCAAAAATAACAGTAAATGCGCGTTTTTGATAATTACTGATCAATGAACAATCAATATCATTTGGTAACATATTAAAAGTATTATCAGGCAAGTATATGCTAAATGCTAAATCACGAATATGATCGTCTAAATCGCTATTGTATTCTATATACGACGATACATCGGCGATATGCACACCCAATTGATACGCATTGTTTCTTATTTCCACGATGTGTATAGCATCATCAATATCATTTGTGTTTGGGGGGTCTATGCTAAATATGTATTCGTTTATTAGCTCTCGGTTCGGTGATAAATCAACATTTCGTATAGATTGTTTAAATGTTTTGTACGGAAATACTGTGCTTGACAATTTTAAAAATTCAATATTGTCATTGTATATGTTAGTGTATCCAATATATTTATTAATGTTTCCGCTATATACATTGTTAATGTCATCCCATTCATCTTTAATTATCGATACATATTTATTATAATTGCTCTTAAGTATCGTTGTATACACCGTATATTTTTCACCTGTAGTCGATATTACCATTTTTTTGTATTTGTTTTTCTTTTTCCCGTATATGACGCTACTATTTAGTATGAGTGTCCCATACACCGACATAAAATTGAAATAATTAAATTATAATTGTAACTATATATATATTAAATAACAATAAAGTCATATGCAGGCATATTTGAAGGAGATTCGTGACTCGGAAATATATATTACCGAGCAAATAATGAACGATGTGTTGGACAAAATAAAAGATCAATCGATATTGAATTACATTGACCTAAAAACGATGCTATTGATATTGTTCAATAATATGTTTGTTGTAAACAATACAACGCGTCAATTATACCGCCATGAAATAGATGAGTATGTTAATATGTTGATTGATAAATACTGTATTGTTAATATGGACATAATTATTGAGTTATTTAAATGCGGAATATGGATCGATGTTGCTAAATACGGAATTGACGAGACAAAAGATATATTTGATATTGGATATGCATATAATATATACACAGATAAGCTATTATATGATCCCGATATAGACACTTTGATGATTTGTTGTAAGTACGGTAGCGATGCTAAAATAATATATGAATTGATTCATACATATGGTATACAACCTAATTCAATGTGTGTTAGTGCATCAATTTGTAATGGTAATTTTAATAGCGATGCGTTATTATTAATTATAAATACATGTATGGAAATAGATAATATGTGTTTAGAGAATTATATAGCATATATTAACGATCCGGTATTATCATTAATATATGCACGACTTAATAACAAATCTTTTGATCTACTGTAGTTATTTAATTTGTTTGTTAAACTAATTATAAAACATCAGATTAGGTAATGTCACTAAGTTTTGTGTGTTAGGGGGTGTTCGCATTTTTGTACGTTTATGTTGTCGGATTGCATAACGGCCACCACCACGAGCAGGTGGTTGGTCGCGTCCTTCGAGTTCGCCTATTAATTGTAGTTTAGCTTGTTCTGCGTGACTTGGTTTATCAATATTACATACGGCTTGCATTAATATTTGTTGAGTATCGTGATCCTTTATTTTGTCAAATACAATTGTTCCCAGTTCTTGAATTGCCTTGTGTTTCTGTTGCGGATTGTCATGCATTGTAAATAAGCGGTGTAAGTATGTGATCCATGGTTCGTCGGGCAACTGTTTATAAGTTGTTTCGGCGGATGGTTGCGCGGCTGGTGCCTCTGTCTGTTTCAGTGATGTGGTTGCGGCCCGTGCCGCGGCGTCGTCTTGTTTATGTTTCGCTTCAACTACCAGTCGCGCTTCCGCTTCCGATTGCCGTTTTTCGTCCGCTCGCTGTCGCTCGTCCTCTTCCTTTTTCGATGTCGCTTGCCGTTCCTTTTCAATGGCAGCAACCCGTTCCCGTCGATCGGCCGCGGCAACAACCCGTTCCCGTTCCGCGGCAGCTTCCCGTTCCAGTCGCGCTTCCGCGTCCTCTTTCGCTTTCGCTTTCGCTTCCTCTTCCTTTTTCGCTTTCGCTTGCCGTAGCGCTTCCACGTCCTCTTTCGCTTTCGCTTCCTCTTCCTTTTTCGCTTTCGCTTGCCGTAGCGCTTCCGCGTCCTCTTTCGCTTTCGCTTCCGCGTCCTCTTTCGCTTTCGCTGTCGATTGCCGTAGCGCTTCCACGTCCTCTTTCGCTTTCGCTTTCGCTTCCTCTTCCTTTTTCGCTTTCGCTTGCCGTAGCGCTTCCGCTTGCCGTAGCGCTTCCGCTTCCGCGTCCTCTTTCGCTTTCGCTTTCGCTTCCG
>Ga0233431_1006399_pt1 | contig 10638 bp, 9 predicted proteins | sample SI_118_April2016_FD_179867 | JGI IMG/M metagenome (GOLD analysis project Ga0233431, IMG submission 179867) | Seawater microbial communities from Saanich Inlet, British Columbia, Canada - SI_118_April2016_200_MG | ecosystem: Environmental > Aquatic > Marine > Inlet | place: Canada: British...
AATCAGTATAAATCAGAAAAAAATGCCGTGATTCTGGTCACCCATTATCAACGGTTATTAAATTACATTACTCCGGATTTTGTACATGTTCTGATGAATGGTCGTATCGTAATGTCTGGTGATTATACCTTAGCCCAACAACTAGAAGAAAAAGGTTATGAATGGATCCAGGCAGAACCTGCCGTCGCTTAAATTTCATATATTAAATGGTTAAAAAAGATGATAGTCGTTCAGGATAAAGGCATACAGGCAAAATTGATCAATCAGGTCAAAGAAGTAAGTCAATTGCAAGGTCAACCCACACAGAATGAAAAGGCAGCACTGCAAAAAATCGAAAGCATCTCACTCCCGAATATTCGGGACGAGGATTGGAGATACGCAGATCTGGATTTTTTACTACAGGCTGGTTTTGACAAAAGCAGTACTACCGATCAGCAGGAAGTCAACACCACTGCCATTGAGCAAATTGTTTCAGAATTTTCAAATAGTAGTGTCATTGTTATTGTCAATGGGGTCTTCTCAGAATCATTGAGTCGGGTATCCGGTGACAATATCCAAATAACAAATAAATTGAATCTAAAAAGCGGATTAACAGATCAATGGGAGCATTTGGAAAACCCATTTTTCTATTATCTCAATCAATCCAATCCCAGTTCCAATTTAAAAATTGATTTAAAAGGTGTTGATAAAGAAATCCCCTTGCTGATTATCCATTTAGATCATTTATCGGCTACTACTGATTTCCCGATTATTCAACCATCAATCAATATAACATTGTCAGCAAATAGTGAAGCCAGTATCGTTGAACATTATTTAAATCAAAACACGAACCCACATTTCCGGAACGGTGTCATCCACATCAATTTGGAAGAAAATAGTATTTTAAACTATCAAAAAATACAGAATGAAAGCAGTCGTGCACATTGTTTATCCAATACTTTCATCTACCAGGCGACAGGAAGCCAAATCTCTCACGGAAGTTATCAACTCGGTAGTACCTGGTCACGAAACTGCACCCAGGTATCGTATTCAGGGATGAATACACTCACCGATCTTTATGGAATAGCAATTGGTAATAAATCGCAATATTTAGATCAGAGCATCAAATTAAACCATACACAATCCCATGCTGATAGCCGCCAGTTATTCAAGTATGTCCTGTCTGATAAAAGCAAGGGAGTGTTTAATGGAAAAATCCTGGTCCAGGAAAATGCTTCAGCCTTAAATGCGCAACAGGACAATCACAATCTATTGCTCAGTGAATCAGCAGAAATGAATGCCAAGCCACAGCTGGAAATCTCAAATGAGGATGTTAAATGCAGCCATGGATCAACCATCGGACAACTGGATGAAAACGCACTTTTTTATCTTCGGGCCAGAGGTATAAAGGAAAAAATGGCTAAAAGCATTTTAACAGAAGCTTTTGTGACACAAGTACTGGAAAACGTTACCAATAAAGTCACATCTCACTATATTAAAACGATCATTCAACAAAAACTAAATCTATAATCTATGATGAATCAGCCCTTGCTCCAGAAAAAAGACAACCTGACAAGTATTCAAAGTGCCAGGTTATCTTTTCCGGCACTTGATCAATCCGTTAATGATCATCCATTGGTTTACTTTGACAATGCTGCAACCACACATAAACCACTGAGTGTATTGAAATCGATTGACCAGTTTTATTCCAGTTACAATTCAAATGTACACAGGGGTGTGCATTCATTGAGCGAAAAGGCCACCGAACAGTATGAAAATGCCAGGAAGTCCATTCAGGGATTTATCAATGCTGAAAGTGCCCAGGAAATCATCTTTGTCAAAGGAACCACTGATGCCATCAATTTAATTGCGCAGAGCTATGGTCGAAGTAATATTCAAGCCGGGGATGAAATATTGATCACGGAAATGGAACATCATTCCAACATTGTTCCCTGGCAAATCCTGGCTGAGCAAAATGGCTGCAAGCTTAACATTATTCCTTTTAATGAAAAAGGAGAATTAATATTGGAAAATCTTGATCAGTTATTGTCATCGAAAACAAAACTGGTCTCGGTTGTCCATGCCTCAAATTCGCTAGGCACGGTAAATCCGATTGAAACCATTATTCGTAAAGCGCATTTAAAGGGAATTCCTGTATTAATTGATGCGGCACAGTCCATTCAGCACGGTAAAATTGATGTCCAAAAACTGGATTGTGATTTTTTAGCTTTTTCGGGTCACAAAATTTATGGGCCTACCGGTATTGGCGTTTTATATGGAAAAAAAACATTGTTAGAAGAGATGCCACCCTACCAGGGAGGTGGTGATATGATTAACTATGTTTCCTTCGAAAAAACAACTTATAATGAACTACCTTACAAATTTGAAGCAGGCACGCCAAATATCGCAGGTGGTATCGGACTGGGTGCTGCAATTGAATTTTTTCAATCCTACGATATCAACAGTATCATTGCCAAAGAACAGGCGCTGCTAAAATACGGCCAGAAAAAACTGTTAGAAGTACCCGGATTACAATTAATCGGTACTGCTGAAAACAAAACTGCTGTATTTTCATTTGTATTGAAAGACATTCATCCCCACGATATCGGGACGATTCTTAATCAATATGGAATCGCTGTTAGAACGGGTCATCACTGTACTCAACCGGTAATGGCACATTATAAGATTCCAGCGACCGTTCGTGCCTCACTGGTGTTTTATAATACTGAAAGAGAGATTGATTTCCTGGTTGAAAAACTACACGCTGTTAATGAGGTTTTTAAATAATGTCAAATCTAAACGAATTATATCAACAGGTGATTCTGGATCACAACAAAAATCCTAAAAACTATGGGCAACTGCCTCCCCCATGCTGTTCTGCAGAAGGAAAAAATCCATTGTGCGGGGATCACATCGACGTCTATTTGACGATTGAAGATGGTATCATTAAGGATCTGAAATTTGAAGGTGACGGATGTGCGATATCCAAAGCATCAGCATCTATTATGACAACTGTTTTAAAAGGAAAACCAGTTGCAGCTGCCAATGAGTATCTGGAGATGTTTCAGGATCTGGTTACCAGTGATCAGCCCAATGAGGAACATAAAGGTAAACTTGGGAAAATGGCCATATTTAGAGGTGTTCACGAATTTCCAACCCGAATCAAATGTGCAACACTTGCCTGGCACACCGTCAAGGATGCTGTAGCTGCCGGTTAAAGTAACGCAATATAGAGGGTCAATACAAATGAACAAGGCTATGGTTTACGATCAAATCTTAGATATAAATTGTTCGATAGGTAAATTGACCGTCGACCATTGTCCAATGCCTAAATGAAGCCTGCCGTCCCCAAAAACCTGCAACAGGGGCACAAATATAAAAAGGAATATCATTAACAATATGGTACTCATCCCGATGAAAATGACCAGCCAATACCGCCTTCACACCACCTGCTTTCATAATATCCGTCCATTTTTGCATGGTTTCATCCTTCCAACCAATGTGTATTTTATTGTTATAAAAATCCGGTAAACCAGGAGCATGACAAAATAACAGGGTGGGTTCTTTTTTATCTAGCATTTGTCTTAAAGCTTCAAAAGCAAGTTTACGCGTTATTTTAAAAGCACGATCCGAAATAGCCTGACTATTAAAAAAGGCGAATCTGATGCCTGGCTGAGGATGAATTGTGTAGTTAACGGGATTAAAATGGGTTTCAAACTGTTTGACATATTTTTCAGACCGATCAAATGTTATATCGTGATTACCGGGTACAAAATAGGCTTTTTTTCTGAACTTAAAAAAGTCTGATGCCTGTTTCATCTCTTCTTCGCTAGCTCGGGAATGAATGATGTCTCCGGTATGAATCACCAAATCGTAGGGCAATCTTAATTTATTGATCATATTCACAATAATATTTGTGGACATCGATCCACTGGAACTTGAAATATGCGTATCTGTCAATTGCACAAAAGCCAGATCCGGGATTTTCAACTGATTTTCAGCAAACCCAGAGTTCAGCCAGACACCATTTAGCAAACCGGCACTTGCATATTTAATGAATGTTCTTCGGTTGAATTTCATTTTTGATCCGATATAAAAAATTGAATATGGATTGAATAGGATCTGAATTAGCAGGAGAGAAAAAGAAGAATCCTTTGCAACTTGTAAAAAATATTTCAGCCAGAGTATCCCTATTCAAAATAGAAATACTGATTATTTGGTTTTAATAAGGTAGGTCCTGGAAAAGAAAACCAGTAAAAATGGCCAAAGCAGGGCATTGGCAATATCATGGAGACTGGCTGGCCATCTGAAAAAGCCAAAGGTGTTATAATCATCCCGTAAGTCGAAACCTTCCATAACCAAAACAACAATCAAAACTGGAATTAGAGAATTAAAGGATCTGATGGATTTCCTAAAGAGAACAATCCAACATACAAATACCAACATCCCGATATGAATATGGATCGCATCTTTAGTGAGATTAACGACTGATAATACTTCCAGTTTTGCAAGTTGATAAAGAGAAGTTTTCATTTACGATATCATTTCAAAAACGATTGATTTAATTTCTAATTGTTGAAGTTTTCATTCAATCCAGGATAATATGCTCTATCACCAGTGCTTCCGAACTAATTCCAGCTTTTTTAAGTTGTTGGGTTGCAAAAGTTTGCAATCGATACAGATGTTTTTTAGCAAGTTGTTTGGAGTCATATGTTATCGCCTTTTCAATATTCCTGTTCCATTCATGTCCCGGGCAATAGTAGAGTCTATATTCAAAGTAAGGTTGAGAAATTACAAAAGCCTTTTTTTTCATAACTACGCAGTATTTTGGGTTTACTCCCTTCATTCAACAAATGGCATTTTTATAGTTGAATATTATTAAAGTGTCACTACTATTTACAACCAGTGCCAATATTTACATCAAAATTACCCTAATCCAATTCCAACGACAGTTACGTCATCACGGACTTCATGCTGATTTCGGTATATGTTAAATTCCTGAACCAGAGTTTTTTTCTGCTCTTCGAAAGTTCTGGTGAGATTTTGGTTTAAGATGTTTTGAAACCGTTTTTTCCCAAAACAGATTCCGCGGTCACCGCCGACCTGGTCGACCATCCCATCAGTGAACAAGTAAAACGCCTTTCCGGGTTCAATGTCAATAATGTGTTCTTTAAATTGATAATCCAGATTCGAACGTTTGTACCCTAAACTCTCCCGATCACCTTTTATTAAACAGGTTTCATTTCCAATCGTATGAATCAAAGCCAATCCCGCGCCAGAAAAACTAAGTTGTTGTTTCTCAAGATCAATTTTACAAACCGCAGCATCCATGCCGTCATTGGATTGCGCAAATTCGGTATCCTGTTGTAGGGTCTTTTTTACGAATTTGTTCAAACAGCTCAAAATTCTTGGTGGATCATAGCATTGATCGTCATTGATTACTTTTCTTAAGCCTGAAGATGCAATCATGGTCATTAGAGCACCCGGAACGCCATGGCCGGTACAATCGATAAGGCTAATAATATATCCTGTTTGAAAAAAACTAGTAAAAAAAATATCACCACCAACAATATCACGAGGTTTCCAAATAACAAAGCTATTTGGAAGCTTCTGTTTCATTTCGTCCATATTTGGCAACAATGACTGTTGGATCATTTTCGCGTATTCAATACTATCCATTACTTTTTTATTAGCGTATTCCAATTCTTCCAAAGATTGGTGCAACTCGGCGGTGCGCTCACTGACCATTACTTCAAGGTTTGCATTATAACCTTCTAAAGCCGCATTGGCTTTTGATAGTTCCTCTGTTCTTTTTTTGACCGTATCTTCCAGTTTTGTCGTATATTCCTGTTCGAATCGTCTTAAATTAATTAGCTTAATCGTTTTGATCAGAACGAAAAGAAACTGTTCGATATCCAATGGTTTTAAAATAAAATTTTCAACGCCCGACTTTATTAAATCAATTAAATATGAAGATTCATCATGGGCAGAAATAATGATAATAATTTGGTCCGGATCATTTTTTTCAATGTGTTGTACCATTTCAATACCATCCATTATCGGCATCCGTAAATCGCTGATAATAAGATCATAGGAACCGGAATGATACTTATCTAATCCCTCCTGTCCATTAATGGCCGTCTCGATATTAGAGAAAAAAGTATTTAACAAGCGTTTGGTGTTTTCTCTCAGGCTATCATCATCTTCAACATACAATATTGATATTTCTTCGGAGTTATCCACCAGTTCTTTTAATGATTTAGCATTTTTCATTAATTTTCTCTTATCTTTTCCATTTTACAATTTATTGTCAGCAATATTTTTGCAAATCGGAAACAGTACATCAATAAATTTTTGGAGATCCAGGGGTTTAAAAATAAAATCAGATACACCTGTTTTTTTCAGTTTTTCTGTAAATTCGTATTCATCATGGGCAGATAAGATAATAATCATCTGATTGGGATCGATGTGTTTAATTCTCCGGGACAATTCGGCGCCATCGATAATCGGCATAAAAAGATCGCTAATTACAATATCAAATTGCCGCGGTTGGAAGACATCCAGGCCTTCTTTCCCATTCGTTGCTACTTCGATATTGTTGAAAAACATATCCAATAGTCGTAGTGTATCCGTTCTCAGTCTTTCATCATCTTCAACATACAGTAGCGAACATTTTTTTGAATATTCTATTAATTCTTTAGCCCCTGGCATTATTCTCCTATTGCTTAGATGGCATTGTTATTTTAAAGCAGGCTCCTTTTTCTAAATTAGTAACCGATAAATTGCCATAACAATGCTTTTCAATGATTAATTGTGACATATACAAGCCAAGGCCAGTACCTGTTTTTTCATCCTTGGTTGAAAAATAAGGTTCAAATACTTTTGGTAACAATTCCTCTGGTATCCCTCCGGCATTATCTGATATTTCAACAACTTGAGTTTCATTTTCTTCTGAGATCTGTATATTAATCGTCGGTATTTTTATTTTTCGTTCCAGCAATACATCCTGAGCGTTTTTTAAAATATTTAGAAATACCTGCATCAGTTCATTAGGAAATGTTAAAATCTCCATTTTTTGATGATAATCGGTATTTACTTGAATACTCTTATAAGCCAGTGATTTACCTATTATATTGATGGATTGGTCCATCACATCGGCTAATACTGCCGGTTGTTTGTCTTTATTAGGCTTAAAGAAATTTCGAAAATCATTAATAGTACCAGATAAATATTGAGCATGATTGTTAATGTCATTTAACAACTCTTTAAACTGCTCCTGATCAAAAGTTCCCAGTTCAAGATAAACAAGCATACTACCGGTAATAGTACTAATTGAAGAGAGTGGCTGTCGCCATTGATGGGCAATCATGCTAAGCATTTCTCCCATTTGTGCCTGGCGGGCGCTCTGAAACATTATTTTATCTTTACGGCTACTGGCTTCAACTTCAATTGTAACTTTTTTTTCCAGGTTTTTATTCAATTCTGCGAGTTCACTGTTCAATTTTGCTAGCTCAGTTGATTTCGCTTCGACCTCCTTTGTCCTTTCTATTACCTGCAACGAGCAGGTATTTCCCCATTCTTCCAGTTGTTCAGTTGCATGTTTTAACTCTATGCGCATGGTTTCCTGAGAATCAGCCAGTTGCTGCAGTTCGATAATGGGTGTTTTAATAGGGTCGCTCTCTAAAAGATCCATTTGAGCAATTTTAATGCTTCTTTCCACCAGTTTCCCGATAGGAATGGTATATTTTTTTGTCATGGAGTGAGCCATGCGAAATGCTATCAGCAGAGCCAGACACAAAATAATCGGGATAGCAATCAAATAACCCATATCCCTTTTAATGATAATGTTTTTATCTTCGTCTAAAATAATTCCCACCCAAAACGACAAATTACTGCCACACTCCAAATATCTTAAATTCCCGATTAAGTCCGCCCCCTCATAGCGATAATAAAACAGCTCATGTTTTTTCCTGTGCCCAACGGGGGCTCTTTTAATATCATCTTTGTTTTCTTCCCAATATTGAATACCATAATCAACATAGTTTTCAACATTCCAATTAGCATATCCTGATTGAGCCAGGGTCTTCTGCTCTTCAGAATTATAGAAGTTATTATTCTCCAAAATAACATACTGTTTATTATCACTAATTAAAAAATGGGTCCCCTGTTTCAGGCTGCTGATATTCGTTAAAATATCGGAAAAACTGGACAATTCAACATCAAACGCAAAAATAAAAATTTGACCCTCCTGATTCTTAATCGGTAAGGAGACTGTCATCCCCATCGTATTTGAAAAAGGCAATTTTCGAGGATCCGACCAAACGATTTGATTTGATTCTGATTTTATTACTTTTTTGAACAAAGAAGACTTACCTAAACGAAATGGCATCTCACTTTTTAACTCTTTTGTCTCACCTGTATCTTTATTCATCGAAAACCATAACGCCTTACCACCGTTCTGATTTGATTTTACATGACCAATCATCCAGCCATCTTTTGATTTATACAACATGTAAACAGATCCATCCTCCCCGGCAATTTTAAAGGAAACAATTTGAGGGAAATCATTAAATATTGGGATTAACACCTGATTGATATTCTGCGAATTCATATTTTTGAGATGATCAATTTTACTTAACTTGGAGACAATTTTTAATGATGTTTCAATCGGAGCCGTCATTTTCTTCAATTCCTGTTCAACCTTATGAATCGACTCATTAGTAATATTTTCAAAAATGATGGTGGACTGCATAAAGCCTACAAATAAAAAAGCGACCACAAAAGCAATTGACATAAATATTGATAAAATAGTGAAGCTTTTCATAATACTCCACCGGATCGTATGGCATTTTGGAATTCGTTGTGATTTTGCCTGCATATGAGAACCTGGTGTAATAATAATTTTAAAAAGTAAATTTGTTCTTAATATCTTATTGAAGTTAAAGCGAGATTTCCAAAACTAATCATAATATTGCTGAAATATCATACAAAACAGTAATCATAGAATAGAGTCTAAACTATCATGGGCAACTCTTTCAACTTTATAATTAGAAACTCTTCCATTACAGTCAATCACTATTTAACATTGCTATTTATAATGATTAATCATTCTTTGATTATTTTATAATTGATGGTAATCAATAAAACTGAAAAGATAGCTTAAATTTTCAGTATTCATCAATCTTTAAAAACAGCCATCTTTAATTGATACTAACCAAGAATTTCCTATGAAACCTGCACTCCTGGTAATTGATGTTCAAAAAGCTTTTTTTGATGCCTCTTCAGCAAAATCTGTGGGTTAATTCCGGTTCAGGAAGGTCACCCATTGTATGAAATAAAGCTATCTTAAGGATTTCATAGCTCCTAAATCCATAAGATTTTCTTGTAACGAGATTAATTTTTCGATTTAACCCCTCGATGGTGCCTGATGAATAGGCTTTTTTGGCTTTGAACCAATTCATTAAAAGTGGCTGATGATTACGCAGCATTTTTACAAATTTTTTAATTGGATCTAATCTTGACCGCATTGCTCTAGTACACCACTTTTTTAAATACCATTCAGCCCAGTAAGGACTTTTATAGCTCCAAAATAGTTGAAAACTCTCTTTTAGCAAGTATGCCCGGACACTCTTTAAATCATATCTCAGAACATCTTTTAATTTACATTCCTGGTTAGCTGTTAAGTTCTCTTTTCTTTTCAAAAAACAGTATTTCGTGTGTTTCAAAATCGCTTCATATCCTTCTTGTTGATGAAATCTTGCTTCTTCTATTCTAACCTTGTTTACAGCTTTATTTAAATTTTGAACGATATGAAAACGATCCAATATATTTAAAGCCTTTGGGGTACGTTCTGAAATTACATCCAGGTACCATCTCCACATATCTGTACAAATGTATTTGAGCTGTTGTGACCGTTTTTCTCCAAATTCATCAAAAAACGTGTGTAATGATTGCTTAGTTCGATCTTTGGTTACAAACAGTAGGCGTTTCATATTGTCATTGATTTGATAGACAAGTGTTAAATATTTATGTCCGCGACTATACTGCCATTCATCTACGCCAATTGCAGTAATATTATCTAACCGTCGATGCTTCAATCCAAAAGCAACAACTGATTTTACTGATCGAAACACACTATCCCAGCTTGTTTGAAATATCTCTGCTGTTTCTTTCCAGGATAAACGTCGTGCCCATTTTGCTAGAAAAATCTGAAACGCTTTTGTTAAATGATTCTTACCTTCGGCCCATGGAATAAGTTCAACATGAACACCACATATAAAACAAACACTACGGCGGGATAAGTATCTAAAATAAACTTTCATTCCCCAAAGCGGTATGAATTCATATAATCTCGGTTTTTTCTGATGATCATAAGTCGGACACACCAATTTACAGATTGGACAAACTGCTTTGCTATTTTTCCTAGGAATAATATCAACCACAAAAGCTTTTTCTCCATCTATTTCTTCAATATGATCATTTTTATAAACAAATGATTTGAGATAATGCAGTTTGTTTAATATAGTAATTATGCGCACAGGAAATCTCCTTTTTAATATTTTGTCGTTAAAATATATTGGAGTATTTTTCTGTGCGTCGCAATATGTTTTTACTCACTCCTATGATTTGTATTTAATCCACTAATTCTGCGGAAGACCC
>Ga0233431_1006400_pt1 | contig 10635 bp, 8 predicted proteins | sample SI_118_April2016_FD_179867 | JGI IMG/M metagenome (GOLD analysis project Ga0233431, IMG submission 179867) | Seawater microbial communities from Saanich Inlet, British Columbia, Canada - SI_118_April2016_200_MG | ecosystem: Environmental > Aquatic > Marine > Inlet | place: Canada: British...
GGCTTTGATTACCGCCTCATGATCGAGAAGGCCTGTGCCCATTGGCGCCTCGTCGATATGGATGACCAGCCCGTCCGTGAGCGTCACGTCCTTTACATGAAGCATACCGATGCCGTCCCCGAGCATATCGATCACGCACCGCATGAACCGCCCGGAATCGGAGATCCTGTCCGGACGCATATGATTGGTGAGGTCGAATGTCACTTTAATGTACTCCGAATCAACACGGTCGATATATTCTTTCATCCGCTCGGGAGAATTGAGAATGCACCACTGGGTGGTCTCGGGACAGACGGAAATTCCGGTATCCTCGGCGTATGGCGCGACCTTTTTCATCTCGCTTACCAGATCGTCCAGCCCCTCCTGGGTGAAGTTTTTCGGATGATACCACCACCCGGAACCGTCATAGCTTCCCCCGGTGATGTGGATCAGATCGCCGTCGAGCTTCTGCATGTTCTTAAGAGTTTTTCTGATAGCTTCGTGCTCACTTTTGCGTTTGGAAATATCCGGGTGGACAGGCTGTGCTCCGTTCGGCGACATGGCGATTTTCATGTCGTATTTCGCACTGAGATCTTTGAACCGCAGAATATCATCGTCTGATGCGTTATTGACTCCGTGAATACCGATCACTCTGAAACCGATATCATGGAGCCGTTTCATTTTCGGTTCATTTTCCGTAAGCGAATTTGTAATATTCATTCCGGTATCGTTACAGCATAGTCGCATAGTTTCTCCTTTTCGGGCGTAGAGCTATAAGTGTTGTCAAATATTCAATAAGCACATATTAATAGTTTAGAGGAACCATGTCAATGTCTTCCCCGAAAGAAGTGAAAAAAAACAGGTATTTCATATCGTATACATTATATTAAATAAAATCGTTATGACGAAAATCTACTATATATTTAAGGAGTGAAATTATGAAACGCCGGGCATTTGTTGCGAAAGCTTTTGCGGTTATGGCCGCTCTGGAAAGCATGGGGTGTTCCGCTCTCGGTAAAAAGATCAAACTTACCCGCGGTCAGGTCGACTACTCGCCTGAAATTCTGAAAGAAAAAAGAGACCGTCCCAAAGGCACCATGCCTATGAAAGAGCTCGGAACCACAGGGATTGAGATCTCGAAATTAACGTTCGGGTCGCATATGACGAAAGAACTTATCCCGTATGAAAAAGAGCGAGAGTTCCAGATCCGTGAGGCGCACGATCTCGGAATCAACATTTTCGATGTATACGACAGCAGTTCGCATCAGTTCGAACCCATGGGACGTCATCTTGCGCCGATCAAAAACGATGTGCTCGTGTCCGTCCACGCGACAGAATACGACCAGGTCTATAAGGGAAATTCCGAGACCTTATCCGCCGAAAAAGGTATCGAGAAAACGCTGAGAGTTATGCGCCGCGACTGTATCGATCTTGTGCGGAACTATTGCCCCGAACCCGGCCACAAAAATTTGAAAAACTGGGAAATCCTGTTTAAAATGAAAGAGAAAGGATATATCCGCGCGGTCGGGACACCGATTCATTCACCAACCCAGATTGATCATTTGCTCGACGTGTATCCCCTTGATTTTGTGGTGTTTCCGCATAATTTCTATCATAACCTGAACTATACCGGACTTAATGTGAAAGGTGTTCCTGCTATGGTCAAAAAACTCCGCGACAGGGGCATCGGCGTGATCGTGATGAAACCGTTCGCGAGCGAGTGGTTCATTCCGCATCTTCTTCAGGCGTCCAAAGAGATAGACGAAACCGGCGAACTAAGCCTTCCGCAGGCAATGCTCCGCTACATTATCAATTCAGAGGTCGATGCCGATACGACAATGGGCGGGATGTATTCGATCAAGGAAGTGTATGAGAATATCGAGGCCTATTTCAATCCCGCGATGACTCCCGAGGAGAAAAAACATCTCGGTAAACTCCGTAAAGTAACAAAAGTGATTGCCGATTCCGTGCTTCCCGACCATTACAAATTCCTGCAGGACTGGGGGCCGGACGGAACTCTGTGCAGAGACAAAATCGGGTTAACTTAATAAATTTATAAGAGCATGTCTGAGACACTGCCTGGTGATCTCAACGATAGTACTAAGATGATAGCAGTTAAGGTGTTGACCGACCATTATTAATTCCATTAAATATGGAGTTTGGAAGGAACAATACAGCGTGTGAAAACCGGAACGGTAAGATCATCCCGTTCCGGTTTTTTTTATAAGAGCGTGATTCCCAGGTTTTCGGCGAGTCCGTCGATGTAGCGGCGCGCGACCACATACTCATCCATTTTCATGTGCTCGATGAGAAGGATGCGGGTATGTTTCAGCCGTGTCATGCCCACAAGATGGGTTTCGTAGTCCATTGCGCCCTGTCCGACAGGAACCTCGACAAATGACGGATGAAGCCCGTTTTCCAGCTTGATATCCTTGGCGTGGCAAAGTGCAATATCCTCGCCGATGAGATCGTAACAGGCATCGATATATTCGGTCATACGGAAATGGAACGCCTGATTTGTCATGTTCGCCGGGTCGAGGCATATTTTGACGCGGTCGGAACCGACATCGTCGATGAACCGCCGGCATGCCCAGGGATTGTTGAGCTGCACCATATCGTTCGGCTCGAACGCGAGTACGGTTTTGCTCCCGGCGGAATCTTTTATGACCTTTTTTACCTCGCGGACACTCATATCCCACGTTTCTTTCGTCCAGTTTTCGGGGTGCGGGTGTACCGCTCCCGGGGCGCGGCTTCCCACATGGCCGGTTATTACCGGACACCCCACACGCTCGGCGGCTTCCATCTGTGAAATGACCCACGCATGCATTTTTTTCCGCTCGCTGATATCGGGATGGATCATGTTTGAGATGCTGTGCATGTCGATGAACCGCACGTCGTATTTTTTCATGGCGGTTTTAAGGTCGGCGACGAGGGTATCGGACGCTTCCGCCCATTTGTTTCTGCTTCCGTAACCGCCGCCCACGCCTGCCGCGGTATAGCCGTTGTCATGCACCCGTTTCACCACGGCATCGATATTGCCGTCCTCGAGGACCTCCAGCCTGAAACCGCTGCAGGCAAGCCGAATCGGTGTTGCGCCCGGAGTGAGATCGCGCGAAAGATCGGGCGGGGGACTCCACGGCATGAGAAAACCGGGATGCACCCAGCTCTCCGGCGACGTTGCCGCTGCATTTTTTATGCCCTGTCCCAAAAGCATGGTCGATGATGCCGCTGCCGTAAGCAGTGCAGAGCGGCGTGTGATATTTGCCATAGTGTCAATCCCTCCCGGCTGATCCGTACAGAATTATTTTTACAGTACTTTTATACAGGTTAATAATATGGGAAACCGTTGATCCCGGTTTCCCAAGTTAATACACTTTGATTATTCAGGCCGTCTTCTCTGCGGCGGATTTTTGAGCCGTTCGATGGTCTGCAGGACCTGTTCCTTTCCGACGGAAAGTTTGTCGACATTTTCCTCGAGCCATTCGATATGATCTTTTGTCATTTCCTTCGACCAGCGCTGATCGATTTCTCCCGGAGTGTATATTCCCTGTTTGATCCGCAGGAATCCGAACTGGTCGCGGAGACGAGTCCGCTCTGAGTTTTCGCATACTTTCTCGGCAAGATGAGGCGGGATGAAGCACACACCCTCGCGGCGTCCGAGAACCACATCGCCGGGCATGACACAGACAGATCCGATCCGTGTCGGGTGATTGATCTCAACAAGCATGTTGTTCTGGTTCCATGACGGATGCCAGCCCCTGACATAACCGTAGAATCCCTCGATTCCCTGAAGCTGGGCGAGGTCGCGGATGGTACCGTCGAACACGATGCCGTTCTGGGAATTTCTGAAAATCGCCGTGCCGAGATTACCGCCGATGATCGGTCCCCATAACACGCTGCCGTATGCGTTGGCAACGTATACATCGCCGTTCTGAAGCATGTCGATCGGCCAGGAATTCCTGCCGCCGATATGACCGTCCGCGTGTCCCCATTCGGTGAGTACCTTGTCGACATCGGGTCGTGAAGGGACAAATGTGGCGGTCAGCGCGCGACCCACAAGTACGCCGTCCGGAACGATATGGGTATGTTCCCAGCCGCCCTCGAAATTCTGTTTGTACTCGCCATGAATCGCTCCCCAGGCTTCCTCGATGTCAACCATTTTCATCCGTTCCAGAATCGCGTCCGGGACTTTCGGACGGCCGTCCGGGAAACGCTCACCGTCCCAATCAGGTGTGAGCGCAATCATTTCCTCTTTCGATATAACAACATCCTGAGCGGAGGCTGCGAACGGCAGTAGAATTGATACCGCCATGATTACCGCGAGTAAAACAGACAGATTCTTTGCGAATTTCATACGTTGACCTCCTGTGAATGTTTTTAAGTAAATGATAGTTTCTACATATATCATCAAATGCAAATATCGCTATTCAAACGGAATGTTCCGTGAATCCATTGCGCCGATCATGTATCCGAACGCAAATATCTTGCCCTGCATACCGTACCCCTTGCTCTCTCCCGATTCGCCCGCAAGCGTCGGCGCGTGATCGGGACGGATCGGTCCGCAGAATCCCGCGCGGTGATAAATTTCGAGCATTTTCGGCATATCGGTCGGGCCGTTGTCGTGGAACGTCTCGTGGAACCGGTAGGCCTGCCCCTCGATGTCGCGGTAATGGATGAAGAACACTTTCCCCGATTCGCAGAATTCCTGGCCGAGTTCATAGATGTTCTCGCCCATTGCCCTGAAATTCGCCTGACAGAATGTGATGCCGTTCACCGGGCTCGGTGCAATATTCATCAGACGGCGGAAATTATCAGCGCTTGTGAGAATCCGCGAGATTCCGCGAAGCGGTGAGATCGGGGGATCGTCCGGATGAGCAGCCATTTTGACGTTCCATTTTTCCGCAGCGGGGATAACACGTTCGAGGAAATAGGTCAGATTGTCCCACATTTTTTCCTCGCTGATCTCTCCCCATTCGGTGAGGCCCTTTTTTTCGGCATCAGGATAGTAAAACTCGCTTGTCATAGCGCCGCCGCGTTCGGGAATCTCGAAATTTGTACGGTGCCATCCGATCCCGGCCATGAAATTGTAGCAGATCATGTCGATCCCGGCTTTGCTAAGCGCCTCGATTGCGGCTATGGTGTTTGCGATCTCCTCATCGCGCCCGTCGACGCCGCGTTTGATCTTGTCGAACGGAACCGGATGGCCCTCGATTCCGGCGATTTTGAATCCCGCCTCGGCGAAATCATCCCGGAGTTTAAGTGCCGCGGCATCATATTGGTCGCGAGGGATTCTGCCGAACGGCCCTCCGGTGATCGCGTGTGTCACTCCGAGCTGTCTGCAAATTTTCAGACGGTCGGGATTTCTGGTGCTCAGATGCATTGCGAGTTGGATATTGCCTTTTCTCGTCGCATGCGCCTGTTCCGGCATCATTGAACTCGAGGCTCCGACAGCTCCGGCAGCAGCAATCGCCGCATTTCTCCGTATAAAACTTCGACGGTTGAGGTGTTTCATTTTCGCGCTCCTTTCCGGTTCTGATATGCTGATTATTCTCATATTTCGTAAGGAAGATTTAGACAATCTTGAAATATATAATTGCATTATCACTCGACCACAATAATATCATGGATCTCCAATTCGGGTAGTGTCAAGGCGATAATACCGTCATTATACTTGTACGAAAGCATTCTGCCTGATGGTTCAAGTGTAATTTTTTCGGGCCGTTTTTTACTGCGGATCGACACAGTAAGCGGGCCTGTTTTTGGAATCTCATCATAGACATACACCCTGTCATTTGCATGCGGTCCGGATGTATTAACAAGATTCACCGCCAGCTTGCCGTCAATGCGGTTCACGGTAACATCAACATAATTCGAGCCGGTCACTTCGACGACCGGATCAGGAAACAGCTCGCGGACAAGAGAGTCGAGAAAGTCACGGCTCACAGTATGGGAGCCACTGAGATAACTGCGGCCCATATCGAGATAAATTCCTGCGATATTACCTTTTCCATATTTACATATTGATGCCGCCGGCATGTTATAATTTTCTATATCATTGTTATTATACAGTTTCCCGAAAGATCGGGTGTTGCTGCGAATAGTAACCTCCTGAGAAAATGAATTAATACCCGCTATCCAGCCGTCATGCCCGAGGCCGTTCATTTTTTCCTTCGGTTCTCCGATGAGCGTAATCCCCAACTCATCCTCAAAGAGTGCTGCGGATTCAGGACCGATCACAAGGAGATTGCCGCCGTTATGAACATATTCGAGGAGTTCGGCTTTGAACGCCGGGTCAACATAATCCCATTCCGGATACACAAGAAGCGGGTAATCCTGCATACGGTCCGTAAGGTGATGCTCCATGACAATATCCACCGTATTCTGGGAATCAAGGAGGCTGTGCAGGATGCCCTGAAGAGGTTCATGTGCCGCGATCGTCCATGAGCCGAAAAGGTCCGGGATATTACGGTAAAACGCTTTTCCCGAATAGATGAGGCCGATCTGGGGAACAGGTTCGGCCCTGTGGCAGACGTTCTGGCGGGCACGGCAGAATTTTGCGGTTTCGCCCATAAGTTCCATTTGCCATTTTTTTACCGAGCCATCGCGATTCTGCGGAAAATATGCCTGGAATCCGCCGCCGAGTGAAAGCACAACCGAGGCTTCCTGGCTGAGCTGCGGTATTGTTTTCGTTGAATAGCTTCCGCCGGTTCTGGTGAAATGCCACGCCATAAGGTCCCAGGGTTTACCCTGATGTACCATGCAGCGCCCCTCGAACCGGGCTGTTCGGACACTGTCGAGCGGTTTATAATCACCGGAAATGAAATCAACGTCAATGTTTACCTGCTGCGGCATGGTGGAACTGTATGCCCAGTTGCTGCATATCTGAAAATCAGGATTATGTTTATGAAGTTCTGTGACATAATGATCAACATAGCTCAGAAATCCTTTGCGGTTGAACTCAGTCCACTCGAACCAATTCGGGTCTTCAGGTTTACGGGGAACTTCCCTAATACCGGTTTCCTTTTGAAATGCCTTAATGGTATTTTTGTTATAATCACGGGCGACCGCCCAGCATTCACCGTCGATCCAGACTCCATCGACACCATACACGTCGCTCAGTTCTTTCAGCTGAGGGATGAGAAGTTCATCCGCATACCGGCCGTACACCGATGTAAGGTCTTTATCGCGTTCACCCTTTTCATTTATCCGCGCCCACTCGGGACGATGTACCAGCGCCTCGGTGTCCCACACTCCGGAATAATGCATATAAAGCGATACACCGCGTTCTGCAGTAACCTCCCGCCAAATTTTAAGAGGATCTCTGACGAAACCCGGCGCAGGATTGCCGACTTTTGTCGGATAGCTTGTAAAACCGGGGTGCCCTTTGCAGTCAGTCTGTACGTAGTCAGGCTTGACAGTATCAAGAATGTATTCGACCATTGCGCGGTCTACATTTTTCCCGATTTCAGTACAATCCGCACCGGCATGAAAATCGAAATGGATGCCGAGGAAACTTTCTGACCGTCTGATACGTTTCGGATTGCTGCTTTCATTCTGAGCTGTCAAAGAAGCGAAACAGAAAATATATGCCAGAACGAAAGTAATGATGCTTATAGATATTTTTTTCATGATACGCGACCTCATGTCAATATTAGTATTGGGTTATTCAATTCATCTGCCGTAATTAAGTATGTAATAACTATAATGCAATGAGAATACATAATTTTTATTGACCTGTCTCATACGTATGTTACACTTCTTGTTTTTGTCCTCAATACTTTGAGTTGGAAATGTCATATCACGTTCAAATATTTATCCGATTAATAGACCTGAAATCAATTGCCCGAGAATTCCGCGCTCCATGCCGCTGTGGTGCCGTCCGTGGTCACTGTGCCCTCGATCGCGTTTCCGTCCACCGTGCCCTGGTATTGAGCATCCCCTGCGGTGAATACGATCTGTGTGCCGCGTAATCTGCCGTCCTCAACGGATAAGGATGAGCGTGTGGTTTTGAGTGTGCCGGTGATCATCTGGAATTTTTGCTCAAGCGTGAGCGTTCCGGCCGGAAGTTTCCATGTCCCGGCAACTTTTGCAGGAACGATCCATAAAAGGGCGTTGCCCCACGGCGAATTCGGGTCGTCGATGGAGTCGTTGCCGTCCGTCTCCCATTCCTCCATGGTGAATGTGTTGGACACGATCCGCGTTCCGGGTTTCAGTTCGAGAAGCACGGGGCGCAGTTTGACATTTATCGATGTGAGCAGGAACATAGTTATCACGGTCGCTTCCGAAAAATCGGATTCGAACAGATCCTGCTCGGCGAACGTCGCCATGCCGCCGACTCCCGCCTCCTCGGCCCGTTTTTGGGAAAGTTCCACCATCTGCGGATTATATTCGATCCCGTGCGCCCGGATGCCCCGTTTTGCCGCGGCAATAACCGTGCGCCCGTCACCCGAACCGAGATCGATCAGATAATCGTCCGGAGTGGCTTCCGCAAGATTAAGCATAATATCTACCATGTCATGTGAAGTGGGAACCCATACGACATCTTTTCCATCCTGCCCGGAATGAGGGATAAATCCTTCATCGACCGACTGTGCCAAAACCATAGCACAGCCGGAAACCAGAAACAGAAAAAGGAGCATGCAGTGTTTCGCAAAACGGTGACGCGTAGTCATGTGATCCCCCGCTAATGTTGAATTGCCTGATATCTTCTTCATTCTATGAGTGCATAAATATATTTCAGCAGTTCGTTCGGATCAATCGGAAATTGAATTGCGTCTCCTTCGGCAGGACAGAGCGCCGTGCCGTTATCGGTAAATTTTCACGCCCGTTTTTTCGGCGGTTTTCTCAACGAATTCTTTCGCCTGTTTGTACTGATCCTCACCCCGGAGAAATTCGAGCATGAGCGGTCGGGTATATTTAAGACGGCTGAGGTGGGTAAGATAGACTTCGTAATCCATCTCTCCCTCGCCGGGGATTGCCCAGCTGAGCCCCGGCAGCATTCCTGAGAATTTTACATCTTTAGCATGAGCGTACATTATATCCTCACCCATGAGTTCGAAACACGAATTGATCAGCTCGGTGCTTCTGAAAACATTACCGGCATACATCATATTTGTCGGGTCAAGCGTGTATTTGAGCCGGTCGTCTCCCACGTCCTTTCTCAGCCGGACATGCGCGGGCGGATTGTTGAAATTGTTGGAATTGATTGCTTCCACGGCAAGATTGACCTTGCTTCCGGATGTGTCCGCAATAACTTTTTTGAGCGCGTCCACCGACATTTTCCATGTTTCTTCAGTCCAATTCTGCGGATGGGCCGCGCTCGGTTTTCCATTTCCCCGGCTTCCGGTATGCACAAGAATGAAACCGACACCCGCCTGCTCGGCACACTCGATAATTCGAAGATATTCGTCATGGCATTTCCTGCGGAGTACAGGGTCGGGATGTATTATATTATCCCAAATGTGAATATTGTAGAACCAGAGATCATGCTCTTTCAGCGCCGCTTTCAGCTCACGGGTCTCGGAATCCGTCATTTTTTTCCAGCCGGAATGGAACGCTTCTGCAGCGGTATATCCTGCGTCGCGGATGCCTTTGACCAAATCTGCGGGGTTGCCTTTTCTGTTGCTGAGTCCTTTTGCGACACAGCTCAGTCGTATCGGGGTCGGCCCCGGAGTAAGATCGCGTTTCACATTATCCGGCGGGCTCCACTGATTAAGGTAGTCTGTGCCTTCCACATCGGGAAGCGACCATGCGTTGGACGTTGTGCTTGCGCCCAGGGTGAGTGCTGTCATTGAAGCGCCGGCAGTCATTGCTTTACGGCGGGATAGTGTAGTTTTCATGCTGAAAATTCCTCCGGTCTATTTTTTGTATGAAAAGTAAATATTCTAGTATTTTATACGAGTATCATCATAACATTTTTTTGCCTCGCAGACAATACTTAAATTATCTTATAGAATAAGGATAGTATGAATTGATTTCGGTTGTCTGCCGCGGGAACAGACGGCAGGAATATATTCGGATATAATGAAGAAGGGGTTTAGAATCTGAATGTATAATCGATCTTGAACATTGCCGTGTTGTATAATGGATTGAAATCATCCTGTTCATCCATAAGGCGGTTGTAGACCAGATATATATCGCTGCCGACTTTCGGCATGAAACGGAAGCGGAAGTTCACATTCATTTCATGCGTTTCATTGTTCCATTGGATGAACGTGCTCGAGGACATTCTCGTTGAGAAATCGACAAGGATTCTGCTGCCGTATTCTTTGGTGTTGAATTTTTTGTCAGGAAGTGCGATGTTGTTGTATTTGATATCTGCGGAAATGGAGTAATACATGCTCGTTTTCAAAACACACTCAAATTCCATAATATCGCGCTGTCCGTTGTAAAAATCGCCCCACTCGGTCTTGACATTGACCGCGACCGGTTTCGACAGGGAACTGTTGTATTCCATACCGTAAAACCACCAGTCATAATCACCGACTTCGATGGTCTTGTCGTCAAATATCTCGAACTCCTCGTCCAGATACTCGGAATTGTTGTTTATGGTGAATTCGAACCGGTCGCCGGAATTGAAATCGATTCCGAACGGCTGAATTCTGAAATCACGCGAAATAACTCTTCCTTTATGATCCGAATACTGGTTTATGTATG
>Ga0233431_1006401_pt1 | contig 10635 bp, 8 predicted proteins | sample SI_118_April2016_FD_179867 | JGI IMG/M metagenome (GOLD analysis project Ga0233431, IMG submission 179867) | Seawater microbial communities from Saanich Inlet, British Columbia, Canada - SI_118_April2016_200_MG | ecosystem: Environmental > Aquatic > Marine > Inlet | place: Canada: British...
GAGTCCGCGATCAGGTATCAAAAACAAGGCAATCAGCAGATCGGGCGTCTCGCTGTTCAATGCGGGTATATGAGCGAAGAACAGGTCGAAAAGGTCATAGCCCTGCAATCAAGAATAAACGACAAGTTCGGGCAGATTGCCATTCAACAGAATTTTCTCTCAAGGGGGCAACTGGAAAAACTCCTGACTGCTCAGGCCGAAAATTATATCTATCTCGGAGAAGTTATCTCAAAAATGGGGATAAAAGACAGTCAAACCATCAATACCCATCTCAATCAGTATCGCAGGGAAACAAACAAACATAATATTCATTTTGACATGGAATTAAATGAACTTCCTGAAAACGAGGTATTACGCCATTTGGTGGATAGTTCCGTCAACTATTTCTTTCGCCTTGGCGTAATGGTCAAAAAAGATGCACTGATTCAGCAGGAAGAGTTGCCAAAAGATTCACCGATGCATTCTTTTTTTGCAAAACAGATGATAAACCGGCAAGACTACTTTTTTGGCATCATCATCCCCGATGCCTTGTTAGCCTATTTTGTGGAAACCATACTGGGAGATGAATCCAGAAATCTGTCTGTTGAAGAGAAAAATATGTTATTAGATGAAGTCGTATATAATCTCAACTATGTGATCTGCAATGAACTTAAAAAAAAGGGTTATAATGCCAAATACGGTGCGTCCGGCTATATGCCGAAAGAAGGCCGTCAGGTTGCGGTTGCCGTGGTACAACTGAAAACGGTCATCGAGCCTCCCTTCTTTTTGGTCTACTATCAATAATTAGTGAACCCGAAGGTGACGGGAATCGAAAATTCAGGAATTCAGGAATTGAAATATGGGCCTTTTCCTTATCCTAACCCCTCAGTCTTTAGCCTATTAAATCTGTTTTTTGCCTATTTGACCAAGACTTAAATTAATGATTCCTTAATTCGGCCCCACATAGCCATTATAATGAGGATGGTGTCCAATAATCAGACCTATTTTCGATCAAACAACGAGCTCTGTACATAATGAAGGATCCAAACATCTCCACAGTTAGAAATATAATCCGATATTCAAGCAGCCATTATTACCGTCAGGTGTTGGGGGTTATTACGGCCTTTATACGACCAAAACTCCTTACTCCGGAGCTTTACGGACTCTGGAACCTCTTTAAAATTATTGACACATACGCGGATTACATACACTTCGGTTCCCTTTCATCCATGAAGTACCGTATACCCTTTCTTGAATCAAAAAATGAACACGAAAAAGTCAGAATAATAAAAGGGAGTGCGCTGCATGGGACCTTTTGGATCTATCTTTTATTCAGCATAATTCTCATTTTGTTCTCTTTCAAATCCGGAATGTCCACAGAAGCACGAGTTGGACTGCTTGCCTTTTCCGTCATCGTCATTTTTTTATGGTATTATGAATTTTATTCTGCCCTGCTGAAGGCTTATCAAAATTTCATACTAATAAGCAGGGCCAATTACTTATACTATACACTTGTGTTCTTTTTGAGTGTTGTGCTGATTTATTTTTGGGGAATATACGGTGTTTACCTAAGTGTTGCAGTACCCCTGATTGTGACTATTTTGTATTTTAGATCGAAAGCTCCTTTGATCGATGTTAACGAGTTCCAAATAAACGTCTTTGTTGATTTGATTAAACATGGTTTTCCAATCATGTTCTTCGATACGGTTGCCATGCTAATAAGGACATGTGACAGATTTATTGTATCAGCCCTTTTAGGAAACGAGCAATTAGGATACTATGGTATATCTATCATGGTCTTAGGATTTATTATGAACATTCCGGGCGCTTCCAGAGAAGTTATTGAGCCTAAAATGATGCAATCCCTAAATCAGAGTTCGTATAAAAAAGGCATTGATGAATACTTCCTGAAACCCTTATTGAACATCGCATATATTATGCCGTTTCTGATCGGGATTGTTGTTTTTACCTTTCCTATTGTTATACCGCTTTTACTCTCCCGATATACTCCAGGGATCGTTCCATCACAGATTCTTGTCATTGGGGGCTATTTTCTTGCGTTATCTTACACCGTTCGAGGTGTAGTTGTCGCCAATAACTGGCAATTAATGGCATCATTCATTATCTCCTTCTCCTTGTTTGCCAATATTGTTTTGAGCATATTGTTTATCAATTTTGGTTTTGGCATTTCTGGTGTTTCAATAGCAAGCTCCATCTCCTTCTGTATCCTTTTGGTTAGCCTATTGATCTTTGTTTCCAAAAAAAGCAATTATATTGCAAAAAGACTAAAATCAAATCTTTTCTTTCTGTGTTGCCCCTTCTTTATTATGTGTGGATCTATTTTTGTTTTAGAATATGGCGAAAGTATCTTTCGAATCCATCTGTATGTATCCGCTTTTCTTAAATTAGCGCTGTTTTGTCTCATAAACCTAAGTTTAATCTTTATTACCAGAAAAAAGCATACCTTAACGCAAAAGATCAAGTGGATTAGGCAGTGACATTATGGAAAATGCCAAAAAAGGCAACCCCTGTTCAAGGAATTTAAACATGATCTTGGAGAAATTATTGACCACAATCTCGGGAACCAACATTTTTTCAGACTCATCATCCCGGGCCGCTGTAAAATCGATCAGGCATATAAGGAGTTGATGAATTGCTTAAAACAAGTGTCATAATTCCTACTTATCATAGGCCGCAAGAGCTTTCAGATTTAATTCAGTCGCTTTTATGGCAGACAAAAAAGCCGGATGAACTCATTATTATCGATGACGGCAATCTTTCCGAGGTCCCTTTTGAACAAGAGTTAAATGATGCTGCAATTAACTTAATCTATCACAAAAAAGACGTCCCCGGTTTGACAGAGTCGAGGAATGCCGGAATCAGAAAGGCCAACGGTGATATTATATTCTTCTTTGATGACGACGTTATCCTATCTACACACTACCTCCAGGAAATCATTAAGACGTACGAGTCTGATCCTGGGGGAAAAGTGGGCGGGGTCGGGGGAATGATGACCAATCCGAAATCAAAGAACTTTACCCATGCTTTCAGAAAGATCCTCGAAATCATTTTCCTAGTGTCGGGCCTAAGGGAAGGTAGAGTGCTTCGTTCCGGATTCTTCACGGACCTCCTTGACACGGACCAGCCGATCCTGGGCGTGAAAGAAGTTGAATTTCTTCCAGGATGCGCTTTGTCATTCAGACGGAAGATTTTCAAGGAGTTCATTTTTACAGATCGATACAGAAGTTATGGATTCGGAGAGGATAAGGATTTTACATATCAAGTTTCAAAGAAATACAAGCTTCTCATAAACCGAAGCGCGCGGCTGCAACATCTGGAGTCTGAAAAAATGCGGCCTGAGAAAAAAGGCTATGGAAAGAAATTCGTTATCGGGCGATATCTTTTTTTCAGGGATCACGTCAAGAATGGTTGGTGGGACTGGCTCCTTTTTTCATATGCCCTGTTTGGATATACTCTTATAAGGGCCATGGTATTGCTTGTTTCACCCGGAAAAAACAATATTGATCATCTGCTGGGTATATTCGAAGCCGTAGAGGATATTATTGCCGGACGGGTTATGCCCGTATAGTCGAGTGAGGGTACGCTCTGATCAATAGATACGCTTGAGGCAGAAAAAAATGCCGTTAAAAAGAAATACCATCAATTTGGGCAAAGATCTGTTTAGGTCATGTTCCGGTCTCTTATCACGGCCCCTATGGCATCTCTTGAGCCATTTTCGGGGATCAGGGACCGTCCTTTGTTATCACAGAGTGTTTCCTCACGAGGACGATAGATTTCTTTCCACTGCTGATTTTTCTATTGAACCCTGTTTTTTTGAACAACACCTTGCCTATCTCTGTTCCCGGCACAACGTAATTTCCATGGATACTCTTGTTGCGGCACTAAAAGGAGAAGAGACATTTCCTCCTGATGCAATCGCTTTAACATTTGATGATGGGTATTCGGACTTCAAGGATTACGCATTGCCCCTGCTGGAAAAATATTCCGTACCGGCCACAGTATATGTCTGTTCTGATTTCCTTTCAGGACGGGGTCGGCTATGGTGGCATGACCTGGACGATATTGTTGGGGTTGGAGGCCCGATCATATTCTCCTGGGAGGGCCAGGAATATAATTTTAATAGCACTGGAGACGCTAACCGCTCTCTTGTTTATCAACAGCTGCGTTCATTGTTCATTCAGACGGATACTTCCCTTTATGAAAACCTGATTCAGACTCTGTTCAACTCCGTCGGTATTTCGTCTGAGCTGAGAGGAAGCGTAAAAATGATGAACTGGAAGGATATCAAGAAGTTAGACGAAAATTCGTTGGTGACCATAGGCGCCCACACACAAACCCACAGCGTTCTCTCTTCTCTGAACGAAAAACGCGTAGGAGAGGAAATACTCAACAGCAGGCTACTACTGGAAAAAGCCCTCAACCGTTCGGTGATTCACTTCGCATATCCATTCGGAACTGAAGTTGAGGCCGGCAAACGAGAATATACGATAGCGCGCAATTGTGGTTTATCAAGTGCGGTAACGCTGATAAAAAAACACATATTTCCGAAACAAATTGACCTGTATGCAATTCCCCGATTTCATGTGCCTCGTAGGGCATCTTCCGTAAACAGGTTAAGAGGTATGATTTCCGGGCTTGAGCTCAAGTCCTTGCAACAGTTTCAGTGATATGGAATAGAATTGTAAGATTCCCGGTGCAGTTTCTCGAAAAGCAGGAGCCATAAATGAAAATTGATATCGTTGAAGACCCTCAATCCTTCGCGCAAATCAGACAAGAATGGACGGATTTATGTCTACGCTCATCACCCCATCAGTACTTTCAGACCTTTGACTGGCACTGGACATGGTGGACGCACGTTGGCAGCCCCAAGGGAGACAAGCTGCGGATCATAATTGTCAGAGAATCCGGGTGTGTTGTTTCTATATGGCCGCTTGTTATCGCCAGGCAGTCTTCTTGCCGTGTACTGAGATGGATGGCCGATGATGTAAGTGATTACTGTGATGTGCTAATAGACCGTGAAACAGAAGCACGCGAATGCCTGAAAAAAGCATGGGACGTGTTAAGGTCAATATCCGGAGCGGACGTTCTAAAGCTTGACCACGTCAGGGCTGATTCACCGATTAGATCCTTGTTGGAAAAAGAGATTTGTGAAACACCTTCAATCAGCGTTGCGCCCTTCATAGAATTGGAGAGGTGGAAAAACTGGCCGACTTATTATGCGGCCTTTAAGAAAAATCTTCAGGTGAAGACTCATTCCAGGAAACTCAGACGACTCAAGGAAAAAGGGCCGGTATCATTCACCATAGTGAACAATGAGAAGAACCTTGACAATATCGTGCAACTGATGATCAGACAAAAGATCGGCAGATTTGAAGAGAAAGGCCAGTCAGGGGTCTGGGATAAGGGGAGTCACGTTGCCTTTTTACTGTCAGCCGTAAAAAATGCATTTGCCGACAACACACTGCATTTATCAGTATTGTCTGTTAATGATCATGCAATAGCAATTCACCTAGGATGGAGATATAATAACTGTTTGTATTACTATATTCCAACCTTTGATTTGTCATTTAGACAATTTTCACCAGGTCGGATTCTATTGGAAAATCTGTTGGAGTGGTGCTTTACAAATAATGTAAAAATGTTTGATTTTATGCTCGGTGATGAGACCTATAAATATAATTGGACAAACAGTGAAATGCAAAGCTACTCTTACGCGTCACCGATTACTCTTTGGGGCAGGGTCTATTTCAAATGGGTTACGGGCTCTCTCAAACTCTTTCTAAAATCGATCTTTGATCGAATGCCATCTGTACTTCGACGAAGGATGGGAATACTATTGAAAAAATAACCAATGGCCTTTTTCAAAATCAAGGAAGCGTTTAGGGAACTGGAAGAAAATAATATACGCATATCGTGCAGAACTTTTGTTCGTATTCAAGGCGTGATACCAGGTGCATTGGGCTATGTGCCTGTTGTCACAACGTAGAAGACGGGCAAAAGGGCAAGCAGGATGCGTAGATTATTTCTTGGAAGTTCCCTTAGCAGGAGTAATCAATGAGAATTCGTCATTTTTTCGGGCAAAAATCAGATTGTGAAGAGGCGGAAAGCATTCATGAACTGCCGCAATTAAAGAAGATCGCGGATGAATGGAATATGTTGGCAAAGCAGTTCAACACTCCTCTCCTCCTTTCCGAATGGTTTGTTGCCTGTGCAGAGACACTGCATGCCAAAGACCAACTGTCGGTCCTGACGATTCGCTCTAACGGTAAATTGTCAGCCATAGCCCCCATGGTCATGTCAAAAAAAGGGGGGGTTAAATATCTTGAGTTGTTGGGAAGTTCTGCCCTGAGAGAACCGAGCGGTTTCATCTACTCAGGGGAAAATCCTTTAAGACGGCTCATCTGTTCTTTGCTTGATAAGCGTCGTCCTATCATCCTCAGAAGACTTGACGCAGAATCACTTCAACCGAGACTATTGGGCCAGTTATGTCGGGGGCGCGCCTTCTGCCTATTCAGACAGGCAGCAAACTCTCTCTATTTTGAGATAGATCCTGATTGGAAAGGATTCGATGAATCGATATTGCGGCGCCGTCTAAAACGTCTTCATCGAAAAGAACGTGTAGCGGAGCGAAATGGCAAAGTTGACTATGAAGTCATATCTCCCACTATGAAGCAATTGAACAGATATTTGCAGGAACTTTTCAAGGTCGAGCATGCGAGTTGGAAAGGAAGAAATGGCACATCAATCCTGTCGCAACCAGAAATGGAACAGTTCTTGCTTCTCTATTCACAGGCGGCAGTCCCGGAGGATAAGCTGCGCCTGTTTTTTATGCGGATAGACAAAGAAGCCGTTGCCGCCCGGTTGGCTGTCCTGCATGCAAATCGTTTATGGGAGATAAAGATAGGGTACGATGAGAGGTTTTCCAAGTGCTCACCCGGTCTTCTTCTTACGCACGAAACAATTAGATATGCATTTGAGCAAGGACTGGACGCCTATGAATTTCTTGGGGACGAAGAGGCCTGGGAACATCTGTGGACTGAGCATATCCACCCTTATGTCACTGTCCATATCTACCCCTATTCAGTTTCCGGCATAATTGCGATAGGAACGGATATCCTCAGACTAATCTGGAAAAAGGCCATCAGGTCGCTTGGCGCCCTGTTTGGGTTGATGAAGAATTTGAGTGTGCGCATGAAAAAACGGTGAATGTTCACAGCTTTTCGATTCAGAGATTCTCGGAAGCGAGATACCTGAATCCCGGAACGCCGAATCCAAAATAATGGAGACCAGGAGCATAACATGAAACAATTCTGCGTCAGTCTCTTTGTGCTCAACCATGTTCTCATAATCTTCTGTTTGGGGTCGGTACTGTTGTCCTGCGACCTATTGGAGAATCAGGACCCGGGACAAGTCAGCCGAGTGGAAAGGCATCCGGCCAAAATTTCAAAAATACAACTCGGCAACCATGATTTTTTTCCCGGCGAATACTCGGACAAAGGCGTAATCGGAAACAAGCTCCCTGGCACATGGCGGCCGTTTTCTGATGACTCGCTCTGGAATACCCCGATCCCCGCCGAAGCGCTTACGCACCCGGACTCACAAAAAATCATTGCCTTTACATGTGAACACGCACGGAACATACGCCTGGCTCGGAAATATGTTAGTCCAGTGTGGGTCGTCAACTCAGACAACCTACCTCTCGTCAAGGTACGGAGCGATCGGATTTTTGCCACATGGGACAAGAATCGAGACGGATGGACCGACATTGGGGTTCCGATAACCGAAACCATGTGGGCCGAGCCGACGGCCGACGGGCATCTGTGTATCATTGACCCGCTGAAGAAGATTTCCTGGGAGCTTTCAAGATACCGGCCCGCGTCGGATCATGATTTTCCCCGTTGCACCACCTTTAACATCTGGGACCTTACCAAAAAGGGCCTGGGAGATCCGTTCTACCGAGGCTGGCGAAGACAAACAAGGGGTGGGCGAGGATCAGGGTTCCCTATTATCGCGGGGCTCCTCCGTCCTGAAGAACTCGAGTCCGGAGAGGTGCATCATGCCCTCGTATTCACCTTTCCATACAACCGCGTTCTGGAAAGCGGCGCCGAGATCTTCCTGCCGCCCGCGTGTAGAAGCGATGGCGGCTCTGCGGGCGGGCATTTTCCCGTTGAGGGGATGCTATTTCAATTGGCCCCCGGCCTGGGGGAAAAGGATTTCGAATCCTGGGGGCTCAGCCGTGAAGGGAGGATTGTGGCGAGAACCCTGCAGAAATACGGCATGTTCTTATGTGACAATGGCGGGGCCATGGCTCTGCAGGTGCAATTACTCGCTCCTTCAGCAAGGGAACATCGCAGCAGGTGGGAGGAGCTTCTCCCAGGTTTTTACAAAAACGTGGAAAAGATTCCTGTCGACAAGTTTCGTGTGGTTTATACCGGTGAGCCGATCATCACGGGGGAATAGTGCCCAAACGCCTGATTTACACCAGTATATACTCTGTAATGTGGTGAGCTTATTACTGTTTTCAGAAAATCCTGCTTATCAAACAGATCCGCGCATTTTGGATTGCGATAAAAAATAATTACCTGAAATGGGTTTTGTTTCAAGAATTCTCCTATCTTGTTTAAGACTGACAACATGACTTTCCCATGAAACGGATTATATAGAAAAAGAACCAGATTGTTTTCCGGGAAATTGTATGACTCGGCATCCATCCAGCACAATTCAAAATTATCAGGAATTTTCTTCCTGTTTACAAATGACTCAATATTCTTTTTCGCGATTTCATGTAATTCTTGGAACAGTTCTACTCCAACAATTTTTTTGAAAGGGAACCTTGATGCGAGCATCAAGGATTTACCTTTACCTGAACCCAAATCAACAAAAACAAAATCGCCGTGTGCAATTGGGATTGCTTTTATCATCTTGTTGAAAAAATCATGAGTAATGCCTTCATACCAGCACGCATATTCGTAGTTGGGAGTCGTATCATCAAACTCACTAACCTGAATAATCTCACCGGTATCAGTCCCATAGGTTTTGTCAAATCGTTTTTCCCTGAATCTTTTGTAGAGGTATAGAGGGTCTTTAATTGTCCAAATCAGGGTTCCAAAAATCCCCCTTTTTTGAAAAGAATTTAAAATCTTTCTTAACATTGAATATACGTCCCAACTTCAACACTTCAGTAACTGTTTTTTCTTATAGGTTCCCCTGTATAAACCACCTGAAACTTGTCTGTTGGGATATTTTTTATATTGCGGTATAGACCCGGAAACAGCGACTCCCAGGCTTGTAAATTTTCTTCTTTTGAAGGCCCTAATACCTGTAGTTGTATTGCCATGGCGCCGCCATTGTCCCCGAGGTACATTCCATACTTTTGGAGGGCCTTGGCAATTATCTTACTCTCCCGATTAAGACCCATCTCATCAAAATCTTCTTCAGTAAGAGAAGTATCCAGCTGGAAAAGCATCCCCTCAATTGGAAACTCTTCTCCATAACACCAACCGTCACTTCTACATGCCGGAGGAAGGAATATGTCGGAATTGTCATCAGACCGTCTGTTATAGTCAAAAGTAAAAACCAGGGCATGTCTTATTTCCCCAGCTACAAGTTCTTCTGGTCTAACTAAGCCCGCGATAATTGGAAAGCCGGAACCACGGCCGCCTCTTGTCTGCCACCGCCAATCGTTATAATAAGGATCACCTGCTCCTTCACTGGTGATATCCCAGATATTAAAAGTGGTACATTGAGGGGTTCCGTCGGGCAGCCATTCAAACCTCGACAATTCCCAGGCAACCTTTTTAAAGGGATCAATGATACAAATATGACCATCAGAGGTCGGTTCTTGCCACATATCCTTGTTTATTGGAATAGCAACATCGCTCCACCCGTCATCATTTTGATCCCATGTGGCGAAAATGCGTTTGCTTCGCACATTTTGGGACGAAATATTATCCGAATTTACAACCCAGACGGGGATTGAGTAGCTCTCGGCAAAACGAATATTCATAGCAGAGGACATCACTGTACCCATTATAATTTCACTATTTGGATGTACAAATGCAGCATCAGTAATCCGCCTGTTCCATAAAGAATCGTTTGAAAACGGCCGCCAGGTACCGGGAAGGCTGTTTCCGATTATGCAGGCCATGGAGTAGTCTCCCGGATAAAAATCGTGATTGCCCGGTGCACTTCCTCCACAATCAAAATCCGTTGAAGCAGAAACGGCGCTCGGCCATGCAAGTAACAGAATCAGTCCAATTAAGGCAAAAAGGCCTCTTTTAATACTTCTGATTATAAATGCAGATTTCACAATAGCCCCTTTCAACCGGTAAATTTATAACTGCCAGGCTGGTAAGGTAATAAGAGATTGTTTTTTTTACCGAAAGTATATTGCGATTCATTTTGTATGTCAAGGCAGAAGTGGCCGGAGCGTATATGGCATCAGGCTGAATTGCTATTCAGAGGTTTTCTATGAATAGAGTTTTCATTTTGAAGGATCATCGCGGAATGAATACCATGACCGACTCTTCTTCACAGAACATGTCTTTGTCTGCGACCGTTCCTTTACCATTTAGTCTGAAGCTTTTTCCGCTTATCGTCCCGACTCAACTGTTTTTTGCGCCTCAGTGATCTTTG